>CESE01127840.1_pt1 | contig 14211 bp, 14 predicted proteins | sample 350271 | NCBI WGS metagenome assembly CESE01 (sample SAMEA2621536, study PRJEB7988) | marine metagenome | isolation source: saline water (ENVO:00002010), including | reverse complement strand
TGAACTTAAAACCGGTGTCGATTCTCACGTGAGTTGGGGCTTTGGCAAGGAAGGGAAGAGATGCACTGTAGTGGCATGTTTATTCTTCAATGCGGAATTAAGACACGCTGACCTTGTTCACAAGATGCTATGCGGCGGTCCTTGTCCAATCTGTTTAAACGGAAATATTTCTGACAGGTGTTTTGCTTGTGGGCAACGTACAGACATACTTAAACGGCTGGAGATGGTGACGGACGGGCCGCTGCCGCGGGCGAGGCTGCAAATCGACATTCCAGATTAATTACAGCTCACCATGTGAAGCCTTTGCTGAGATCACTTGATGCCGCACTGTCGAAGAGACTCATGCGGCAGGGGTTGTCTAAACATACAGTTAACCCGGTGCATTCTGGAATGCAAGCATGGGTCACAAAATCGAAACCAGTTGTCCATAACGCTGTTCCCATGTTGATATATTGGCTAACTCCACTACCGCGGATGAATGCAATGATTGCCGACACTGATTGTAACAGTGCACAAACACCCAGGAGGACCTGCGCCCCCCTTTTTTTACGGTAAAGCAGTGATGGGATGTAGAACAGCTGCAGGTAATAGTATAGCATCTGCAAACACAAAGTTACAGTGAGGGAATCACGCTCACTTTCGTCCCATGCGGTTGGATCAAAAGTAATAAGCCCAATAAAAATGAGGTTACAGAGGAATGCACCCCCCGCCCCGAGCAGCACCCATGTTTTATTGCTGCACAACAACCTAGTGTTATTCAGCTCGTTATCGCCCCCCACTGTAAAGAAAATAGTGCCGCTTAATCTTTTTCTGTACCAGCCGTAGGATGCAAGAAGCAGCAACGCAAGCCCGTAAGTGGCCAGGCCCAATCTGGTAATGTGTTTGTCTGGTGTGCGTACATCGCTGTAGTTCGCATTGCCTGCTTGTCCCATCAGGGTTGCAGCAGCCACAAGACAAGGCGCAGAATAGCTCCCTTCTTTTTGAATCGTCAAATATACAATATTTTGAACTAGGTTTTGTCGTTAATGTAAATTGTACACCCCGCCCATCGACCCCCATATAATCACCCGGAGGCACGACGATTAATGTTAGAAACTGACATTTGTTTTTTTGTTTTCATTCATTAATCGTCGTGCCTCCGGATGAGTATATTTATGAAATTTATTACGGGTGGGTGTTCATGAAAGCAGAACAACCTGTCTTGTTTTAGCTAGAGATTTAAATGCCCCGCCATGGATTGACAAGACTGTGCATTTGCAATAGTACCACCGAGGCCCTTGAAACGGTGCATTATTGCGAAATCGACTTTACTAATGGGGGGCAGTGTCTTCCTGCCGCTATGTTGGTTGGGTCGGCGAACTCGCTCCATATCAAGGCTTTTTATCGATCTTGCTAAAGATTGCAACTGCTGGTTTAACCGGCAATTCGCACACGAGAAATATGAGTGGCCAATCTGCTGTAATTTTGATCCGGTCTGTGCGCCGTGCATGCGCAAACAACAATCACCGCCCATGCAACGTGCAGGTTTAAAAGTGCACGTGTGCATTCCCGTGTACGAACCAATTGACATCGAAAATCAGAATTGTGCACCGCAAACGTGAACCTTTTGTAATAAACACCATCTAATTAATAAATTACTTCCAAACGTTTTTTATTATTATCGACACAAGTTTTATTTTTTGGAATGTCAGCACAGCATGGTGCGTGCATTCACGGTACAGCTAAAACCATACTCCTCGATTCAATGCATTACGCAACGGTTTTAAAAGAACGCCAACAGTATCTGCACACCGACCCCAACCAAAAGGCATCTATCAAAGTTCGTAACCACAAACGGAAAGCACCAGCATCGGTCACAAGCGAAATTTCCCGTGTAGCAAAATGCCGTGTTAGTGTTGTACAGAAATTGCAACAACCGTGCATTGCTACGAGCGCGGCGCACGTCCAACGGCTTACGGACATGCACTCAGCATTTGCCCAAGCACTACTCACCGCTCATGGGTCAAACAGCAACATGGGGGTGCGGGCTGAAATACCTGCATTTGTCCCGATTTCAACAGTTGAGTGGGACAACTCGCAATTGCGGTGGGGGCGGAAAGACGTCCCAGAGTGCTCAGCACGGGCTGCTTGCAACGCTTTGAAATTACCGCACTCGCAGGGGCCCTTGCATGCGTTTTTATTACCCGGGCAAGAGCCAGCACAGGGAACATTGTGTTTACTCTGCCTACGACTGCATTCGGAAATGCTGAACAAAGAGTTAAATGCCATAGACCCCAGGGGCATTTCGCCATGCTTAATGCCACCATTTACTAACCTCGTAAACGTTTGCGGGGGGTACCATGACTGGTCCCTTGGCGTGTCAATTCGGAACCAGAGAGTGTTCGACCGCCAGTGTTCTATTGTAGGCACAAGTCCACATTTGCAGGTCAGGTTTTCGCCAAGCGACTCGTGTTGGTGGGTAGACCAAAGTGCCATCGTGTGGGGACCACCCGGTTCGGATTTTCGCGAAGGCACTCAGACACAATAGGATCTTACGATCATATTGTACACCGATTAGAGTGCCTTTTCAAGAAAAAGGGTGTTAACTTATTATCAGACTGCTTCTGTAGCTGGGACATGTATGTGATCCATCACGGCAATGGATCCCAAATGCAATGTCTGGCGAAGCGGCGAATGGACCACCTGTGGGCAGGTTGGTTGGAATGCGCCTCGCAGTCGCCCGAGCTGGGCGACACTAACTACCCACAGTGCGTCGGAATGCTCATGGATGCTCACGTGGCACTGGCGTTGTCAGTAAACCAGACGCTAACAATGGCTGATGTGTTTCGACTGCAATTAGCGCCTGAGCAAACTAATTCAAATGTGGGTGCCCCAAAAGAAATCGTTGCGGTTGTGGCCGCAGCGTGGAAACAAGAGCAGAAAAAAATGTGCGCAATATCTAAATTACTATCCAAGGGCATGCCAAGCCCACGAAGTGTACGATACATTCGGCCGCAACTTCAACGGTGCGGGGAGTGCAGTAAATCTGTCGGCACCACGTCTGCCATCATTCGGGCATGGGTCCTCGGCCAATACGATCACCGTCGAACTGTGGCCGGCCCCAAACGGAGGTTGGAGGTACATGCTATGGATTTTAGTGAACTGTTAACCATGTTGGACACGCAATCGTCCCGGGGTCTATATTATATTGTGGCGGAGTGTATCGCAGCGATAACATTGAGCGTCCCCTCGATCCATATACGTGCTGCGGGAACTACCCATGGGTTTGCCGATTATGCTGAACATGTCCTCTGCGCTGCTTCTAGCCTTGCAATTGGAAAAATTGCCCGGGCCCGTGCACGGCAAACGCCATCGCGCGCAGGCCAACGCCCAGCGCGAATGGCGCGCACAGTCTCGCATATTCAACTTGACCCGTCTGTTTCTCGTGCACAGGCGGTGGCATGCCATACAAAGCTCGGCCTAACGAATCGCACCGTGTTTGCATGCACAGTGTGTTGTACCATCCACGTGAAAACGCCGAAACCATCGCGTGCAGCTAAATCTCGTATTGGGGTGTCCATTGATCTGTGTAACCCGCACACTGCGGTATGCAATAAGTGCGCAGCGCCATCCACCGCTGTAAACCTTGTGGGGGTTGCGGTATCGGGGTTAGTGAATAGCCAGCATGGCATTGTCACCACGTGCACCATGTGCGCAACTTGTGCCATCAACCCACGACAACGGGGGGCAGACTTGATGTGTCAACCATGCTTTAATGCGGCACTGCGTACCGACGAGACATCCGCGGGTGTTTGCCCGTGTGGTTCGCAGACTGTCAGGGGGCGTGGTGGCCAGTTGTTTATGGCACAGTCCGCGTCCGGTGCTAAGTTGTTCATGGCATGTCAAGCACACGCACACATAGTTCATGGCGCGCCCGTCGTCCGAGTCGAGGTATGGAAACAGCTTTTTGCCGTGTTGCGTAAAAATGAACAAGCGGTATAAATGTTACATCGCAATCGAGTATAGTTCACAATGACCCTGCGAACATGGGTTCAGCAGACAAACGCTATCTCGGGCGTGTTGCTTGCTATTGCTGCAATTGTATGCACTGTCGTTAGTCGTGACAACGACCCCGTGTACATTCAATATATTGTCAATAGTACGAACATACGCCAGCATCGGTTCCCGTTTCGGGTGGGGTGGATGATGGCAATAGCTGTGGGGCTCGAAAGTTTTTCGCAGATAAGGACAAGTATTTTCCCTGGTAACCTCGTCAACCATTTGGCCGATGGCAAAACATCATTTGGTAATGCCAACACAATGGTGCTTACACTGCCCATGCTTCACGCGGCAGCCCTGGTTGGCATCGCCAAAGTATACGATGTTTTTGCCGTATTTAGCATGATATCGGTTGTGTTGTTGGCACTCGTGTCAATGTCATCCCGTGGGTCGATCGACCCGAGCAAGGCAAATGGCTTGACGCTAGTTGTGTCAATTGCAATGTATGCAACAGCATGGGGCCTGGCGTGGATGGTGGGGTCCCACGCCTCGCCCATCGCAGTGGTTTGTTACACCGTAACATTAGTGTGCTATGTCGGGGCACTGGCATATTTGTCATATCGCAACCATAAAGGTTCAAACGCACGGGAACATGCGATGGTGCAGGCAGCTTTTAAATTAAGCTCAGGGTTGGGTGTATACCTGATGACCGTTTCTATCTGGGCAGGCTCGAGCGGGGCTGCGACGTTTATATCACCATGGATTGCATTTTGCGTTGTAGGGTTTGTGTTTTGTTGTTATTGTATGTTCGTTGCAGCACGAATGCCAACAACTGCTGGCGCCCTCAACGCACAGTTGATTACCCAAGACACAATTGCACCAACATCAGTTGCACGGCTGAATGATGCTGAAAGCAGTTCGGACGAGGAACCATATAGAGCGGCCCATCTTTAACGCAGTTCGTTCGCTAGAGATGCCATGTGGCCCACTGGCAACAACGCTGTGAAAGGGATTACTGCTAACGGCAGCAGAATGTTCGATACTGCCACTAATGGAACTAAATTATCGTACTCGCACAAAGTATGTTCAAACGAAACACCGGCAACTGTTGTCGCAACTGAACCAAGTGACGTTGCAATAGCAACCCCGTAGTTCTGGAATGATGCAAGCAGCGCATACACTGACCCTTCATTGCCACGGGGGCACAATTTCGACGTTAGTGCTATCAACGGCATTGCCTCAATAGCAGATATTGCCGACCTGACCATTGCATTGCCCAACAGAAATGCGACTTTATCCGGAATACCGTACCGAATATTATACCGATTAATAATAATAATATCAACGACCGCACCAATGCAGCGAATAACTGCTGTTAATACAAACAGTTCTTTAAACTCCCAAGTAAACAGATATCTTCGAAAAACGAATATGCCGACAGCAGCAAACGCAGCGGACACCACCCCAACAATTGTTACGTAGTATGTCCTTTGCGGTCAAGCGCCCCCCATATAAGCAAAGCAGTTTTGTCAGTTTATAAAGAACCCCAATGCCGAAAAAAACAAAAACAACACGGGTTTATTCTAAGTACGACAAATCATCAATCGGTAAGCATCGTCGAGCAATGCAAAACGCTGCACGACGAATGGTAAACGCAGATCGGGCTAACCGTGGCTTGGCAAAACTGCCAACGCACATGCATGTTGATCACAAAGTAGCACTGGCGAACGGCGGTGGGTGCGGTATGAAAAACCTCCAGGTATTGACAGCAACGCAGAACATGAAAAAAGGCACAAACCTGTAACTACATACTTACAAATCAAAATTGGGGCCGCCAGGTATACATTCCTGGTTATGTGTGCAAAAAAATATAACGGTTAATGCTTGCACGTAAAATACTCGAAACATACGGTCATTTCCCGGCCTTACTTACACGGTCAGCGGTATACCAGTAATCCAAGGCCCCAGGTAATTGCAAGTACAATACACTTGTTAAAAACATGTATATATTGCATCGCGCCATCATACGCGGCAGCCAACTCCAGGAACAAAGGATGAGAAGGCACGATGAACCAAGTGCATAAACTAGGAGCAACCATGTGTTCTTTTGCAGGCACACGGGTACCAGCATGAATGCAAACAACGTCACGGCTATGCCAGTTCTCGTTATCGCAGCCGATGGACAGCATGGAACATACTCAGCGTCTATGCAGCCCCACAACGCAGGCACGCATGTTTGCAAACAAAGGCCGCCAACGGTATAGAACGCAACATGCAATGAGCTGGTATCTGCAAGTATACCCACAAGAACAGCCCCAGCAACGCTGCCCGCACTTATCAATAACCACACCAATGATACAACACTGGTCGAGGTTTCAGGTTTCGCAACGAGTTTGCTTGCATATGCACTTTCTGACATAAGGTCGGTCAATGCAAATGCAGCAGATATCGTGAATGCGAGGGCGGTAGCACTGACAGCTGAAACCGACGTCAATGATAGCCCCAAGCACAATGCGCTGCCAGAACCTATAACAGATGCTGCCACAATGTAAGGCCGTTTGCTGTATCCAAATAAAGGGCAGAAATCACACAGATAACCATATGCACACTTCATTGCCCATGGCAGCAAAATGACAGTTTGGTACAGTTGATACTCCGTTGCACTCACTGCCAACGTTGACCGGAATAACGGCAACAAGGACATATTCAATATTGTGCCAGCTCCACCCTTCATACACATAAATATACTAATAATAAAAACATTGAACTTATAATCCATGACGTTTCTGTACTGCTTTATAGACAACTGTTATATGACAATTTCATTTATTGGTTAATCATTTGTAGCATACGAGTCGTTGAGTAGCTAACAATCTTGCAATGATTCGATACAACACGTTTCAATCTCACCACCTCTGCGGACAACATGCGCACCTGTGCGCACTTCTGATCATAGTCGTCAAAGTATTCGGTAGCTGTGTCTAATTCCTCCTGCTGTTTTGAAACCTTATATCTCAAGTTCCGGATGGTCGCCCTGTTCTTCCGTGATGACGCTGGCAACAACGCATTCGAGAGCTTCGACGATCGCGTGGTCGCCCCGGCTTTAGTATACTTTGTTTTCGCCATTTCGCCGCGGTTCTTAGTTTGTGTTGTGCTGAGAAAAAATATTAATCGACCACAAATATGCATTTTTTATCTGCAGACGTCGGCAAAAAAATAAAAGTCGTGCATTTAAAAAGTAAAATCCCGCAGTCGGCATAATCTGGTACGTGCTGCGAGATGCTGCGACATTCTTGTATCTTGATTCTCAGGAAGTTCTGTTCTAATTACGTCCCAGTCCGCACCTTGCGTTTGGCTGAGCAACCACACAGCGCGTGCGCGGTATTTTCAGTGTATGTATGTAATGTACGCTTATTGTTCCCCGACTTTCTTTCTATCAATGTGTTCAGAAGTTGGGTCGTCATGGTAGCCGGTGCCCGCCTTTTAACCGAAGAACTTGAGGCCCTTTACGAAAAATCGCTGGCGGAATCCCGCACTGGCCCAAGTGCGATGAGTGCAGCCGAGCATGGCGACGTGTGGCAGCGCATGTCTACAGGCAACCGCGTGTATAGCCCTGATGGGGGTTGTTTTGGGGGGGTGCCGTTCAACACAATTGCTGACATGTTTGCGGAAAGATTGCGAGCCTGTCGTGCGCAAGAATTGCAGCATTTGCAGAATCACCGGGCTTGTTTGGTTTTTCTCCGCCTCCGTAAGATGTACACATTGCGAGAAGGTTCACTGCACACGCATGAGTACAGTGTTCTCCTTTCGATTGTGGCCTATCTTACGTCAGTCGTGCACACCAACAGGGGTGAAGATGCTGCCACCTGCACAATTTGCTATATTATGGCCTTGTGCGCGTCGCCGGTAGCGCCAGCGTCTTCCGCCCGTGAATTGTGTCGATATGTCGCAAGCGTATTGCCATTGCTGCAGAGTCCATTGCGCGATATCGAGCCTCTCGTACGTGCACTGGTGGAAGTCGCCGGGCCGGATATAACACTCTCGCCAATCGAACCACTATAAACATACTTATTCAATAAACACCCACCTTGTCTAGTCCTTATAGCATTCAATTGTCATGTTTTTTTATGGGGTCGCGCAACCACCATTTCAGGGCTGGTGAGGTTAACACCAGCGCAAACATGCACACACTGTACAGCACCGGCACGCCCACTGTGTAGTCGTCGAGCGAAGCGTGCACTCCCGACGCAATTCGGACAAACCAAATTACTGTTAGTATTAACGATACGATCGCAATAATTGTGAGGTACGGGTAACTGAATCTGGTTCTGACATACATAACGGACGAATAAAGAAGTGTAAACACGCATAGTGTAAGAATGCGCGCATGGCGTGGCATGGGTGGCTCGTGGGTTGTTTCAGCCCAACCACGTTGAGTATACTGGCTCAGATATTGTACACCCTCCAGATTCCTATTTTCTACGAATGCCGGCCCGCAAAGTACACAAAGAGAAAGAATTAAAACAGCACTTATCGCTATTAAATTGTTCTTTTCTACCAGTGTACCGTAGTTACTCATTGTTTTATTTATTGTAAGACGTGCGACCATAGCTATATATACAAATATCACACTCAGTCTACTACAGAGTGCGCTAATTGTCGCAACGAAACGAAACTGAGTATGATTTCCCACACTTCGGGGGGCAGTGCAGTGTCTTCGTGCAAACCCCGTGAATAAATAACAGTTCCAACCAGCATTACACTGTATACAATGGCTTGCACGGCTCGTGGCAATGTCACGTGGCTGGCAATAGACCAGTACCCCCATAAACACCCGCTGTCGACCAACACGGCACGCACCGTGCTCGCGAGGGGGATGCAAAACTCACGACGCCATGAACACCGGTATGCATAACTGAATTCAATCGGGACTGCTTCCAACAACGAGTCGTAGATAGGTTCGACAAACTGTGGCCCGTGCATGGCCACGTAAAACAATAATTCAATGAAGTTGCCCAAGTGGTGTCGTCTTGATGAATGCAACACTACGCTCACCACGCCACCCTTCACGATATCTTTGGGGTCGGCACAGTTTAAAATCGCCCGCATCAATCCAACAGATCGATATATATTGTTGCTCACGTACCATAACGCGGACGGGTTCGCCTCGCAGCAACTCCGGATGCTGCCGGCGGACATGATGATATTAGCCGCGAAATTATCACTCAGACCGGGTGTTGACAAGAGCCCACGAAGTGCTGCCTTGGCATGAACCCCGGTCACCGCAGTTGCGGGGAAGCCCATGTGTATAAACTCAGCCGCAACCTCATGGCCATAACCGAGCGATAACCGAAGTGCATTGCTGGCCGTTTCGGCGGTGATGATTGGAACAAGACCCATGACAATCTCCGACGGCGCAGATTTGCACGCCAACCCAAAAATCGAATCAGTTGCAATCGCCGATTTCCGGACAATCCTCTTCCCCAACCCACCACGACTCCCCCCCAATCCAACAACGACCCTGGGTATCCGTAACGATATCGCATGGGTTTGCACTGGCTTGACACTTGCGGCTGCTGCAAGCGTGTTGTACAAGACCGTGTGGGTGGGGCCCCACTTGCGCACACCGTAATTAAGTGGAACTAACATTGTGTGAAACCAGTCAACGCCAAACACCGTGCACCCACGAAGCTCCCGCTGAGTCGACAGCCCCACTACTCGCATGGCATTTACTGCCGACCATTCAGTAGTAAAACAATTAAACATCGCAATGTCCATGGCCGTGAACCCAGTGTCCATGTACTGTGTATCGATCAACGCACGGTGCGGGCCCCAGGTCGCCTTTGAGCCCGCAGCCAACCTACAACACCCGGCAGACGTAACAGCGCTGGGATTTAATGCACACAGCAGCTCAACAATCTCTGCCTGCGCACACGTCACCAACGCGATGTGGAGAACGAACATTTCGCGTTTGCCCCACGGGACAGGGGAAAATGCCACACTTGGCCACATGCTAATCAGGTACACTGTGGCTGCACGCGAAAAATTTGCCCCAAAAGTGCAGACCACAGCGCGCTGTTGCATCGCAATGGTGCATGACCCCCCGAGTGCCGCCACCACCGCCGCCCCGCAATCACAACCAACATTGGCAGCCCAAGCCGTCAAATGCGCCACATCTTTCATTACGTTTTCGATATCGTGTGCCCGTGCTGCTAGCACGAGAAGGCGTTCAATATTGGTTTTGCTGATATTGAGCTTGGCGATGTCGTACCGCATCGCAGTAGCCAGCGCCATTACTATCCCAATTGTCGCAGCTCGTGTCGGCGGGTGTCGCCGCTGGAGAAGCACGTCGATACGGCTGTAGAAGCCAGGCATATTCGCTAGCCGCGGTGCGTTGACCGCGATAGCGCTGCGAAGAACCTCAAATTGTGATTGCCAGTCGGGGTGCTGCCCGCGTGCGAGAACGACATCAACTGCCGATACCCCGTCGTTGTACGCGTGGAACGGACTTAGGCCACTTTTCCACAATTGTATGACATAGTTAGCGTGGCTAGATGCAAACCCAGGTAACGCTGCCATTGTGTGTTCTGAATAATGATCTAAATATTGTTTGCGTACTTGATAGTTATCGTCAGCCAATATATAATGCTGACACAGTTGATTGTTATATTCTGACGCTAACATAGAAATGGCTTTAAGCGTGCAAACGTTGTTCGCCCTGATGGTTGTGCCCGCGGTGGGGGGTGCGCTTTCTAGCGGCCCGCAGTGCAATGCAGGGTGCATCCCAGAGCACACAAAGTTGAAAGACGGCAGAGTGCACTGTTGTACAGGGGGGCATGAATCATTGGCATGCCCGAAGCCTGCTCACTACCGGTGCGGGCCAACGTTGCCAGGCAGCCAGCTGTGGGTGTTCGAAGCTGATACCGCCCTGGTTCGCGACCCGCTTCTGAGTGCTGACAGCAGCACAGTGTACGTTGACAGTGGCGACAGCTTGTATGCACTCAACGGGTCGACAGGTATAACATTGTGGTCTGTTGATTTCATAAAGACCAACCCCACAGACATTGTCGAGTGTCGTCTCGGGCTTACCACCTCAAGACCGAACTTGTCGCCCCTGTATTATGCTATGAATGTCAACGACGAGATGTACATTATTGATCTGCTGACTGGTTCTACTATATCGAGCTTTCTAACCAATCATGTTATAGCATCAGTACCTGTATTGAGCACCGACAGCAAAGTATTGTATGCTACTGGTATTGACGACAATATATTGGCATTCGATACATTTAGCGGTGATATACTTTGGACGTTTACGGTTGGATCGTGGATACCAGCGGCACCTTTGCTGGGGGGTGGGGTTGTTTATGTTGGTAGCGCCGACTCTACCATCTACGCAGTCGACGCACACACCGGCATTAAATTATGGGCGTTTGCAGCTGCTGGACCCCCCCTTTCAACCCCCGTATTGAGCCACAACGGGGGGGTGCTGTATACTGTGACCGGTGGAAGCTGTGCAAGCGACCCAAATGCCAAGTCCACTGTATACGCTGTCGACGCACACACAGGCAGTCAGATTTGGAGCGTATACTTCAATTGTTCTTGTGAGCTTGGTGCCCCCGTCGTCAATAAAGACAATACGATTGTATACGCTGGGGGGGGCGACGGGGTTCTTTATGCCGTCAACGCGTCAACTGGCAGTACGATCTGGATATTTGGTGCGGACAGTGCGATCATTGCAACGCCCGCACTGGGCCCCAGCGATCGGGTTTTGTATATTACCAGTAGCAATGCTGTGCTCTACGCGGTGAACGCCTTAACCGGCGCCCCGCGTTGGAGCGTGCAAACTGTTTTTAACCCCAAGGCGGTTACACCAGGCACTGACAACGCGGCTGTGTACGTCATTGGCGGAAACAGTTTGCAAGCGATAAAGGCATAGTGCACCGCTCACCCTTTGTGCAACAAAGTAAAGACAGTCGTTTCAAACAACGACCTCATATTGGGCCCCATGCAGCAATTAGCGTTCGAGCATACGCAACAAACGTAGTCGCAGATGCAACAATATCTACCCCAAACAATATCAAGAGTAGACATACAAGAATCGAAATATAATCGAGACCATAATAGGGCGTTCTGGTGGACCCCGACGATTCCGCCCGGCCACAATCGTCTAAAATTCCACCAAGGACGATAACCATGGAAGCACCGCTTTCACTGTGTGAGTATCGCAACTCGGCGGTAGCGCCAAACTTGTTCCAAACATCGCCAACAAGTTCTGTAAGCGGCAAATCTTCCGGCAATTTCAAAGTTAGCGATCTTTTCCCAATCGCACCAACTTCAACGCCGTAGTGGCTGTAGTCATCCCGAATGAATTCGGCAATCACCTTTATCATGGTACCCTTGCTCTAAAAGGTATATCATTTCTTTATACACGTACCTGATTATAGTCAAGCCACCAAGGTTATCAGCTTTTAATAAATGAGAGAAAAATATAAAGAACCTCTTTTTTTTGAGTTACAACCACCAATTTCTGGCGCGAAAATTCAAAGCCTTGTTGGCACACGCATGGCACGGTCGGCAAACGAAGCCATCACCACGTGTTCCCCTGCATGCAATCGTTGGTCCTCTTTGAAGCAAAACAACAAAGGAGATAGCCTGTCCAGTATACGATCCAATCCACAGTGAACATTCTCCGCTGTAATTGTCCGGACGAAACCGTCCGAGCCATTTCCCGACAAAAGTTCCAAGACGTCCCGTTTATCTCGTTCATGTTTTTGATGTTGTGAATTCAACGTTACCAAGGCGGAGCGGATACTGGGCCGCCCATCAGCTGTGGGAAATGTGATGGCTTTATCGTACATGTTAAACATATCAACCGCGTGCTCGTGTGCAGACTCGAACTGACCATTCAAAACAAAATTATAAATTTTATTTCGGTACACGGCCAACCCAATAACAATCCTCGCAAATTCTTTGCCCCGTTCTGACAGTGTATTAAGGTTTAGAAGAAATGATTTTTGTAGAGATTCGATGTCTGTCGGCAGCATGCCGGCGCCGCGATGCCTGGGGGGGCTCACGCCAGCATTTTCCATTATACGGTCGTGCGTGTTAAGTGCATTACGTTCACTATTCGTTAAATGCCCAGCCATATTGTTTATACCAACCCGTGGCCACTGTGTTTATACCAACATGTCCCCAGAGTTACCTGGCTGTTTGATTGGATTGAAGGCATTTCTATTCAAAACACGGCGCATGTCCGTATAAGCGGGGGGGTGCTACAATGCTCGGCAGTCTACAATGCCCCGCAGTCATGCTGAAAAGACATGGCAGCAATTTTGGAATGAAAAGGGTATGAAGCTCTCCTTTCTCGATGACAATCATGCTGGCGGCACTATCAAGCACATGGCAATGTATGAAGCCAACGGGGGCGGTGCAGATGCCACCATCGTTGGGTACAATGGTATGGATGAGCTTGTAAAGCTCAGCACGCTAAAAGGTAATTCCGATTTAAACTTGCATACATTTCTTGAAAAGTACTCAATGCCATTCACAGCCACGGCCGTGTTGCCAAAAGGAGTTTGGACGCAAGAATTGGCCGTCCCGATCTGCTGTTACATAACGTTTAACAAAGACTTGCACAAATTACCCGCGGGTGTGCACCCACCCCGCATGGCCACGGTATGGACTTACGAGCCGGTGCATGGCGTCATAAACATTACGTTTGATGACCCAATCGACCGTGCCGGCAGTAACAAACCCATGTATAACACGTGGCAAAGTACTGATTTTATACGCTACGAACTTGCGAAGACCCTTAACAAAGCTGCCTTTAGCGATCGGTGTTGCCCACGCCAGGCCCTGGTGCACATGCCGTCACTTCACTTCTACAGGCCGCCCCTTGTTTGGGGACAGAGCATTAATGTAATTTTAGCTAATTTAAAGAGTGTGAATTAATGCAAAGAAACCATCTAAGGGCGCACGTTTGTCTGTAGATGGCATTACAAATATTTTTCGTGCGTTTCCTTTTGTTCCGACGATGCAATAATCACCGTCTATGCATTGTAGTTTGTAGCCACCGTGTTCCCCCAGATTAATAATGTTTGTTCCATGCATTGATCCTTGTCCAGTATGTCCGGCCATATTTGGCATTAATGCGCGAATAGCGGCAACTTGTGTGGGCAGGGCTTCTTTCCACAATTTGCCCCAAGCAACAAATATTGTTCCGCCTTCGAC
>CESE01149362.1_pt1 | contig 14216 bp, 9 predicted proteins | sample 350271 | NCBI WGS metagenome assembly CESE01 (sample SAMEA2621536, study PRJEB7988) | marine metagenome | isolation source: saline water (ENVO:00002010), including | reverse complement strand
ATCAACACTTAACACTGGATCAACACTTAACACTGGATCAACACTAACATCAACGTTAAGATCAATGCTATTATCAGAATTTAAAAAATCTTCATTAAGTTTTAATTCATTTGAAACTTCATTTATAGTATCCAATTGCATTGGTGTAACCGGTTCATTTGTTTCAATTTGTATTGTTTTTGGTTTTGATTTCTTTTCAGGGTTAGATGTAGAATAAAGTTTTTTTTTAACAGAATTTTTAATTACAGTGAAATCGTTAAACAATATTTCTTTAGAAGCATTGTCATATTTATTTTTCACGAGTGTAAATTCTATTGTTGATTCTGAAAAATTTTTCTTTTCTTCTTCATCAACATACATTTCATAATATTCAAATTCCCTCTTTTTTTTCAAGTTCGGTAAAATATTTAAAATATAAATATTCATTGCATTTTTTAGTGTTGTTTTATCACCATTCACTCTATATTCACTTATAAATTTCTTAAAATTTTTAATACTTTCATCTATTTTAATATACAATTCTTTAACTTTTAGACTTTTAAAAATCCTATTTTCTTTATTTTCGCCATTTTCTTTATTTTCGCTAATGATAATTGTATCCAATTCATATTTATGTAAATTTATAAATTTAATAATATCGGTCTGTTTTTTCAGCTCAATCTTTAAGTTTTCAAATTCAATTAACACAACATCTTCGTTTTCCAAATCAAATAACAAATTTAATTTATTTGTAATTATATGATTCTTTATTTCTTCTAAATAATCATTTGTTTGTTTTCTTAAAATATTATAAAATGAATAACTACCTGTTTTAATTTGAATATTTAATGAACAATTATTTTGATCCGAATTACATTTTGCCATGTAAATACCATCAACAAATGAAAATAAAGTTCCACCATTTTTTCCACATTGTATACATTTTTTTCGCAACTGTGCAATTCTTGATTTACCCTCTCTTTTATTTTTAAAGTTTCTTAATATTTTTCTTTTTTTTGTTGACCATTTTTTTTCATATTTATTTTTTAATTTAAAATAATTATCTAAATCATTTAAATAGTTTTTATATGCGACACCATTCATCTTATATTTTATAAAAATATTTTTATAATATTTTTATAAAATTTTTATAAAATTTATACTTTATAATATTTTTCATGTAATAATTTATAATCATTTTTAAATTTAGGAAGATTTGTAAGTGAAGAAGTTTGTTCTCGTTCTTTACGTTCAATCACATTTCGTACTTTAGATAAAATATATATTTCCTTTTGTTTCTTTTTAAAAATTTTATCATTTTCCGTTGGCTTTGTTTTAAATTTGTATATTAAAAACAACGTTATCACCATTATAAAAAAAAACAATAATGAAACATTTAAGTAAAATGTATATAATTTATGACGTTTTATATTACATTTTCGTAATGTTGAAGATAAAAAATATTTAGTACCCGGTTCAGTTAAAGAAGGTTGTGTCATTTATATAATAAATTATAATTATGAAAATATATTATACTCATTATCTATAAATAATGGCTGACCCAGAAACTGTTGAAACCGATCCATCCGAAAATACACCAGATACGCCAGATACAAGTAGATCCAGTTCATCATCCTCTTTTATGATGGGGATAATCGTGCCTTTAGTTGCATATTTTTTAATCGGATATAAATTATACAGCGCCTCTTACGACGATCCAATGGCGAGGGTGGATGTTCCATCAAAAATGGCAATGTTAAAGATACTTTTATTAGTTGTTATGTTTACAACAATGTACGCTTTAAACACGAGTGAAATGAAAAGAATGTGTCCCGATGGAACAAAAAATATTGTTACTAAAGTTTTTTTTAGTACATTTATCCCATTTATATTTATGATGGGTAGTGTCATAGCGGCTTTAACACTAATGCCTGGTTGGAAAGCACCATTTTCAAATACATTAGGATATTCAATTGTAAAAAACGTAGTATTTCGGAAATTATTTAGTTTGCGAAATTGGTTAGAACCAGGAGAAATTGTGGGAGATACTGAACTAGCGAAATTTAATCAACGTTCAAATAGAACATTTTTTGTGAATGAGTTGACGCCGGATAATTTTTTTAAAGCAGTAGAATCTTTGAAAGTGAAGTTCATAGAAGATGGTGACGGAGAAGAAGAATACCCCGTAGAAAAAGTATTGTATCAAGCAGTCATTATTAAGGATTTTATATCTGAATTTATTTGGTTTTTTATAACAGCGTCATTAACATTTTCATTGTCGCAAGTTTATATTTTAGATTCCTCTTGCGAACCAGACGTAGATTAAATTTAATAATTAAAATTGGGAATGTTTATATAATATAGAATAAACACGTAACTTAATATGGCTATTATTAATGTTATAAACCAAATTGGTATAACTGTTTTATTCTTAGTTCCTAAACCAAATCTTCTAAAACTACCATCATTATTATAAATGAAAGATGGTTTCAAAGATTGGATGAAAAAAAATATAATTAAAAATAAAATTATAGATACTGAAGTGACGTTTTTTTGGATATACTCACGATACATAATAAAATATATAGAGATTTTTATATATTTTATTTTCATCCAATCTACAACAAACAACTACAACAACGAACAAACGACCACGCTTTACCACATTTCTTCTTCGTCACCATCTTCGCGGACATCTAACGTATTAATTTCATGTGAAATTCTATCATTTATGCCTTCTTTTTCTAAATATTCTATTTTATCATTGCCGTCCATATCTGCTTCCTGGACATTACCAGAATCTAGTAACAGTTGACTTTCAGTATATTCGCGTTCTTTATCATATTGATCTTTATCATATTGGAAAACCGCCTTTGATAATCCAAAACCCCACTTACCCAATTTGTGTTTTTTCATCATTTTTTCAACATCCATTGATTCTTCTGTCAAATTCTTCAAGTTAAGTCGTATACCGTCTTTTTCTTTTTCCTTAACTTTCAATATATTTTTTTCAATTTTTTCATTTGTGAGGTTTATCAATTTTTTTCTTTTTATGAAAATGTCCATATAAGATTTCAATAATTTCGCAATTGACTGTTCTAAATCATTTGAAGACCCTTTCATCAGCGTCTCTTCAATTGACATATTATTGTTTTTATTTGTTTCTTCTATTCCATCCATTGGTGAATTTGATTTTATTTCATCCAATAAACCAATATACAATGATAATGTGCAAATAAAGAAATATTGATGTACCTTAATATATATTTGATTATTGAATAACGTATTTCTGGGATCTCCCAATATTTTAGAATAAAATGGTATATTTTTAACAATATTCAATAAATCAACCGTATTTGATTTAATCAAAAATAGTAATTTTGTAAGTTTCTCATTATCATAAAATTCATTTAAGGTGATATATTCGTCCAAAACATCAGTTCTAATAGCATTTTCATGCCTCTGAGAGAGATTCCAATGTTGTGGTACATACATATCGTAAGAAACTTTCTTTAAAATGATTTTTGGAAACAACATACACATATCTTGAATCATTTTTTTTATTTGAGAGCCTGTTAAAAAGGCAGTTTCATCATTAATTGACATATAATCACCACTCCCCCTTTTCTCGTAAATTGAGAAAGTTGTTAAATATTTTGATATTTTTTTAGAGCCACGATTCAGTTTATTTTTGAGGAAATCATTTATTTTTATTAATTGTAAAGTTATATCTTCATTTAAAAAAAGTAATAAATCAGCGGCTTCTTCATTATCTTTGGGTTGATATCTTATTGAATATTTATTTACCAATGATAACATTTTTGGTATTATCTCTTTATTGCATATCTTCACATTTTCCTTTGTGTTTATATATTGTAATAATTCTTCAAATATTGTCTTGTTCATGGTGTATGATTTATCAAAGCTAATTTTAACACTATTTTCTCTATTCACATGTTTCATTAATAATTCAAGACTTTTTTCATTATAAATATCGCCATTTTCTTTTTTAATAATTGCTATTTTATTTTCAATTGTATCATTTTCTTCAAACGCACTTGTTTTTTTAATACACAACGATTCCAATACAGGATTTAAACTCAACCCTGAGTTATATTTGCAATATTTTATGAATGCTCTATAAATAGTTTCTTCCGAATAATTTGAATTTACAAGAGGTAAAATCGTTTTATTATTTTTTTCTGAAAACATTAAACTACCTCTATTCAATAAATTAGTCGTTTTAATTATACCAACCAATGATTTTATATAATTAATTTCTGTTTCTATTGAATTATCTTCTTCTATGAAATATAAATACGTATTTAGTTTTTTATCATTGCAACAAGCGTTTTCTATATAGGGTATACCACTATTGGTTACAAATAATTTCTCTTTATTTTTTATTACATTATTAATTTTACTTATGATAGACATTGACAGCATTTTTGTTTTACCCATTATCTTATTCATAATTTCAAATTGTTCTGATTTATTTTTTCTAATTGTGGATAATAATTTTAACTTTATTGAATTACCTATCATTTTAACTTTTGAAATTTTTAGTCTGTTTAATGGTGGTAAAAAATCACCCCATTTTTGTATACTAAATTCATCCGAAATTATTTGGTTGAAAATATTAGTTTTTAACCATTCCTTTTTATATTTTAGTTTTTCTGATATTTCATATACGGATAACACTTCATCTACCATGAAACTTTTTATTTTAATAATGAATTTATTTATTTTTTCAGTATTTTTTTTATCTTTATTACCACGTATTCTTGGTAATCCAGTCCATGGTCTTGAATCATTTTTTATTTTCAAAAATACACATAAGGTATATTCAATAAACCCGTTACTTGAATCATCTAATGGAAATCCGGAAAAATCTCGTCTACAACCAGGGAATGTTTTTGATGTTTTCATGGAAGGAACACTGCTTTGAACTGAAACAACATACAATGATATGATCGCTTTCATAATTTTTTCATCTATGATTGCTTTATATGGTTTTATTTTTTTCCCAATAGTCTTTGCTTTTAATTGTTTCATTTTATATTTGTCTTCGCTTATCAAGTTATTTAATATTTTAACAGTGTTTTCAACAATAAAGTCATACGACATTGTCAAATCAAGTCCGATTGATTTATCCACACTTTCCAATATACTATAAATAACTTTCGCTAATTTTGAGGTATGACCATATTCAGATACCATTACTTGTTGATTTGGATTTTCTTTTTCTATAACAAATCGCGATTTCATTTTATAACCTTCGGCATTATAACCTTCGTCCGTATCCAATTCTATATATTTTATAATATACCCACTATATTTATCAACTAATTTATCCCCATCATTACTCAAAACACCTCTTTCTTTTGAAATCTGATTTATTTTTTCTTGGTATGAATTATTTTCATACGCTTGTGCAATGTCATATAAAAAAGTAGGCATTAATGGAAAATTTGTATCCAAACAATAGGACCAATATTTATTTTCTTCCAAATTTGTACTTTCAAAAGGTCTACAATACTTGTTATAAAATAATATAACATCACTATGTTTTTTCACAACATCCTTTTGCGATAATATATTATTCATTAGTTTTGCAAAAGGTGAAATTTTAAGTTCCATTTTATCTATATTATATGAAATTTTCAACATTAAATTGTTTTTAACAAGAAATTTTCTATTATTATATTGTTTCTTTTCTTCAATAAAAATTATTTGTTTTTTTCTTTTCTTTTTCAATTCGCTTTTTAATTGAGAATAAGATTTTTCTAATTCTTTTGAAAAATTATTAATAATATCAGTAACCAAAATATTATGTATTTTCACTTTATTTTGATCTTCATTGGCACATTCATTATTTATGGTTAAACATTTATCTTTAATATTACAAAACATTGAGTCATCTGGCATTTTATCATTAAATTCATCCTTTAATCTCCATTGATTATCGGTACGTTTATAATACCGGTATTCATAATCTCCCATGTCTAATACGGCATATTCACCATTTATGACACGTTTTTGACCAATTGTCATACTTTCAGCATCTCTTTCAGCTATCCCATGCTTTATTCCAACGCTATTTACCAAATGATTCTTTAAAAATGTTTTGAAAGTATTGTCGTCCATATCTCTTCTTTCTCTCAAGAATTCATTTAGAATATCATATTGTGTATCATCGTATACTTTATCATAAAATACAAATTCAACATTGTTGTCTTGTTTTAATATTTCCATATCAACGTATTTTTTGGTTAAAACAAAATTTTCACATGTTTTGATCGCATTACTGTCCATATTAGCATCCATATTAGCATCCATATTACCGTCCACATTACCGTCCATATTACCGTCCATATTAGCATCCGAAACAGCAATTTCCTTTTCTAATTTTTCTTGAAGATTTAAACTTTCTCTCATATCAATTTGCAGTAATCCTATGAGGGTATTCATTAAATCCCCACCATCTAAATTATATATTTTACGAATAACATCCGAATTATTCAAATTTAGTTCTTCAAGATCATACATTTGCTTTATAAAATCTTGGACATTTAATATTTTCTTATCCATTTTCTTATCCATTTTATTGTCCATTTTATTGTCCATTTTGTTTTCCGGGTTATCGCCCGCGTCTGAACTCATTTCAAATTCATTGATATTATCTTGATTTGAAAATAATTTATTAAGTACGTTATTTCTATTTTTATATGTTTGATTTTTTTTTAATTTCATTACTCTTGAAGCTAGTGTTTTTTTAAACATTGTTATATTTTCAATAATCATGCTGCACATTAAATTATACTGAGGCATGGTTAATTTATCGTAATAAACCATAAATGGTTCCAATTCTTTTAAAAATTCAACATTGTTAGTTTTATTTTTTAATACAAAACTCATATTTTTTATTATTGTTTCAGTTGTAGGTATCATTTTATCTAGAAAATTGGTATAAAGATCCTCACCTTTTCTATCAGCATATAATCTTCTCTCAACAAATGAAATAGAGGTTGGTCTTTTTAGAAAATTGTTATGATATACCAAGTTTTCAAAATCTTCATCAATATTATATTTTATTAACTCGGTATCGTCCAATATATTATAGAATTTCAAATGATTATGCAACAATGTTTTCTTATATATATTTGAACCATTGAGATATAATTTTGATAATTCCGTATAATACCTAGGCATCATTAAAAATCCCTTTAAATATATTGATTCATTTGGGATAATAGAAACGGCTTCATATATATTTTTTTTTATTAATGGATCTTTATATAATATATTTTCACCAATTGTATATTTTTGCACAGAATATTTATGTTGACCAAGTATACCATCCTCGTTTTTTACAATACTTGAATTATATTCGTCAATGTTATCCAAAATCACATGAATATCATTATCTATTTCTATTTTATTTATTACATTTGTTCTTTCAATCGGAGCCATTGCTATGTTTTGAACACCTTTAATTTGTTGTTGAATATATGAATATTTTTGCGAATTATCCGGAACAGCATTGGTTTTATAAGAATTCATTATTTCATTATAATTATTTATGAACGTATGTGTACCATCCACCATGACATCATCCGCAACAGAGCTATCCAATGTGATATCAAAATCCATTTTTCTTTTATTTTTAACCACAGGTATTAACCATGATAATTCATTTGTGAAATTTCTCAAATTTTCAATTAAAGGTTTTTTATTTTCTGTGATCTTTTTTAAAGAAGTTATAACACCATCCGTTGAAAAGTCTGAAAAATTTAACCTTAAATCTTTAAATCTTTCAATAGTAACATGTATATCGTTTAATACTCTGAAATTTCTTTCAGATGTTGGGTAAACCGATAATAACGAATCCAACAAATCATTTATTTGAAAATCAATAGGATATACCCTTTTTGAAGTATCAACTTGAACCATTTCGGTAACCTTTTCATATATTTCATCCTTCAATAATATAATAGAATTCGCGTCTATTAATATTTTAACAAGTTCTTCTTTATTATCATCTTCTTCAAAATTTAATTGAATATCGTCAAATTCATCCTCGTCCATTTCAAATTCATCTGTATTTTGTTTTTGCAATTCTTTAATAGAATGACTAACATCCAATTCTTCTTCAGTTGGATCAGTAAATGGCCTTATTTCTAGTAATTTTATTTTTTTCGGAAGACCTTTATATTCAAAATCAATGTATATTTTTTCCCTTGATGGGTATAATGAAATTTCAATCATATCATTTTCCAAGTTTGTTATTCGTCCATTAATTATTGTAGGTACTTTACCACCGAATTCAAATGTCCACCATGTATTCGGTATCAAATTATTTTGTCTAGCAAAACCCTTTTCTTCGGGAAAATAAACAATATTTATAGCGATAATTGATTCATCATTTAATGTGCCATTATTTAATGTTATATCAATTGTTGTATTATCTACATCATTTAACAATGAAATAACATTTTTATCTAAATATCCTATATAAAAAACTTTTTCATGTAAAGTTGAATTGGAAGGCGCCTCTATCTCAATAAATTGACCCAATTCCAAAAACAATTGGTTCTTTACTTTATTTTTTCTTTTCTCACTTTTCGTTTCTTCACTTTTCGTTTCCTCCACCAAGTCCTCATCTATTTCCTTATTTTCACCAACGTCTATTTCAACAAGTGGTTTTATTTCAACAGATTGTTTTATTTCTGGTATAACAATTGGAGTATCATTTTTTAATGTCAAATCACTCATTACTTATATTTAATATATATTATATAATAGGTTTAATTTTTTATAAATTGAAATAAAAAATATATTAAAAATATATTTCATTAATTATTTATAATGACAACTTTAAAGGTAACAACTATATTAAATTCACAAAATGAAGATTATATCGTTAAAGAAAAAAATGGATTATATTTGATCAAATATAATAAATCTTCATTGCTCAATAATGCAAATACACTCGGATTATACAGATCCGTTATTACGGATGGTGAAAATATTTTATCATTTGCTCCACCTAAATCCGTAAAGTACGATACTTTTACAAAAACCAATGATTTTGAAAATTGCAATATTACAGAATTTGTAGACGGTACAATGATAAATGTATTTTACAATACGAAAAATATGATTGATGGTGAATTTGAACCAAAGTGGGAAATTGCCACAAGAAGTAATATCGGTGGGAGATGTCGGTTTAATACAACCAAAACATTTCGCGAGATGTTCTTTGAAGCATGCAATTTTGAAGAGTTAATTAAAGGATTAAATAAAAAATGTAGTTATTCGTTTGTCTTACAACATCCAGAAAATCGCATAGTTCATAAAATATATAAACCACAATTATATTTAACAAATATTTATGAATTCAATAAATGCACTGTATCTGAAAAAAATATTAAAGAATTCAATTTTAATGAAATCAAATGTATTCAAGATATTTCTGAATATAATATCACAAATTGGGAATCGTTAAAGGCCATTTGTTCGGGTGGAACTAACTTTAGTTTGAAAGGATTTGTTATTTATAATAACAATGTGCGAACTAAAATTAGAAATATTGAATATGAAAAAATTAAAATCTTACGAGGAAATAGTCCTAAACTCCAATTTCATTTTCTGGAATTATATAAAAATCAAAACGTATTTAACTATTTATCTTATTTCCCAGAAGAAAAAAAAAAGTTCATGAAATATCAAAAAGACTTTTACAAATGGACCGAAAAATTTTATAATTTATATGTTAAATGTTTTATTGAAAAAATTGTAAGTCTAAAAAGTTGCCCATTTGAATTTAAACCTTTATTGTTTGAGCTACAAAAACATTTTATTGCAGATCTTTACCCGTTTAGAAAAAAAGTTAATTTTACTTATATCAAAGAATACGTTAAAACAATACCGACGGCAAAAATAATGTTTAGTATAAATTATAAACATCGTGCACCAAGACAATCTAAGACAGCAAAGACAGCAATACAAGCCACGCCAGCAATACAAGCCACGCCAGCAATACAAGCCACGCCAGCCTTAAATGAATGAATCATCAATATGTTTATAAATAGTCTGTGTATAATCAATACAAGCAAATAATATAGTTTTAACATTCTCAATATTGGACTTCTCACCATCGGAAAACACAATTCTTATAATAGAATATTCATCATGCGGATGTTTTTTTATAAATCCAACATAAGAAAGAGTTTTGTTTTTCTCAAAATATATATCATGTAATAAATACTCCAATACTTTGCCAATTGTATAACTAATATCTGGTAAAATTATATCAAATGAATATTTTGTATTAATAGTATCGCTATTAATTTCCAATTTATTGTCCTGTATTATTTTTTTTAAAACATCCAACCTGTTAATTATAACATTACATGCAATTTTTATCAATTCCTCGTTTGTATAAATACCAATAGTTTCTAACATGAATTGATAAGAATTATCAACAAAATATCTTTTTGCATTATGATTAAACCAATTCTTTTCAATGCTAACCAGATCATCAGTACTTGCCAATTCGTCTTTATATGTTAACCAAGCTTCGTTACTTTTAATATCGTCTATTGTGTTTTCATAACCAATTGTTGAACATACATTGCATTGACTATTGATTTTTGATGTACTTTTATGCAATTTCGCTTGAAATTTCAATTTTTCACCTTTTTGTGTATTTGAAATTCTAGGTTTCAAACGATTGAAAAGAATATAATCATTTGTAAATTTGTCAGGTGGGAAAATTTTCTTAACTTGTGATTCCTTAAAATATTGATTTGTACCCAACTCTTTGATTTTAAAATCCTCGGTTGTAATATATTTTATTTCTTCCGTATCATTTACCATATCCAATTCAACTACCAAGTTCTCAATAAACATATTTTTGGCATTTTTAATATGAACCGGTATGCAGCCCATTCGCTGTTTAATAATCTCATTTGTTAAAGTTGTGGTATTTTCAAAAATAATAGTTGACTCTAAAGGTGCATTTACTTCGTTATGTGGATCAGTTTTAATACACACAACTGGTATATCACTCAAAATAGTTCTTCTTAAACCATTTATAATACTAACATTACAATTAGATGAATTAAAATAAATAATCCCGTTTTCTTGACGAATATCCGATATGCGAGGCAAATTCATTTTACTTTCCGACATTATATAAGTTTTATTAATATTTTTTTATATAAATAATTAATCAATTTAATAAGTTTAAATTTTTGTATTCAAAAACTTTTATAAATATAATGAGTTATGTTTTATATTATAGTAAATATTGCGATAATTGTAAAAAAATAATCCATAAAGTTGGTAAAGATAAAATTAAGAATGATATTCATTTTCTATGCATAGATAAACGTAAACAAATTGAAAATAAAACTTATATTGTTTTAAATGATGGAAAAGAATTGCTAATGCCACCGGAAATTACACAAGTTCCGGCATTATTATTGTTAAATAGAGGCAACAGAATAATTTACGGTGATGAAATTATGCAAGTGTTCAATCCAATATTACAAACAAATATCAAAAAAGATACGGGAAATAATATGGAACCTTTAGCGTTTTCTTATAATGAAATGGGTACCATGTTATCCGATAACTATTCTTATTTAGATCAAAATTCTGACGAATTATCTACAAAGGGTGTAGGTGGTTTAAGACAAATGCATTCTTTTGCCAATTGCGAAAATAAAGATGAAATAGAAACGCCTCCCGAAAATATTTCATCAAATAAAATAAAATCATCAAATGTTTCAAAATTATTAACCAAAATGCAAGAAGAACGTGGACAAAAAATGTGAGAATAAACTATTTTAATAAAAAATAATATAGAATTTTTATTATAAAGTAATTTAAATGTCAAGAATAAATAAATCCAAGATTTTAAAAACATTCAATTTCCAAATACAAGATTTTTTCAAAAAAATAATGGTAATTTTTCCAAAAGAAGATCACATCAAATCGGTAAATAAAATACTAGAAACATTGTGCAAATATAATCCTGTAAAAATTATAGAACTGTGGCATTATTATATTGAAATCCCATATAATACAATAATTATTTCAGGTGATTTTAATTATTTTGAAAATAAAAATTATTCATCAGACGTAAAAGATTTAAAAGGTAATGCAGAATATGTTTTAGAATGTTACGATAAGTTACGTCTCTCAATATCCAAAATGGACAACGAACATAAAAATATGGCGATGAAATATATTCAAATTTTGACAAAACTTTCAAAATTATATCATATATAAATTTAACTATTTAAAAATTAATAATATATTTTTAAATAGATGAACACTGACGACAAACTCACAAAGGATTTTAAAAAACTCACTAAAGATTTTATTAATGATATTTTAAATACTTTTCCCGAATATAATGATAGATTTACCGATAACGAATTGGAGTTTTTAAAAATAAATGATCACAATGGTGATAGCATTAAAAACGTGTTTGATTATTGTTTAGATGTTTACCCTGAGAGATTCTTTGATATATTATATGAAAATGATGATATGTTCAATGATGATTCAAAAAATACCAAATTTTTTAAGAATATTGATTTTAAAGATATTTGGAAAGACATTTCGGATAATACTAAAAAAATTATTTGGAAATATTTACAATTAATTCTATTTTGCATTACAAATAATTTAAATGACACAACCTGTTTTAAAGATACTGCCAAATTATTTGAAGCAATTGATGAAAATGAATTGAAGCAGAAATTGGAAGAAGTTGTATCCTCAATTAGCGATGTATTTGATATTAGCGGTGAAAAATCCGAAAATTTATTTAAAAATATGACAGGCGAAAAAAGCATGGAAGAAATGATGAAACAATTTACTGGAAATAAAGATTTTGAGGAAATGATGAAAAATTCAGTTGGACCATCTGGAGAATTTACAGGAAATTTTGAAGATATGATGAAAAATATGTCGGGCGAATTACCCGGGAATTTGGAAGATATGATGAAAAATATGTCAGGTAAAGGCGAATTACCAGAGAATTTTGAAGATATGATGAAAAATATGGATATTTCCGGATTAGGTGGCGATTTTTTTGATATGATGAAAAATATGGATACTAAAGATATTTCAGAAAATGGGAAAAATATACCAAACCCCGATGATTTGCAAGATCATTTAAAATCTTTAATGGGTGGTAAAATAGGGCAATTGGCACAAGAAATCGCAAATGATACAGCGAAAGATCTAGATATTGACGCAGATGACATCACCAACGTAGATGATGTATTTTCAAAATTATTTAAAAACCCCGGAAAATTAATGGGAATGATTAAAAAGGTTAGCTCAAAGTTAGATCAAAAACTAAAGTCGGGAGAACTTAACGAATCGGAATTAATGAAAGAAGCCAGCGAATTAGTTGATAAAATGAAAAATACACCTGGTATGAAAAATATGGAAAGTATGCTAAAAAAAATGGGCATGGGTGGAAAAAATTCAAAAGTTAACATGAATTTATTTCAATCCATGATGAAACAAAATGTTAAAAAATCATCGCAAAAAGAACGCATGCTTGCAAAATTAAAAGAAAGACAACTCGCTAGACAAATTCAAGAAAAAATTAAACAAATTCAAGAAACCAATGCCAAAAATGCCAAAAATGGTCATAATGCCAAAAATGCCAAAAATGGTCATAATGCCAAAAATGCCGGCAATGGTACGAAGCTTGATGAGGCATATATACAAAAAACATTCAATCCTGACAATTCAGTTATGAAAAAAACAAAAATAAAGAAAAAGAAAAAGAAAAAGAAGAAAAATAAAAAATAAACACTATATATATTTATAATGGTTAAATTTTGGATTTATGATGCATCCGCTTTAGCAAATAAAAACCATATGTTGGAATTATGGCCTTACCAGTATTTATCTATGGAAAGAAAATTTAATTCAATAAGTAGATTAATTATTTATTTAACAATTATAGGTTATTTTTTCTCACGACAACTTAATGTTTTGGTAGCAGGTATCATCACTTTATTAATGTTTATAACTCTTTATCATGTGCAAAAAAATGATAAGAGAGAAGGTATGGGGCAATATAATAAATTTGAAAAATATGATAAGGGGTCTGATTTTAAGAATATAATGAAAGATACATTTACATTACCAGATAGAAAAAACCCTTTAATGAATGTTATGATGGATGATTATAAATATAA
>CESE01023339.1_pt1 | contig 14228 bp, 10 predicted proteins | sample 350271 | NCBI WGS metagenome assembly CESE01 (sample SAMEA2621536, study PRJEB7988) | marine metagenome | isolation source: saline water (ENVO:00002010), including | reverse complement strand
GCTCCAGGATGTTAACGATTGGGAATTCTCAAACCGTGCATCTGACTTTTTAGAATCATTAAAAAGAGGAGAGCAGGAAGACTCCTTTGGCTGGGTTCATAAAGTTTTATAGAACATCGTGTCTTAAGATTTGTGGAATCTTGATTATATTTTCATCTATATAAATATGAAGATAATCACCCTGGTCTCTATTGTTTTAATCTCTTTATCATTGAAGGCACAGAAAAGCTATGTCATTCAAGTGTTTTCTAAAAACCAATCGCCAATACTGGGAGTTAACTGTTCGTCTTCTGATGGGGCTGTAATTGGCGTTTCTGATACTAATGGAGAAATCTATTTGACTAATGTGAATGTGCAAAAAGTATATATGTCTCATATCTCACATGAGGAGTTTATTCTTTATTTCACAGATGCTAATATTTACGAAGTAATTTTAAAGAGGAACAGAGCCAATCTTCCTGAGGTGTCTGTGAATAGTCATAAACTTCCAGAAATAGTATATAAAAGTGAACAGTTTCATGCCAGTGACTTTGTCTTCTTTGAGGATGGTGTACTGGTGTTAACTAATGAGAGAAACCAACTATTTAAGCCAGATGGCTTGAAAAAAAAGGTCATTCTTCGAGATTGTCGAATAGTAAAGTTGGATACGAATTTGAAAGAACAGACGTCTTCTAAGTTATTACATGAGGGCATAAATCTGTATAAAGATGAATACGGTCAGTGTTTTCTTCAAACTTTAAAAGGTGGTTTTTTTATTACAGAGGTTAATGGAGAGATTGAGCTAGTAGCCGTAGGTGAAGAGTTTGATTTTCAGACTCCTGTGCCACTATCTTTAAACGAAAATGGAGATGTGAAATTGGTTAATAATTTTGACCCCACTTTCCCAGCTTTCGAGTACTATCTGATGAAGGAAGATAGTACTCGCTTAATGTGCTCTATAGAAGATAAGGTGCTAATGCACACTTTTAGAGCGCAGTACAGAAATTTAATTCCTAGAGAAAAATTGAATGCTTACAGAATGGAGCTGAAAAGTGGAATTGAAAAAGAGGTAATTTCCGGATATATGACTGGTTTTCATAATTCTATTTTATTCGAGCCTCTCTATGCACCCTCCTTTCTTGTGTGTGATTCTATTTATGTTTTTAATTTGATAGAAGAGAAAGTGATGGTTTATAATTTAGAAGGAGCGTTGCAACGCGAAGTAAGAACTAACATAGACCAATCGAGACAAAGGAGTAAATTTCAAAATCGAATTATTCAGGATCATATTACTGGTGAGTTATACGCTGAATATTTAGATGGAAGAACAGGTGTTCTGCGAAGAATCGAGTTAAACTCGGGGGAGCTCGGGAAAGTTAAAAAGTTGACGTATGATTATCCAGAAAGAGTAGAGGTTTATGCCGATGAAGTATATTATTTATACAGACCTTTTCGTACTCCTCAAAAAACGTATCTATATAAAGAGAATCTTAATTAATAAGACGTCAACAGAAAATTCCTACAAGTGTTTAGGACAATACACTACGCTTATCCTTTAACAGGCGAGGTACATTAGCCGTGTCTTTAAATCTTAATGAAGACTGTTAGTTAAATGTTGTATTTGAGTGAAAATTTGGTTAAAGTGATAAAACCCTGCTGATGAGCGGGGTTTTATTTTTTTACAAAAGTTTTCGCTAATTTAATTGAACTAATAATTTGGCCAATCTGTTAAAAGGTCAAAGCTCTCTTGTGATTTGAGAAATCCTTCGCGTAGTGTTTGTCAGTTGTCTTTTAATCCTTTTATATCCTTCTTATAGAATTTAGCTTTTCTATAGCTGTATGAATTTTGAAAGTTTAAACTATTCTTTTAATTATTAGAGGTATACTAATAAAGAGGTGTGTTTTATACTCTTCATCTATTATGTCCTTTCAGCAATTTGGGTGTATTGAGCGCATTTGAATATTATAATAGCACAACGTTCAGCATCCTAAAGAAGTTATTGAAAAAGGTACGGGTAGAAGATAATCTGAGCTATTTTTGTGCACTGCATGATACATGTTTTATGAGCGTATTATTAACACTTAGACATAAATTGAGTAGTTGGTTTCCAGCTAGAATAGCAGATGTTAATCGGTCTAAGAAGGGGAGTAATCTTAATGAAAACCCTTCAGTTCTTATAATATACCAAGACTCGGGCGAAGCTGATTTTAAGAAAAAAAAGAAATTCATTCAACATCTTAAGGGAGAGTATGGAGTTAGAGATGTTTTAAGTTTGGCTTACTCAGATGTCCAAAAAAATGAATTGCCAGAATATTTCGCTCATTATAAAGAGCTTGACTATTTTACCAGAACGGATTTATCGTGGAGGTTAAAACCTGCAAAGACTATAGCAGAATTGAATTTGAGAAAATTTGATATTCTAATAGACTTAAGCCACGAAAAATGTATTCCTTTGGGGTTACTAATTGGAGCTTCCAATAGCAGCTGTAAGGTGGGTAAAGCAGGGAATCCGTATGAAGGTCTGATGGATATAATTATAGATTTACCTGAATCTACTGGAGAAGATGAATTTTTAAAGCATGCAGAATATTATTTATCCAAACTAAGTTTTAAATAAATGAAATTAAAAGGGCTTGGAGTAGCTATGATTACTCCTTTTAAAAATGATTTGTCCATTGATTTTGATTCTCTGGGAAATCTTACAGAAAGCTTGGTGTTAGGTGGGGTAGATTTTTTAGTGGTAATGGGAACCACTGGAGAGGCTGCTACATTGACAGTTGAGGAAAAGCAAAAGGTATTAAAACATGTAGTTAAAACTAATGCTGGTCGAGTTCCTGTAGTTTATGGAATCGGAGGAAATAATACTGCTGCAGTTTGTGAGGAGTTAAGAAACTTTAATACTCAAGGAGTGAGTTCAATTCTGTCAGCTAGTCCGGGATACAATAAGCCTACTCAGGAGGGAATTTTTCAGCACTTTAAGGCGTTGGGTGAGTGTTCTACTTTGCCTATTATTTTGTACAATGTACCTGGAAGAACAGCCTCTAATGTTGAGGCTGAAACTTGTATAAGAATAGCATCAGAGGTTCCGAATATAATAGCTATAAAAGAGGCTAGTGGAGATCTGAATCAAATAGAAGAAATTATAAGAAATGCTCCTGAAGGTTTTGATGTCTTTAGTGGTGATGATGGATTAACCATACCGGTAATGAAAGCTGGAGGTGTTGGCGTTATTTCGGTAATTGGAAACGCTTGTCCAGATTTGCTTTCAAGTTTGGTTCGCTTATGCGGATCTGAAGAGTATGAATCCGCTGCCGAGATTTTCAATGTTATGCAAGAGATTATTCCTATGCTTTTCGAACAAGGTAACCCAGCCGGGATAAAAGCGCTTATGGAGCTAGATGAAAGGTGCACTGATAAAGTAAGGTTGCCCTTAGTTTCGGCTAATCAGTTATTAAAAAGTAGATTTAAAGCTAGACTGGATGCTTTGTCTTCAGCAGTATAAAGAATTCTTATTTACATCTTTTCCGGCATGTCGATTCCTAGAAGTTTCATTCCGCTATGGATTACTCGAGCGGTTAAGCTGGAGAAATTAAGTCTTAAGCCAACTAGTTCAAGGTTTTCCTCTTTTAAAATATTTGTGCTTTGATAAAAGGAGTTATAGTCTTTAACTAGCTCAAAAATATAATTAGCCAATACTCCAGGGTTATAAAGCTTAGCGGATTCTTGAATTACAGATGGGTAATCATGTAATGTCTTAATTACTTTCTTTTCTGCTGGAGAGAGAAGAAGGTTAGTCATGGAGGGTTGTGCTACTTTTCCTGCTTTTTTAATAACTGCCTTTGCTCTTACGTATGTGTATTGTATAAACGGTCCGGTGTTTCCTTGGAAATCTACAGATTCTTCAGGATTGAACATCATTCCTTTTCTAGGGTCGACCTTGAGTAAGAAATACTTTAATGCTCCATAACCAATCTTTTTAAAGGTATCAGCTTTTTCTTCCTCCGATAAGTCACTGAGTTTTCCTTGAGTTTCAGAAATAGACTTAGCTGTGGCTATCATGTCTTCCAGCAAATCATCGGCATCTACTACCGTTCCTTCTCTAGATTTCATTTTTCCTTCAGGAAGCTCTACCATTCCATAACTAAGGTGGTAGTTGCTTTTAGCTTTAGAAAAACCTAATTTATCTAGAATGAGGAACAATACTTTAAAATGATACTCTTGTTCATTTCCTACTGTGTAAATTTGATAGTCTAGGTCTGGGAAATCTTGATATCTAAGAATGGCCGTTCCTATATCTTGAGTCATATATACAGCTGTTCCATCTCCTCTTAGGACTAGCTTTTCATCTAATCCATCTGGAGTTAAGTCGCACCACACTGAGCCATCGTCTTTTTTAAATAAAACCCCTGAATTCAGCCCTTTTTCTATTTCATCTTTTCCGTTAAGGTAAGTGTTGGATTCATAGTAGAGTTTATCGAAGGTAACGCCCATTTCTCGGTACGTGTGTTCAAAGCCTTTGTATACCCATGAGTTCATCATTTCCCATAGTGCACGGGTTTCAGGGTCTTTGTTTTCCCATTTCTGAAGTAGCTCTCTGGCTTCAATTATAATAGGGGCGTTTTTTTCTGCATTTTCTTTATCGCTTCCTTCTTCTATGAGCGTAGCCACTTGAGATTTGTAAACTTGATCAAACTTCACGTAGTATTTACCTACTAATTTGTCTCCTTTAAGACCACTAGTTTCTGGAGTTTCTCCTTCCCCATAATGTTTCCATGAGATCATACTTTTACAGATATGAATACCACGGTCATTTATAATTTGAACTTTTTGAACTTTATGCCCGTTAGCCTCCAGTATTTTAGCTACCGAATACCCTAGAAAGTTATTTCTTAGATGGCCTAGATGTAAGGGTTTATTTGTGTTAGGAGAGGAGTATTCAACCATAACCTCATTCTCGGAATTTCTTTCGCTAAATCCGTATGATGGCTTGTTTAGTGCATTATTTAGAAATTGGATCCAGTAAGAGTTGGCTATTTCTAAGTTCAGGAATCCTTTTACTACATTAAAGCCTATAACTTCCTCTAAATCTTTTACTATAAGCTCACCTAAAGCCGTGGCCGTGTTTTCAGGAGAAGTTTTAGACATTTTTAAAAATGGAAAAACCACAACAGTTAAATCGCCCTCAAATTCCCTTTTAGTCTCTTGTACTTGAATAGAATCAACAGAGATGTTAATTGAGTATAGGTTTAATAATGCTTTAGCCGCGCTAGCAGCCACTTTGTTATCTATGTCCATAGAGGTCGGGGTTAAATCTTAGGTAAAAATACTTCTGCCATCATGCATCTGGCGCTACCACCTCCGCAAAGTTCTATGGTGTCTATTTCGCTATGTATAATAGGGTTAAACGATTCTAGTTTAGTTATTTGTTCCTCTTCTAAACTTTGGTGGGCTGAAGTGGACATCACCAAATATGGTTTTCCATCTTCATTCATAACTTGAAGCATATTTCCCGCGAAATGTTCTTTTTGCTCCTCACTAATTTCGATAATTTCTTTTCCGGAATCTTCTAAAGCAGAAATCACATCCATACGCTCATCGAGGTTGTCTAATGTGTCCAAGCAGATTACGGCATACTTATCGGCTACGCACATCATTACATTTGTATGGTAGATCGGTTTTCTTTCGTCTTCTACGCTTTGCAACGCTGAGAAACTGCAAAGGGTGTATTCAAACTGCTCACAAAATTGTGCTGCTGCTGCCTTATCAGTTCTTACTGAAATAGCTGCGTAGCAAATTTTATTTTCTCTGTCTAGAACAAGGCTACCAGTTCCTTCTAGGAATTTATCATGTGATTCAAATTCAGTAAAATCTACTATTTCCTTTACAGATAAGCCATAATTGTTTCGGATAATTTCTACAACGTCTTCTCTTCTTTCTGCTCTCCTGTTCACAGCGAACATAGGGTAGTAGGCTACTCGAGCATCTTCATGAAATGAAATCCAATTGTTAGGGAAAATAGAGTCAGGAGTATCAGGATCTAAGGTGTCTTCTATAACTATTACGTTTATTCCTTTATCTTCAAGTTTGTTAACGAAACGATTGAACTCCACTAATGCTCTTTCTTGAACGTTTTCTGGAGTTAAGCTTTCGAGTGCCTTTTGGTAATAATTATTCACAGCAGTTTGCTCATTCATTCTGAAGCTAACTGGCTTGATCATTAGTATTTTAGAAGTGTGCTGTTTGGGCATTTAAGAATGTGTTTAATCTCTATCCAAAGGTAAGGTAGAACATCGTAATAACCCTTCCATTTTAGCTATCTCGCTATATTTTATTTTGTCTACTGTGTACCCTTTAGATTCTAAAAAAGTATTCGTTTCTTCAAGGTTAATCTCTGAAATAACATGGTTTTTATCTATAGAAAACAGATTGGCACCCATATTATACATCTGTTCGCAATCTATAAATAAGCAGTTTTCTTCACCAAAGTAATTAATAAGCCATTCAGCATCTTCTGGGTTTTTGAATCCTTCTTTGTGAATAATTGCATGACCTAATCCAAAAGGTTGAAAACAGCAGTCTAAGTGAAGTGCGTTCATCTTAGGGTCTGTATCACTTTTTTTTAGCTCAAAAGCTTTTACTTTCTTAGATGGGAATGATTCTTTAAAAAATGCTACACCTTCAACGTTAGTTCTGGATACTTTGTAAGTCGAGAAATCTTCTGGTTCAGAATAACCGATAAAAAGATATTCATTGTGTGGCATAATATCTCCTCCTTCAAATCTTACTCCTTCTGGAGCTTCAATAATGTTGTTTTTTGAGAAATCACTAATTACCTCTGTTAACGCTTCGATTTCTCTACTTCTATCATTAATCATATTTGCAATGACAAACTTATCATCGATTACAATAGCAATATCTCGCGCGAAAATTTGATTGTAATTATCGATAGTTTTTGGTCTTAGCACTTCTATTCCATTATTAATTAGAGCCTTGAGAAAACCTCCCATCTCTTCATCTATGGATTCTTGGGTAGGGAAGCTACCATTTCTGATATGCTCTTTGGATTTGGGATCGTAAGCATCAGCTAATTCAGGTGTCCCTCCGAAAGATTTAGACGAACCAAGAATAACACGCTTTAGCTTAGCATACTCATTTATTACTTTCATGGTTGTATTTACTCTAAGAATTAATACAAAGGTAACCCCGCAAGCAGTTCTTTTATGATGCTTTTGGATTCAAATTCTCTATGTTACGCACAATGGGAATTTAGGAAGTCTAGATTCAGGAGATCATATTTTAGTCATTTAAGTGTAGTATTGAAAAAAATTTATATGCTGAAATCCGCCAAACTTTTATTTGCTTTAATGTCACTGACAGCTAGCATGTTTCTCTCTTCTTGTGCTAGTGAGTCTGATTCTTTTGAGACTGCAGAATCGAAGACTAATTTAGAAGTTGTCTATTCTGTAGAGTTTCCATTCATCAAGGATAAAACGTTATTAAAATGGTTTCCGACAGAGTATAAGGCTATTATAGGAAAGCATGAGTTGTATGGAGAAATGAACTCTAAAATGAATGTTATCTGCAATAGATTTTATGCGAATGAAAAAGAGAAAGTGATATTTCAAACATTGGAAAACATGTCTGGAAATTATAGTTGTGAGATGAAGGCTTTAGACGTGTCTAACTTTATAGATGGGATGCCTGAAATGGTTATTTCAGAACCTATAGCTGACACTACCATATTAGGGGTTAAGTGCAAGGTGGCCATTGCAGCATTTAAAATAGATTCTGTTCCTGCTGTAAAGTTATATTACACGAATGAGTTTGGAATAGAAAATCCTAATTGGTATAACCAGTATAGAGATTTAAATAGTTTTTTAATGGGCTATGAAATAGAGCAGTTTGGTATGAGAATGAAGCTAATGGCCACAAGTTTGACCAAAGTAAATTATCCTATTCATTCTGACTTAGTTTATGGAGATAGAAAGCCAGACATTTATGAGCCTAAAAAACCTAAAGAATTACAGAGGGTATATAAAGAAATGATTAACGACTTTATTGAGTAGGGTTCAATTCTTTTTTTACATTTTCAAAATTAAATTCGGTAGCACTTTCTTCTGTCAAGAACATTTCGGGTAAAATGAAATATTGGTTATTCTCATCCTGAATAATCATTATTTGTTTTTTGTCTTGGTACGAAACTTCATGTAAACTTTCGTTTATCGTTGCTTGATCATCAGACCTTAGTGCTAGGGTTTTTATGATCTGAAAACCAGAAATGGCAGAAGCGCTATCTAGTCCTATAGTGGTATTCATTTTATACTTCTGTAAGTATACTTTATGATTTTTAGATTCATCTATTAATTCACATGACTCTGCGAATGTTACGTTCTCTAGCTTAAATGTTTTGGTGTTATTTAATTGTCTGTAGTAAAACTTTTCAACCTCGACTCTTTCCAGAGACTTGTAAACACCTGGATAGATTAAGTCAGCTATTTCTTCCGGGTTCCTTTTAGTTGTAGCATCGCAATACTCTTTTATCGCTGTTTCTATTCCTTCCTGAGGCGAAATGTTTTTGGAGTTTGATTCTCTACAACTCATAAGAATTATTGGAATAAACAGAAAATATAGAGTCTTTTTCATGGTGTTACCTATAGTGTTTTTCAAAAGTACATCATTTAGCGTGTCGTGATTTATTAATAGTCTACTCAATTATAGATTACTTGTTTGAGAATGTACTTTGCCAGTAAACACATAGAGTTGCTTAAACACACTGATTATTATTTAATTATATAACATCATTAAATAAGGGTGACCGCTTTATTCATTTTTGGCATGTCCTTAAGATGATGCTTTGTTGGATATGATGAAAGCCTGCTAATCTTTGGGGCTAAAAAAATAGATTTATGTGCTAATAAAAAAGCCGTCAAGAATACTCTTAACGGCTTTAGTGGTTCTGTTCGGTAAGCGATTAATAATAGATATTTCTTCTAACCTTAGCGATGTATTTAGCTAACCTTATAACTTGTTTTGTATAGCCATACTCATTGTCATACCAGGTATACAGAACTACCCTTTTACCATCTTCAGAAACTATGGTAGCGGGACTATCAAATACTGCACAGCATTCATTTCCTATAATATCATTAGAAACAAGTTCTTCATTAATAGAATAAAAGATTTGGTTTACTAATTCTCCTTTTAGCGCATTAGTTTTCATTAACTCTTGAATTTGAGTTTTAGTTACTTTCTCACCTAATTCTATATTCATAATGGCTAATGAACCATTAGGAGTAGGAACTCTTACAGCGTTTGCAGTAAGTTTTTTTGCTAAAGAAGGAATTACTTTAGTAACTGCTTTTCCAGCTCCTGTTTCTGTAATTACCATGTTTACCGCAGCAGATCTTCCTCTACGATGCTTGCTGTGCATGTTATCTAACAAGTTTTGGTCATTGGTGTAGGCGTGAACTGTTTCTATATGGCCTGACTTTACACCAAATGCATCATCCATTACTTTTAGAATAGGGGAGATGGCATTTGTAGTACAACTAGCCGCTGAAAAAATATTCATTTTTTCAATATCCAAATTTCTATGGTTAATTCCGTATACAATATTAGGGATTCCTTTTCCAGGAGCTGTTAATATAACTTTTGCTACGCCTTTAGATTTTAAGTGTAAACTAAGTGCTTCTTTATCTCTAAAAGCACCTGTGTTATCTAGAACTAGTGCATTAGAAATGCCATATTTCGTGTAATCGATAGCGCTAGGGTCGGAAGCAGCTATCATGTTTACGCGTTGTCCATTTATAATTAAGCATGAGTTATCAAAATCTGTATCTACAGTTCCTTTAAATCGCCCATGTACAGAGTCATTTTCAAGTAGTGAAGCTCTTTTGCTCATAGATAATTCATCTACCGAGCGCATAACGATAGCTCTTAATCTTAACTGCTGTCCTTTTCCGGCTTGACTAATCAATTCTCTGGCAGCCAACCTTCCTATTCTACCAAACCCGTATAATATTACATCTCTTGGCTCCATCGGCTTACTTTCAGTAGTGAGAAAGTTTTGGAATTTATCCTCTAGAAAATCTTTTGTCGATTTATATGTTTCTCTTTCACTTAACCATTCATCGGCCAACTTTCCGATGTCGATCTTAGCAGGAGCTAGGTCCATATTAAATATTTCGCGAGCTAACTCTGCTGAGTCGAAAACACTAATAGGCTTTCCAACCATTTCTGCAGAATATTTATGCAAACGAAGAATTTCCGTTATACTCGTATCCACTAGATGATTTCTGAAAAGAACTAGTTCTATTGATTTTTCAAACATAAGTTTACCTATTGAATGAATTAAATCTACAGCTGCTCTTTCTTGATTAACATAGACCTCGAGTTCATTGCTGTAAGTCTCTTGAGTTAATACTGAATTTGACATTTTGAATGTTGCTTATAATTATTAAAATATTCCGACTTTTTCATTGAAAGTCCTGTAGTGCAAATTTAACATGAATTAGGGAATTCATTCTTATAGAAATAAAAAAAGCCGCTCCTTAAAGAAACGGCTTCATGAAAACATTTTACGGGGTTTTACAAGCCAAACCCGTAATAGGCTTTAGTTCCATTTTCATAGACTCCTTCAAGTAGAATTCCTCCGCTTTTGTTCTCTAAGAAATTTTCTAAATCGGCAGAGCTATTAATGTTATCCCCGTCTATTTTAGTCACTATAAATCCTTTTTTTATTCCGCTATAGCTAAGTTTTCCGCGTTGCAATTCTTTAACTTGGGCTCCTCCAGTTATTCCGAGTTTAGTTTTAGTTTCATCAGAAATATCAGAAAACTGAGCGCCTAAAAGTTCTTTTATTTCTGACTTTTCATAAGACTTTAGAGCAGTACCTCCGTCATTATCTCGTAATTCCACCAAGATATCCTTTTCAATTCCGCCTCTCCAAACTGTCACGGTTACATTATCACCAGGTCTATATTTGCTGATCTGCTCCTGCAATTGAGGAACAGAATTAACTTCTTTAGAATTAATCTGAAGTATAACGTCACCAGATTTTATTCCTGCGTCATAAGCCGCTCCATTTTCAGTAAGGGAGTTGACGTGAATTCCTTTTACGTTCGGTAAATTATAATCATTTGCCAACGTTTCCGTTACAGGCTTTATTCTAACACCTATATAAGCCCTTTGTACTTGACCATATTTTATTAAGTCTTCGGCTACTTTAGATGCTATAGAGCTTGGTACGGCAAAACTATATCCAGAAAACGAGCCAGTTCTAGAAGCAATAGCCGTATTTATTCCAATTAATTCTCCATTGGTGTTAACTAAAGCACCACCGCTATTGCCAGGATTCACAGCAGCGTCTGTCTGAATGAAAGATTCTATAGGGAAGATTTTTCTTCCTGGGTCTGAACTTAATAGATTAATGTTTCTTCCTTTGGCACTTACTATTCCAGCAGTAACTGTAGAGGTTAAATCAAAAGGGTTTCCTACGGCTAATACCCATTCACCGATTTTTACTGCCTCACTATCGCCTATTTTCAGAGAAGGAAAAAGAGAGCCTTCTATTTTCAAAACAGCTATGTCAGTGGTAGGGTCTGTCCCTATTAGTTCCGCGCTATATGAACGGTTGTCATTCATACTTACCTCGATATTATCAGCACCTTCGATTACATGATTATTAGTAATGATATAACCATCATCTGAGATAATTACTCCGGAACCAGAACCTTTTTGCACATAAGGCTCTATACCCGAACTATCGCCAAAGAAATCAGCCCAAGGATTATATGCGTTTTGTACTTCTATTTCTGTCTTTACGTGAACTACACCATTTACAGTTTTACTAGCCGCCATGGTGAAATCATTAACTGTCGTTCCGCTTATAGAGGGGTGACTTACATAATTGAAAGTGGAAGCCTCTTTATTATCTCGTTCTCCAGAAGAAATTAATTCTGAATTGGACAAGAAATAGTTGGTAGCCGTTAAAGCAAAAATTCCTCCAATGAAGGCTGCTGCCGTGAAACTGATTATTCTTTTCATTTTTTAGATGTTTTTATTCTTCTCTATCAAAATTAACGCCAGTTTTTTCTATTAGTTTTATTGAAAATATTAATTAATGTTAAGCAAAAAAGGGAAGCGTAATGCTTCCCTTTTTACTATTAATTATTTGTTGCTTCGTTAATCTTCAGAATCAGCATTTTCACATGGGATTCCGTACAGTGCTAAAAATATTCCAAGATCTGCAGATGATGTGAAACCGTCACCGGTTAAGTCACATGCACAGTCTCCTGAATAGCATCCATAATCAATTAATAGAATCGCAAGGTCATTAGTTGTTCTGTAACCATCAAAGTTGAAATCTGCTAAACAAAACAATGCCGCTTGTGCATCTGTTCCTAAAACAGTGATCTCTTGAGAGAATGATGACTCATTGCCTACACAATCTATAGCTGTCCATATTCTAGTGAATAAATAGGTAGGGCAGCAATTTAAGTCTACAGCTACATCACCAGCACCTTGTACATCTTCAGATATGTCTAGAGAAGTATTTTGATAGAACCCATCAAAAGCCATCCATCCTCCTAAACCGAAATGCGGACCTACGTTGTTAGCTCCTACACCATGCTGCCATCCTATAGAGTTATCTATCGGAGTATGTGAAATGTCTAAATAAGACCCTTCTAAATCCCCCCATCCTTCTACATAAGCACCTTCGGAATTAACTAGATAGTAAGTCCAATCTAGGTATGCGTCTCCAGCCAAGTTAAAGTCATCTTTATAAGAGTTTCCTTCAATAGCAGACCATGCGTCCCATCCCATTCCTGCGGTAAGAGGGATGTACATGTGCCATCCTCCATTTGGATTTGATTGGTCGTACACTGTACCAGTTAATAATGCCTCTAAACCATTTCCGTTGTCATCATAAAATGAGACTTGAGAGAAAATGGTGTTATAGTACGCTTCTTCATCCTCATGTCCTGGAAGCCCGAATAAAGCCATAGACCAGTCGGCAGAAGCATTTAGAGGCTGAATTCCTTCGCAGTTTTCGTAAGCCTCTGGGTCAGGTTGGAATCCATTATAGACTTCTGTAAATTCTACTTGAACATTTAAATCACAGTTGTCCTCAACGGTTACCAATGGCAATTCAGGATGTTCATCTTGACAGTTGATAGTTAACTCAGAATCTGGTAATCCAGAGAATTCTGGAGCAGTTTCATCTATTACATTAATAGTTTGCGAAACACTAGACTCATTTCCGCAGGCATCGATAAAAGTCCAAGTTCTTACCATCGTAAATTGATTGTCACACTCTCCAGGAGTTATAACTTCCGTTGGGCTTACGGTAATAGGTCCTTGACAATCATCGAGAGCAGTTAAATCAACGGAGGTAGATACCTCAGATGCGCACTGAACATTTTCTTCTTCCGGTGCTTGTGGTGTTACTGGAGGAGTATTATCTACGATATTCAATACAGTAAAGACTTCTTCTGCTTCATTTCCGCAATTATCTGTAGCTGAGAAATAACAAATGATACTGTATCTCACATTTGTAGATCCTTCGTAATCAACACATCCGTCATGCACAATTGGAACTAAGTTAGAAGCTACATACTGCACGTCATCGTCACAATTGTCTGTTACGTTAGTAGGAACGATATTTAATAAGCCGAATAACTCTTCGTTGCACCCTATAAATGCAGCAGCTTGCTCATCTGTAAGTAAACCGTTTACAAATGCAAACCCAGCTTCAATTCCACATGTGTATTCTGCACATGTAATTTCAGCAGATATGTCATCTGGTAAAGTCATTTCTGGAGCTTCTGTATCTGCTGCTGTGTATTCTATATCACAACTAGTAGAACCATTTTCGTCTGTTACAGTGAATGTTCTGGTAAGCATGTATGGATCAGAAACACATCCAGTTCCAGTATTTGTTTCTGTCCATGTAATAGATGGGTTTCCACAAGAATCAATAATAACTATATCACCAGCATCTCCTGCTGGAATATCATCTATGCATTGATAATCAACTCCTTCGATACATTCAATGGTTAACATACAAGACACGCAAGATCCGTCATCACATGATGCATTTGGATTATAATTAGTTGCAGTAGAATCCGTACAACCTTCAGTAGCTGTTCCACCACAAGTACCTTCACAGTCTTCAGTTAAACAAGAACCGTCATCGCAAGATGCATTAGGATCGAAGTTACAAGCCGTATCATCGGTACAACCATCA
>CESE01049299.1_pt1 | contig 14263 bp, 12 predicted proteins | sample 350271 | NCBI WGS metagenome assembly CESE01 (sample SAMEA2621536, study PRJEB7988) | marine metagenome | isolation source: saline water (ENVO:00002010), including | reverse complement strand
AAAAAAAACCAAAATCCATCACATCGTCTATAGAAAAAATAGCCCACTAAACAATAATTAATATTGAGCGTTAGTGTAAGCTCTTGAAGTAGCTAAAGGCGTCTTGCAATCTAGAACCGTACCAAGAAAAGTATGCTCCATCAACAAGCCTTAGGTCTTTACCAAGAGCCTCTTTAAGCCCCCTAAGATGACTCTGCTTGAACGGAAAAGGCTCTGATGACAACAATATAAGGTCTGCTTCTTTAAGGCTTTCTATATTTATTTCTGGATATCTAGACCTTGGCTCTTTAATTATATTTTCAAATTTATTGATCTTTAATAAGTCATTAATAAAGGTGTCTTGTCCAGCAGCCATAAATGGGTTTTTCCATATAAGATAGACCACTTTCCTTACATTCTTGTTAGCAATAAAGGCACTAAAAGAGGTCTGTTCCTTTTTTATATTTGTAATGATTTGAAGTGCTCTTTCTTCTTTTTTAAAGAGTTTACCCAGCAGAGAAATCATCTCTAGACTCTCCGCAATAGTATAAATATCACTCACCCAAACAGGTGCTATTTTAGCACAAGAGGCAACTAGTTCTTTTGTGTTTTCTTCTTTATTACAAATAATGATATCTGGCTGTAAGGCTTTTATTCTGTCTAGATGAACAGTCTTAGTACCACCTACAACTGGCACATTATCAAGCAATTTTTTTGGATGAATACAAAATTTGGTAATCCCTACTAATTGTTTTAGTAAGCCTAAGTCAACAAGTAGTTCTGTTTGGGAGGGCACTAGAGACACAATACGTTTTGGAGTTTCTAAAAAATTAAAAACAGTATCTAGTTGATCTTTACTTTGCATCAAGGATATCCTGCATTTGTTGTTGTAACCCTTTTGCAGCATTTGCAGCAGCATTTGCAAAATCTTTACCCGAGGAAGCGTAAATAATTCCTCGAGAAGAATTAATAAGCAAACCAACGGCATCATTCATACCATAGGCACAAACATCTTGTAAACTACCTCCTTGCGCACCAACTCCCGGAACAAGTAAAAAACTATGTGGAACAATTTTACGTATCTCTAAAAGATATTCTGCCTTGGTTGCTCCTACTACGTACATCAAATTTTTTGCATTATACCAGGTAGTAGAGCTCTTAAGCACCTGCTTGTAAAGCTCTTGTGTTTCTAAAATCTTAGTCTGAAAATCAAAAGCACCTTTATTAGAGGTAAGCGCTAGAAGTATCGTATGCTTGTCTTCAAAAGCCAAAAAGGGCTCTACAGAATCCTTGCCCATATAAGGAGCCACTGTAACAGAATCAAACCCTAGGTCCTCAAAAAAAGCTTTCGCATACATACTAGATGTATTGCCGATGTCTCCTCTTTTAGCGTCTGCAATGGTGAATATTTCTGGATAGTTATCTCTAAGGTATTGAATTGTTTTCTCTAAAGCTTTCCATCCTTTAATACCATGGGCTTCATAAAAAGCGGTGTTGGGTTTGTAGGCTACTGCAAGATGATGTGTTGCATCGATAATTTCTTTGTTGAATGCAAAAATAGGGTCCTCTTGTTTTAATAAATGCTCGGGGATTTTACTTAAATCAACATCCAACCCAATGCATAAAAAGGATTTTTTTTGATGTATTTGGTCAACTAGCATTTCAGTAGTCATAATGTTGTTTTTAGAATGTATCTCCAGATTCTTTAAGTCGCTCGGTGTTGTCTACAAGCTGTAACTCATCAATAATTTTTTGAATGTCTCCATCTATAATATTACTCAAATCATATAGCGTTAAATTAATTCTATGATCTGTAACACGGCCCTGAGAATAATTATAAGTGCGTATTTTTGCACTTCTATCACCACTAGTGACCTGTGAACCTCGTTTCAATGCGTCTTCTGCATTCTTTTTAGCAAGTTCTAAGTCATACAATCTAGAACGTAATACCTTAAATGCTTTTTCTTTATTTTTATGTTGTGATTTTTGATCTTGACACTGTGCAACTAAGCCAGTAGGTGTATGGGTTAAACGTACAGCAGAATAGGTTGTGTTTACAGATTGTCCACCGGGTCCAGAAGAACAGAAGAAATCGATACGCACATCCTTCATCTCAATTTGAACATCAAACTCTTCGGCCTCAGGGAATACCATAACCGTAGCTGCGCTTGTGTGGACCCGCCCTTGGGTCTCTGTTTGCGGCACACGTTGCACACGGTGCACACCAGCTTCAAACTTTAGAGTTCCATAAACGTCATTTCCTTCAATTTCTATTTGAATAGCCTTATATCCACCACTGGTTCCCTCACTAAAATCAACTACGCTTGTTTTCCAACCTTTGTTTTCACAATATTTTGTGTACATCCTATGCAGATCTCCAGCAAAAATACTAGCCTCATCTCCTCCAGTTCCTGCTTTAATTTCCATCACCGCATTTTTTGCATCTTCGGGATCTTTTGGTATGAGCATAAACTTGATTTGTTCTTCAAGAGTTTCAATATTAGACTTTGCCTCATCCAACTGCATTTTGGCCATCTCTACCATATCTGCATCACTTCCATCTGCTAGGATCTCATCAGCCTCTGCTATATGCTCGGTAGCCATAATATACTGCTCCCGCTTTTTCATAAGTGCATTTAAATCTTTATACTCTTTATTGAGTTGTACGTATTGCTTTTGATCACTAATAATATCTGGTTGAATGATTAAATCACTCACCTCATCAAAACGATTTTTTACTATTTGAAGTTTTTCTAGCATAGGAGTTTAATTCTTGTAAATCTACAATAAAAATGATGAACATTCTTAGTACTCAAAGGTTCCGTAAGGGCTCTTTATGGTTAATTTTTTTTCTTCACAGGCTTCAACTCTTCCAATAATTTGAGCAGGAATATTAAACGATTCTGAAATTTTAATAATATCGGCAGCAATAGCCTCATTGACGTATAACTCCATTCTGTGCCCCATATTAAAGACCTGATACATTTCTTTCCAGTCTGTACCACTTTGGTCTTGTATTAGTTTAAACAAAGGGGGCGCTTCAAAAAGATTGTCTTTAATGATGTGTAAGTTTTTTACAAAATGAAGAATTTTGGTTTGAGCTCCTCCACTACAATGAACCATACCATGAAGATGCTCTTTGGCACAGCTTTGTAATATTTTTTTAATTACAGGGGCGTATGTTCTTGTTGGAGACAATACTAATTTACCTGCATTAAGGGGTGACCCCTCAACAGCATCTGTTAGTTTTTTTGAACCAGAGTACACAAGGTCTTCTGGCACTGCTTGGTCATAACTCTCAGGGTACTTCTTAGCTAGTTCTTTACTAAATACATCGTGACGGGCAGATGTCAATCCATTACTCCCCATACCACCGTTATATTCTGTCTCATAGGTAGCTTGCCCAAAGGATGCTAACCCAATAATAACATCTCCAGACTTAATATTTTTATTATCAATTACATCACTGCGTTTCATGCGTGCTGTTACTGTAGAGTCTACAATAATGGTGCGCACTAAATCTCCAACATCTGCAGTTTCTCCTCCTGTAGAGTGTATCTTCACGTCAAATTTTGAAAGATCTTGAATAAGAGCCTCTGTACCATTTATAATAGCAGAAATAACCTCTCCAGTAATTAGGTTTTTATTTCGCCCTATGGTGGAAGATAGCATGATAGTGTCTACAGCACCAACACAAATAAGATCATCAATATTCATGATAAGTGCATCTTGTGCTATTCCTTTCCAAACAGATAAATCACCTGTTTCCTTCCAATACATGTAGGCCAAAGAAGATTTTGTTCCAGCGCCGTCTGCGTGCATCACTAAACAATAGTCTTCATCTGCAGTTAAATAATCTGGCACTATCTTGCAAAATGCCTGTGGAAACAACCCTTTATCTACATTTTTGATGGCATTATGGACATCTTCTTTTGATGCAGAAACGCCTCTTTGGGCATATCTTTTTGAAATATCTTGACTCATGGTTCTATTTTCTATTAGCAAAAGTACAGATTAAAAAAAGTCCATCAAAGTGAGGTTTTAATTAAAATGATAGTTTATCAATAAATCTTGCAAACCAAGGCTATTGAATCTTAAAATTGAGTAAAAGAAAGCCCGTAATTTCTTACAGGCTTTCTTTTTTATATAAAATATGTACTATTATCTGGTAAATAATAATTCACGGTACTTTGTTAGTGGCCAGATTTCATCATCTACCAACAACTCTAACTTATCACAGTGATAACGGATTTCATCAAAGAAAGGCTTTATTTTATCACAATAAGCAATCGCACGCTTCTCTGAATCATCAATCTTGTTAGCCTTCTTACGGGCGTTAATCATATTGGTAATACCACTATTAATGTTTTCGATATGGTTGCTAATAGCCTCTATTAGATTCATCTGCTCTTTAGCCAGTTTCTTAAACTCTTTACCATAGATATCTTTAAGACCCTGTACGTTTTCTATGAGTACATTTTGGTATTTAATAGCAGTAGGTATCACATGATTTCTTGCAATATCACCCAACACTCTTGCCTCTATTTGAATATGCATGGCATACTCTTCAACCTCAATTTCATGACGCGCCTCAATCTCAACTTTATTCATGATTCCTAATCCCTCATAAAGCGCAATGGTTTTCTTTGATATCTGTTCTCTTAAGGCTATTGGCGTTGTTTTATTATTACTTAAACCGCGCTTTTCTGCCTCTTTCTCCCAGGCTTCTCCATACCCATCACCTTCAAATCGAATGCGCTTACTCTCTTTAATGTATTCACGTAATACATTAAAAATAGCATCGTCTTTTTTCATTTTTTTATTCTTAATCAAATCGTCAACCTGCACCTTAAACTCCATTAACTGTTTTGCTACAATAGCATTTAAAACAGTCATAGGCTTAGCACAATTAGCAGTAGAACCTACAGCTCTAAACTCAAACTTATTACCAGTAAAAGCAAATGGTGAGGTACGGTTACGGTCTGTGTTGTCTAATAAAATTTCAGGAATCTTACCAACAACATTTAGTTTAAGTTCTGTTTTATCTTCTGGAGATAATTTACCATGTTTCACTTTTTCCAAAGCATCCAATACATTGGTTAATTGCGTCCCGATAAACACCGAAATAATAGCGGGTGGAGCTTCATTAGCACCAAGACGGTGGTCATTACTTGCTCCTGCAATTGCTGCCCTCAATAATTCTTCGTATTGGTTCACGGCTTTAATAGTATTGACAAAGAAGGTTAAAAACTGTAAATTCTTCATCGGGGTGCTACCAGGACTTAAAAGGTTAACACCTGTGTTGGTTGCCAAAGACCAATTGTTATGTTTTCCACTTCCATTTATACCTGCAAATGGCTTTTCATGAAATAACACTTTAAAGTTATGTCTATCTGCAACTTTCGACATCACATCCATAAGTAAGGAGTTATGGTCTACTGCAAGATTGGTCTCTTCAAAAATAGGCGCTAGTTCAAATTGGTTTGGCGCTACTTCGTTATGACGTGTTTTTACTGGAATACCCAAATACATACACTCGGTCTCCAAATCACGCATATAGTCTAGCGCACGTTTTGGTATAGATCCAAAATAATGATCGTCTAATTGTTGTCCTTTTGCAGAAATATGTCCTAACAAAGTTCTTCCTGTCAAATTAATGTCGGGTCTTGATTTAGCCAATGCTTTATCAATCAAGAAATACTCTTGTTCCCACCCTAGGGTTGGGTTTACTTTAGTTACGTTTTTGTCAAAATACTTTGCAACATCTGTAGCAGCTGTATCTATTGTTTGCAAGGCTCTCAATAAAGGGGTTTTATTATCTAAAGCTTCCCCGGTGTAAGAAACAAATACAGTAGGAATACACAAAGTAGTTTCGTAAATAAATGCAGGAGAAGTAGGATCCCAAGCGGTATAACCACGGGCTTCAAAGGTGTTTCGAATCCCTCCGTTTGGAAAACTAGAGGCATCTGGCTCTTGTTGAACCAACTGCCCACCACCAAACTTTTCTATAGCTCCATCTTCAGTAGTTTCAAAAAAAGCATCATGCTTCTCTGCAGTGGTTCCCGTTAATGGTTGAAACCAGTGTGTGTAATGAGTAGCTCCTTTTGCAATGGCCCACTCTTTCATTCCTGTAGAAATATGATCTGCAATATTTCTATCAATTTTACTACCGTTTTCAACAGCATCTTGAACGCTTTTAAATGAATCCTTAGTCAAGAATTGACGCATAGCAGCGTTATTAAATACATTTGTTCCGAAAATAGCAGAACGCCTTTCTGGCTCTTGAACGTCTATAACGGGACGATTAAATGTTTCTTTAATGGCATGAAATCTTAATGTAGACATAGATTGTACTCTTTAAGTGTTTGTTTTTCTGAAAGTTGAATCAGACTCTTATTTTAAAAGCACAAAATTACATGTTTTAAACACATACCCCCTATTATTTTGTTTAAATTATCAACAAAAACAGATTTTCAACACTTATACCCCCCTGTTTTTATCTTAAAAAGACTAAAGTGATTGATTTTATGAGATATTTAAAAAAAACCAGATTGACAGCATAAAAAAATTTGAGTGTTAATGCACAAAAAGGCCGCTTTTGCTAGATACTTTTTTAAAGACAGCGTCCTAAAGGCAATAATTTTAAATTAATATAACCACTAAAATTTGTATTTTTACATTTTAAAATAATTGCTATGGAACTTCTACTTATTACAATCGTACTTTTATTATTAGCCGTAGCTGGTATAGCTATAAAAATATGGGCGAAAAAAGATGGTGAATTTGCAGGAACCTGTGCTAGCCAGAGCCCGTTTTTAAATAAAGATGGTGAAGCCTGCGGGTTTTGCGGAAAAAATCCAGACCAATTTGACACCTGTAGTGAAGAAAAAAACCAATAAACACGACTAGAGTTTTGATTTCTATCAATACATCATAATACACTCTAACAAAAAAAAAGCAGGCTACATATTCAAAGGGGTAAACCGTATTACTTCTTGATTTTTAGTGCTGTTTTTAATTAAAGTTCAAAATGTTATCTTTATTTCAAATACACCTACAAAAATAATACTGTGGAACTAGACAAGGGAGGTATTCTTATTCAAGTAGCTAATGCAAAATTAGGCAAACAATCTGCTTACAATTTTTTATTAGATCATTTTTGGAACGAAGTCTATGGATTTCAAATTAAACGTGTTCAAAATGAATTTGAAGCCGAAGACATTACCATAGAGACCTTTGCCAAGGCCTTTGATAAAATCCACACCTATAAAGAAACCTATGTGTTTAGCACCTGGCTTATTGCAATTTCAAAAAACATCCAGATAGACAAAACCCGAAAGAAAAATGCGATCCTTCATAACCAGGCAAGCCAAGCAAGTGAAGCACAGTTAAAAAGTGTGCCAGATGCAAACCCCACTCCAGAAGATGTCTTAATCACCAAACAAAACTTAACACAGCTTTTACGAGATATTAAATTACTAAAACCGGCATATCAACAGGTAATACAATTGCGTTACTTTCAAGAAATGAGCTATACAGAAATAGCTATACAGCTCCATGAACCTCTTAGCAACATTAAAGTACGTTTGTTACGTGCAAAAAAACTGTTGGCAGAAATTATTACAAAAAAAAATACGCTTTAACACCTCTCTTCTCGAAATCAACAACTGCTTTTTTATTTAAGTTCAGTATTTGGTTTAGCACTACAGCTCTATAAATTTAGCATAACATTATAGTTTATCAACAGGTTAAAAATGCTACACTATTAATTTTGTATCGTATCTTTGTATTCTATGAGCACACAAACCTTAGCACCACAACAAAGAACTCCAAAACCCAAGTGGCTTCGTGTAAAGTTACCTACAGGTAAAAAATACACGGCACTAAGAGGGCTCGTAGATAAATACAACTTACATACTATTTGCACCTCTGGAAGCTGCCCAAATATGGGAGAGTGCTGGACAGAAGGAACAGCTACTTTTATGATTCTAGGAAATGTATGTACGCGTTCTTGCGGTTTTTGTGGTGTTAAGACAGGAAGACCAGAAGATGTAGACTGGGACGAGCCAGAAAAAGTAGCGCGTTCTATAAAAATAATGGGCATCAAACATGCTGTTGTTACCTCTGTGGACCGTGATGACCTTAAAGATATGGGTTCTATTATCTGGGCAGAAACGGTGAAAGCTATTCGCCGAATGAACCCAGAGACAACCTTAGAAACATTAATTCCAGATTTTCAAGGAAACACAACAAACATAGACCGTATCATTGCTGTTAAACCAGAAGTAGTATCTCACAACATGGAGACCGTTAAACGCTTAACACGCGAGGTACGCATTCAAGCTAAGTATGAAAAAAGCTTGGAGGTCTTAAAATACCTTAAAGATAATGGCATTAAACGCACCAAGAGCGGTATGATGCTTGGGCTTGGAGAAAAAGAGGAAGAAGTAATTCAAACCATGCGTGATTTGCGAGGCGTAGGGCTAGACATATTAACAATTGGGCAATACTTACAGCCATCAAAAAAGCACTTACCTGTTAAAGAGTTCATCACACCAGAACAATTTGAGAAGTATGAAAAAATTGGTCTTGAAATGGGCTTTAGGCACGTAGAGAGTAGCGCGCTAGTTCGTTCTTCTTACAAGGCTCAAAAACACCTTACTTAACACATTATGGCAACAATTAAAGTTGGTATTAACGGCTTTGGGCGTATTGGCAGAAGAGTATTTAGATTATTATTAGAGCATCCAGACATTGAGGTTATTGCCATTAATGATGTTGCAGATTCCAAAACCCTAAGCCACCTTTTAAAGTACGATAGTATTCATGGAGTACTACAAAAAGAAGTGTGCAGTTCACCCAAAAGTATTAGTGTAGCTGGCACATCGTATCGTTTTTCTTCTGAAACTGATATATCAAACATATCCTGGAAAGGGGTAGATATTGTTATTGAAGCAACTGGTAAGTTTAAAACAAAATCATTTCTAGAGCAACACATAAACAGCGGAGCGAAAAAGGCAATTCTTTGTGCTCCCCCTATAGATGATAGCGTTAAAACGGTTGTACTAGGTGTTAATGATCATATCTTGAGCCCCGATGACACAATGGTATCTAATGCATCTTGCACTACTAATAACGCAGCGCCTATGTTGCAACTTATTCATGAAGCCTTTGAAATTGAACAAGCCTACATAACAACAGTACATTCTTATACTTCAGACCAAAGCCTACACGATCAACCCCATAAAGATTTGCGAAGAGCTCGTGCTGCAGGTCAATCTATAGTACCCACCACTACCGGAGCTGCAAAAGCACTAACTAAGATTTTTCCAGAGCTAAACAATGCCATTGGAGGCTGCGGGATAAGGGTTCCTGTTGCTAATGGATCTTTGTGTGACATTACCTTAAATGTAAAAAAAGAGGTCTCTATTGCCTCAGTCAACCAAGTATTTAAAAAAGCAGCAAACTCTTCCATGAAAGGTATTTTAGAATACACACAAGACCCTATTGTGTCGGTCGATATACTTGGTAATCCTCACTCCTGCATATTTGATTCTGAAATGACCTCGGTGATTGGCAAAATGATAAAAATCATTGGTTGGTATGATAATGAAACAGGATATTGTTCAAGAATTATCGATTTAATCCTTAAAATATCGAGTAAATAACTATATTTACCGTCCAATTACATCATTTTTAATGAATAAAGTGATTTCTTACTGTTTGCGCATAGTAATTATTTTTATTTTATATGTATTCCCAAGCTGGCTTGCCGCTCAAGATGAAGATATAAATAACCCTATGTCCCCCCAAGATTCTATTGAGCTCATCGAGCAATATAGGGATGATGGTATTGATGCAATAAAATCATCAGATTTTGAACTCGCAGCAGAAAAAATAAAAAAAGCAAACCAGCTTATTGGTGATATAGAGAATCCTACACTTAAAGGAGAAATCATCTACACCAATGCACAACTTCATTATTACTTACAAAATTATGATAAAGCGGCAAAACTAAATGGCAATGCTATTGAAATAATTACACTTTCAAAAAATCAAGAAAAGCTAGGTAAAGCATACTCATTACAAGGTTTTATCACAACAAAATTAGCTAAATACAGTTTTTCAGAGTACAACTTTAAAAAAGCAGAATCTATTTATAAAAACAGCAAAAACGCAGCAGGAAGATTTTCTATCTTGTTGGGTCGTGGTATCCTGGAACTAGAAAAAGGAAATCCAAAAGTAGCAGTAAACTACTTAAGTGCTGGAATAACAAAATATAGGGAGCTAGAGATGCCTTACCAAGAAGCTTTAGCCCTGTTATGGAAAGCAAAAGCACTCTTACTAATTGAAAATGATAGCAACAAAACATATGTAACACAATCAAAAGCATCATTAGCTCAAGCCCTGCAGGTTATCAACTCAAAAGAATATAAAGTACTATACATCGACCATTACCAAATAGCATCAGCGCTTGCAATAAGAGATGGAGAAAACAACAAAGGCAAAAGCCTGTTGGAGCAATACACCTCAAAAATGGATTCTCTTAAAATCATATACATTAGCGTAATATCCAAAGCCATGGGGGCAAGCCCTAATATTGGAGGGTTAGAGAAAACTATTGACACATCAGGAAATGACCTTATTGAAAAGGAAAAATCTGAAAGCTTCAACAAAGTAACCAACGGCCTAAGTATTGCTATTATTGCTATTTTATCCTTACTCACCCTTTCACTTTATAAAAACAATAATTTACGAGCCAAAGCAAACAGACTATTGCAAGACAAAAACACAGAACTGCAATTAGCAAAAGAAAAAGCAGAAAAAGCATCCTTAGCAAAAGCACAATTTTTATCAACCGTCACTCATGAACTAAGAACACCATTATATGCTGTTACAGGGCTTACTCACTTGTTGATGGAAGAGAACCCAAAAGAACATCAAAAAGAGCACTTAGATTCTCTTAAATTTTCTGGAGAGTACCTACTATCTCTTATTAATAACATTCTAGATCTCAACAAACTTGAAGCAAATAAAGTTGAAATTGAAAAAACATCATTTCACCTCAAAAAAAGAATTAATGATGTTTTAGTAGCCCTGAGAAAATCTGCAAATGACAAACAAACCACACTAAGAGTTGAGTACGATGATAGCATACCAGAAAGCTTATCTGGTGATCCATTAAAATTATCTCAAGTATTAATCAACCTTATTGGCAACTCTGTTAAATTTACTCAAAACGGCGAGGTCGTGGTTCGAGTTAGGAAAATTGACCAACACAATAACAGCATAAAAATTAATTTTGAAATTCAAGATAATGGCGTAGGTATTTCAAAGAAAAAACAAAAAACTATTTTTGAAACCTTCTCTCAGGGATCACTTCAAATTAATAGAAAATTTGGTGGTACAGGTCTTGGATTATCTATTGTAAAGAATTTACTAGAGTTGATGAATAGTAAAATACAACTTGAAAGTAAACTAGGTGAAGGGTCTAAATTCTGGTTTAATCTAGATATAGATATCTCTGAAGAGACAGCAACAGATATAGAAGGTGCAAATAAAAAGAGGAAAATTAATCATGAGTATCTTGTTGGTAAAAATGTATTGGTCGTTGAAGACAATAAAATAAACCAAATGATTACCAAGAAAATCTTAGAGAAAAATAAGATGAAATGCCAAGTAGCAGACAATGGAACAGATGCTGTTGCATTGGTAAAAGACACTGTTTTTGATGTTGTCTTAATGGACATTCACATGCCAGGTATTAGCGGTATAGAAGCAACACAAAAGATACGAGAATTTAACAAGGATATTCCTGTAATTGCACTTACTGCAGTAACTATTGATGAAAATCTAGACGAATTTTACAGGGTTGGTTTTAATGAAATTATTCCAAAACCATTTAAACCAGAAGAGTTTTTTGAAAAGATATTTAACACCCTCAAGCTCGGCATAGATGGGGAGCAAGAAGACACCCCTACTCTTTCATAAGCGCTACAGCCTCCAAAATAGTATCCTTAAAAAACCCTTCTTGTTTATTTAATATAATGGTCTTAATAGGCAAATAATACATCGCATACTTCTCAAGGGGAACCTGCAAACGCATATAGTCTTTTTCTGTAGTAAGAATCAATTCTTCTTTTTGTAGTGCCAAAATTTCTGCCTCAGAAAAATCATGGTGGTCTGCATATTTTTTGTGGGTAAAAGTGAAGCCTTGTTCTTTTAAAAATAAAACCAAAGAACTAGGGTTTGCTATACCCGTAACCAAAGTAAAAACCTTTGCTTTTAAATAATCTAATGGCAAGCGCTCGGTCACACCTACAATAGTATCTGCATAGCCTATTTTTGAAAAATACACTTTTTGATATGGGGCCAACTGCAGTAAATACTTAATTTCTTGCAACCTAGCATAGGCTACTTTATCTGGACATTTTGTAACCACAATTACATCGGCACGAGATGCTCCTTTTCTAGATTCGCGCAACGTGCCAGCAGGCAGAAAGTAATCTTCATAAAACAAATCGTCAAAAGGGGTAAGTAGCAACGTAAACCCCGCCTTTACTTTTCGGTGCTGAAAAGCATCATCCAACAAAATAACATCTGCTTTTGGTCTTAAGACCTCAATACCTACCTGTCTATCTGCGCACACCGCTACCGTTACTTCAGGGAATTTTTGCTTAAACTGCAAGGGCTCATCTCCAGTTTGAGAGGCTAAATGGCTTGGCTCAACCTCCAAATAACCTGATGTTTTACGTTTATAGCCTCTACTTAATACCGCCAAATTATGCGTATCCTTTAATAGCATTATAAGCAACTCTATCATGGGAGACTTTCCCGTCCCTCCCACAGAGAGGTTTCCTACACAAATTATAGGTTTAGCATAAGAAACACTCTTAAAACCCGCCCATTGTTTATCGTACAAAAAATTGCGTGCAGTTACAACCCATCCATAGATAATTGCAAAAGGAAATAGTAATTTTCTAAAGCGTTTCATGCAACGAAAGTAGTAATATGTTTGTAAAATGCTTCTTAAATTTTAAGATTTCAGAAAAAATGGATAGAAATTACAACTCGATTTCTAGTATATTTACATAATAATGCATGATGGATGAGATTTTAAACCAAAGCACAACACGCGTTATATTAAAAAGAAAAGCACTTGAATGCTCCTATTTTTTTTTAAAAAACATTTATGAAAATCAAAGAAGTAATTACAATACTAGATGAGTTTGCACCCCTAGGATATGCAGAGGCTTTTGATAACACAGGTTTACTAGTTGGAGACCCAGAAGCAAACCTTACAGGAATACTTGTTACACTAGACACCCTAGAGGCTGTTGTTGATCAAGCCATTGAAAAAAACTGCAATCTTATTGTAAGCTTTCATCCTATCATATTTAAAGGACTCAAAAAACTAACCGGTGCAACTTATGTAGAACGTGTTGTTCAAAAGGCCATAAAAAATGACATTCATATTTTTGCAATTCATACCGCTTTAGACAACTGCTTTGAAGGAGTAAATGCCCAAATATGTAATACCCTTGGATTAATTAATAAAAAAATCCTGATCCCTCAAAAAGAAACCATCAAAAAGCTTATTACCTATGCCCCACTAGAAATGGTTGAAACCATTAAAGAAGCATTGTTTAATGCAGGTGGTGGAACTATCGGGAACTACGATGAGTGCAGTTTCACTAGCGAAGGCCTAGGAAGCTTTAAAGGGAATGAGCTCAGCAATCCTGTTCAAGGCACCAAAGGCATTCGAGAATCAACAAAAGAAGGGATGATTGCCATAACATTTGCCAAGCATGAACAAAAAAATATCATCAGCGCTTTACATAAAGCACACCCTTATGAAGAAGTAGCTTATGAGCTAACGAGCCTAGAAAACAAAAACCAACATATAGGCATGGGCATGATTGCAGAACTAGAAAAACCGATGACAGAAGATGCTTTTCTAATGTATTTAAAAGAAAAAATGAATACAGCATGCATAAGACACTCCAACAAAAGAAATAAACTCATAAAAAAAGTTGCAGTCTTAGGAGGTAGTGGAAGCTTTGCAATTAGCAACGCTATTGCCCAAGGAGCAGACATATACGTTACCGCAGACTTGAAATACCATGACTTTTACACTGCAGAAAACAAGATTCTATTGGCAGATATTGGGCACTATGAAAGCGAACAATACACAAAAGAGCTTTTACACACCTTTCTTACAAATAAATTCACTAATTTTGCAGTCGTTTTATCGCAAATAAACACAAATCCAATTAGCTATTTT
>CESE01052808.1_pt1 | contig 14272 bp, 7 predicted proteins | sample 350271 | NCBI WGS metagenome assembly CESE01 (sample SAMEA2621536, study PRJEB7988) | marine metagenome | isolation source: saline water (ENVO:00002010), including | reverse complement strand
ACTTGAGTAACATGACTCTATATTCAAAAAAACAACGCTGGAAAATTCTATTATTTTTCATGGCGGTACTTATCGTACTGGCTAGCCTATGGTATTCACAATTCATCTCTGGGAAAATTCAAGAAAGAGAAAGAGAAAAAGTAGAGTTATGGTCTGAAGCAGTTAAAGAAAGAACTGCACTTATTAATCTTACAGGAAACCTCTTCGAAAACTTAAAAAGCGAAGAGAGAATTAAGGCCGACTTATGGGCTAAGGCATATACTGAAATGAGTATGGCAGATTTCGAAACGGATGTAAGTTACCTTTTCGAAGTTACTTTGAGTAACACCACTATTCCTGTGCTGCTAGCAGATGAAAACGGAAAAGTTCTAAGTACGAAGAATTTACCCAAAGACTGCTCTGATTCTTTATGCTTAGCGAACACTAAAAATAGAATGGCCAATAGAAATAAGCCTATAATCGTGGCTATTTCATCAGATGTGAAACAATACCTATACTATGAAGATAGTAAGATTTTCACCGAACTAAAAACGACATTAGATAGGCTTATTACTACTTTTTTCTCAGAGACTGTAGTGAACTCTGCGGCCGTCCCTGTTATTTTAACTGATAGCACAAAAACCAAAGTCCTGAATTCTGGCAGTATCGACTCCTTAACTGTAAACACTCCTGAACTTCTTCAACAGCGTATCAAGTCTATGTCTAGTGAAAACACTCCTATAGAAATCTCAGTAATCGGTAAAGGGAAAAAGTACATTTTTTACGAGGACTCCTATATTTTAAAATTATTAAAGTACTTCCCCATTATTCAACTAACACTCATCGGCCTGTTTCTTTTCGTAGCGTATATGATTTTTAACACCTTTAGAAAAGCAGAACAAAACCAAGTTTGGGTAGGAATGGCCAAAGAGACAGCCCATCAACTAGGCACACCTCTTTCTTCATTAATGGCCTGGATGATGCTGTTAGAAGAAGAGAATATCGACAAAACAGTAATCGTAGAAATGACGAAAGACATTACTCGACTAAACACTGTTACTGATAGATTCTCTAAAATAGGGTCTACTCCAGAATTAATAAAGGTCGACTTAAATGATATTGTAGGTTCCTCTGTGGACTATTTAAAAACTCGGTTATCCAAAAAAGTGGAGTTTACCTACGATGGTCTATCAAATCCAGCCATGGTCAAACTTTCCAAGCCTTTATTTAGTTGGGTTTTAGAGAATTTATTTAAAAACGCAGTAGATGCTATGGGTGGAGTAGGAAAACTTCATATCTCCCTTACTGATGGGGTCCGAGGTTGGACCGTAGACGTCACAGACACAGGAAAAGGCGTCTCCAAGGGGCACTTTAAAACCATATTTGAGCCTGGGTTCACAACTAAAAAAAGAGGTTGGGGCTTAGGGCTTAGCTTGACGAAAAGAATCGTAGAAGAATACCACCAAGGGAAAATTTCTGTGCTACAATCAGAACCTGGGGCAGGCACTACCTTCAGAATAGTGATGCCTAAGGCATAGATATTTTCTTACTTAAAGTTATCTTTGTTGGTATGAGATTAATTTTAAGCGTTGCAACGCTCGTGCTATGTTTTCATCTTAAGGCACAGCAATTCAGTGACGTCACAAACGAAGCTGAAATTTCACATCTACCTATTCATCAAAGCCTTATGGGTGGAGGTGTGGTCTGGCTGGACTATGACAGTGACGGAAATGAGGATCTCTATTTCTCAGGATGCAGAGTGCGAGATGTTCTATACAGAAATAACGGAGATGGTACATTTTCAAACGCAACCTTCAGCGCTGGCCTAACATTTACAGACTCATTTAATACAATGGGAGCTGTCCAAGGAGACCTTAATAATGATGGCTTTCCAGAATTATTTATTACTACTTGGGAGAATTCCACTGGGCTACAATTAGTGAGAAATATTCTATACCTAAATAATGGAGACGGCACATTTACAGACATTAGCGCAGAGGCAGGTTTCATGGACGAATCATGGTCTACCTCAGCCGTCATGTTGGATATCAACTTAGACGGATTTCTGGATATTTATGTCCTAAATTATATGGAAGAAACTGGCTTTATATTGGATGATGACGGGGTTACAGTAGGCTTTGATCATGACTGTTATGATAATTATTTATACCTAAATAATGGGGATTTAACCTTCACAGAATCAGCAGAGTCTTACGGGCTTTTAAGTGGTGGGTGTGGCTTAGCTCTAAGTGCTTCTGATGTGGATAAAGACGGTGATCCAGATCTACAGATAGCAAATGATTTTGGAGAATTCATCACTCCCAATCAGCTCCTTATTAATAATTTTCCTGACCCTACTTTTACAGACGTAAGCATGGAAAGTGGATTTGATTTAGGAATGTACGGCATGGGCATAGCTGTCGGAGATATAGATAATGACTTAGACCAAGATTTTTACATTACGAATATGGGTAAAAACGAACTGCTCACCTATGAGTCAGATGCTGACACATATACAAATATCACTAATGAATCTGGGACAGCTAACTCGGGAAATGGTGAGCTACTTTATACCAGTTGGGGTGACATGTTTATGGATGTAGATAATGATGGATTTATGGATTTATTCAGCGCTAATGGTCACATGTCAGCGGCTGCTTTTATTCAAAATGTACAAGATGATCCAGACAAACTATTTATGAATAATGGAGATTTAACGTTTACGGATAATTCTGAAGAAAGCGGTATAGATTACAGAGGAATATGCAGAGGAGCAGCCTATAGTGATTATAATTCTGATGGTTTTTTAGACATAGCCGTGAGCGGAATCCAAAACCCTTTTTTTAGTGAACTCCAAGGAGTCAAGCTTTACAAAAACCTTAATACTAGTGGAAACTGGATCGCCTTAACTTTAGAAGGCGTGGTGTCTAATAGAAGCGCCTTTGGCTCTAAAGTAACGCTCTATTCAGGCGGTAATTCATTTTATAGAGAGCTTCTAGGTGGAAGTAGTCACCTTAGTCAAAACCAATCTCTAATCCACTTTGGTTTAGGAGAAATTCAAGAAATAGACTCATTAGTGATTTCTTGGCCAAATGGGCTCTATCAGACCGTAATTCACCCTGAGTTAAACACCCGCCATCACTTCATAGAAGATTATAGCTCAGGAATATCAGAAAAAATAGACCCCAATCTATTCCTTGTTTACCCTTCTCCATTAATGACTGGCCAGGAGCTTACTCTAAAACTTCCTGAGGAAAGTGGTATTTTGGAGGTTTATGAGATGGGTGGAAAATTAGTTTATTCCTGTATTCTTCAAAATAAAGTAGATAGAGTTAATTTAGCTCTGAGTTCTGGTATATACCTGATTAAGCTTAAAACTGAAAAACATCAATGGGTAGAAAAAATCCATATCACAGAATAATATTTACACTCCTTCTGTTTGGTTTTAGCGCACTCTTGAGTGCACAATCAGATTCTATCGCTTATAGTTCGAAGTTTAAGTTTAGCAAAAAAGAATTTACGCGTTCTATCGTTTCGAGTGAAGATTTTTTGCTCACGATCAACCAGGATGATAAGCGTTCTGAAGTCCAATTTTCTATCTATAACAAACAAACTTTAGCGCTAGTAAATGAGTTTGGATGGTCTAAAATTGGAAAGGACTATATAAATCACGAGATAAAAATCGCAGACTATTTTGATGGTCAAATTTTACTTCTGTCTACATCCATATCTGCAGATAAAAAGACAAGATTTCTATGGCTCTCGTCTCTGGCTCCTGACGGCATCGAATTAAAACACCTCAAATTAAAGGAAACTGCCAATGACACCAAAAACTCTGCGCTGACCTTCGAATTGTTCAAAAACCCGCAGGACTCACATGTAGGAGTATCCATGGTTCTGGAAGGTGAAAGAGAGTTTATTCTAGATGTTTTTATTTTAGACCTTTCATTAGCTATCATTAAAGAAAAAGAAATTCTATTGGGTAATATTAAAAAAGTAAACTACCCCCATTCATTTCATTTATCTGATAATGGATTTCTCTTTTTCTTAAACGGTCTTTCAGAGAAAAAAAATGCCAATCACTCTAAGGTGGGTTTAGAAAACAGATTATATCAACTTTATAGATACAACCCTTTTAATGATAAGATAAAACAGTACGATGTCAGCATAGCTGACAAATTCATCAGCGATGTGAAAATGAAACTTGGCGCTACAGGTGACTTATACATCACTGGGTTTTACAACAAGTCCATACATAAGGGAACCCAAGGAGTTTTCTTAATGGTTATAGATAAAGATGATGGTTCTATTTCACTCTCTGGTAAAAGAGCATTAGATGAAAAGGTGCTGAGCGACTTTCTTACTGACAAACAGATTAGAAAATCTAAAGTCATAGAAGACTTGTATTTAGATCATCTCTACATAGATGACCAAGGAAACATAACACTCATAGCTGAAGTGTTCTTTGTAGAAGAACGGTTAATCACGAGTGCCAATAGCATAAATATAACTACTTCATATTATTACAATTGGGGAGATGTATTAGTCCTAGAGATGGACAAAGGTCTTAATTACCTAGCTCATGAAACTGTAAGAAAAAAACAGAAAAGCACGAATTATCTCGACCCACACTGGGGTTATAGTCTGATAGAAAAAGACGATGGTAAGAGATCTTTGCTTTATAATTACTTAACCAACAGAAAAAGTGGAGGAGTAATTACGGCCACAGCTCTTTCTATAGCTGTTACTTGGTATCATCCTCTGTTTTCTCTAACCTCTAGAGAAATGGATGCCCCAAAGCAGCTCAGCGCTACACCTTTGTTTGCTCCTGTTTGGTATGGTTCGTATGGAATACTCCAAGACAAAGATGACTTTAGCTTGTTTAAAATCTCTTCTTCAAATAACTGATTCTCGTTACATTTGTAAAGGGAGCGAATAAAATAATGTACGGGTTCTTTCTACTTGTACTCATACATGGAGAACCCGATGTTTACTACCCCTTCTAATTCGGATTCTCTGCTCCCTTGTTCTAACTCGAAGACGTATTTTCCTTGTTGTGGGAATTTTACGTCTTTCTTCCATAGCACTCGATTATCTAAAATATCTCCTAGACCTTTACCATACCATCTTCCTGCAGGGTCTGCCAGAGGAATGTTTAGCGTGTCTGTGTATGTCTTTCCGTTTGGAGAAATTCTCCTAGGAAAAACATAGAAGTTAGCAAACTCAAAATCTCCCGTATGCCGAATATCCACAAACCACATATACACTTTGGATGTATCAGTAATGTTAAAGGTGAATTCTTTCACATCTTCAACATCCCATGTGTAGTTCTCTATATCATAGGATTGAGTATAAAACAAATCATCCCTGCATCCTACCAGAGAAATGGTAATCAGTACTGTTATAGCCAAATACTTTAACATCAGTCTTTATTGGGTGGTCTTGGTTTTCTAGGCGGCCTCTTTTTCCCACTGCTAGCAGGACTATTAGGCCCTTTGTCGGCTCCTCCTTGAGGTTTTCCTCCCTGTGGAGAAGAAGATGGTTTGTTCTCGGCTCCTTGTGGTTTTGAGCCTTTAGGATTAGGCTTTCTTCTATTGTTATTTGAACGTGGCTTGTTTTCACCTGACTGATTAGGAGCTGGTTTATCTCCGGATCTAGCAGCCGGCTTCCCTCCTGGTTTTCTGGTGTTTCTGTTCGGCCTCTTTTTCTTCTTCTTGCTACTATCGAATCGTGTAAGGCTGTCTTGGCCTACTACGTTTAGGTAATCCGTATCTTCTACTACTGGAGAAAGTTCTACTTCATAATCCTTAAGATCATCGAATTTATCTCCGGCTTTATTCGCTGCTATAATTTCATTTACAGTAGTTAAATCTAATGCTAATGGTGCACTTCCTGCTACTCCATCATCGTAGATGTAATACACCAATCGTTTAAATATATCTGTTTTAAGATGGTATGCTACTCCTTTTTTAGTCTGCAGTTTTATATTAGGAGAAGGGAAGTCTTTTACAGCTTCCATATACATGTCTAACTCATAATTAAGACAGCACTTGAGTTTTCCGCACTGTCCAGCTAATTTCTGTGGATTTAACGATAACTGCTGATATCTAGCGGCACTGGTAGATACAGTTCTAAAATCTGTTAGCCATGTAGAACAACACAGTTCTCTTCCGCATGAGCCAATTCCTCCTAGTCTAGCAGACTCTTGTCTGGCGCCTATTTGACGCATTTCTATCCTAGTTTTAAACGTGTCAGCCATTTTCCGAATAAGCTCTCTAAAGTCTACTCTATCTTCTGCTGTATAGAAAAATGTAGCTTTCTTTTTATCTCCTTGAAACTCTACATCACTGATTTTCATACTCAATCCAGCTCCCTTAGCTAAACTTCTTGCCTGGTGCATGGTATCATTCTCCATTTGACGAGCTTCCTGCCATATGGTTACATCTTCCTGAGTAGCCTTTCTTACTACTTTTTTAAGCTCAATAGTATCTTGAACCTTTTTCTTTTTCATTTGAACTTTTACAAGTTCTCCTTTCAGAGACACTACGCCTATATCATATCCGGGGGACGATTCTACGGCTATTACTTCTCCGACTTGGAGATCTAAACCGCCAGAAATTCTAAAAAACCCTTTACGTGTTCCTTTAAATCGAACTTCTACTATGTCGTATTTTCTTTGGCCTGGTGCCAATTCTATGTGTGATAACCAGTCAAAAACATCTAGCTTGTTACATCCACTAGTACTGCAGTTGCCATTATTTTTACATCCTCCCGGTAAGCCGCCTCCTGAACCACAATTTGAACATCCCATGCTTGCCGATTTTTATAAATTCAGGCTATAAACTACCTGAATAGGCGAACTATTTCGCCATTATCTTACCGACAAAAATACACCATTCACCCGCTGTTTAGCAACCTATTTATTACTACTTCAGTGTTAAGTAGAAAGGGTTTCCTTCTTGGAGTTTTACGGTTGGTTCAGTTAGGCGCTCAACGCTGAAAGACCTGTTACTGGAATTATCTCTTAGGGTTAACTAACTTGAAGAGCTGAATAGCCATGTCTAACAGAATGATTTTAGCACTTCCATTTCTAGCAATGTCTGATTCTGCCTCGGATAAATGTTCGTACACCTGAACTACATTGCTGTGATTAATAAACGGAGCGAACTTAGCCGCGAAGTCATTCTCACTTTCATTGAGCTTTCTCACTTCTGCACCTGCATAATTTCCGACAATACACTGGCGAACTATGTGGAGGGAATAGGTTAAAAAATGCTTTAATTCTTCTCGGCCACAGCTGTGGAGTTTGTCTGCCCAGTTAATGGCGCCTACAATATCTTTTTTATACGCAAAACGCATTAACGAGCTAAAGGTCTCGAGATTACTGGCGTCTGGGTTTTCATTCTTAGCGATGTGTACCGCTTGAGAGACGTTCCCGTCTGCTAACCTGGCAGCATCTCCAGCCGACGCGCTGTTTATTCCATAATTAGCCACTAAATAATCTGCTATTTCTTCATCCTGAGGGATATTAAGTTTGACTAACTGCGTTCTACTTAAGATGGTTCCTAAAATGTTCTCGAAATTATTAGTAATAAGGATGATAAGCGTTTTTTTTGGCGGCTCTTCTAACAGCTTCAGAAGCTTATTGGCCGTAGGTGCTTTCATGTATTCTGCGAGCCAAATAACCATGAATTTATATCCTCCTTCATAAGATTTTAGACTCAATTTTTTAGAAATCCTGTCTGATTCTTTAACTGGGATGTTCAATTGCTTTTTCTCCGCGCCTATTTTCTCTTTCCAGTCTGTAGGAGAAAAATAAGTGGATACCTTAGCGATGGCACGCCACTGAGCTATAAAATAGTCTGAGTCTAGTGCTTTAGTGCTACTGATGATAGGAAAAGCAAAGTGCAAATCTGGATGTGAAAAGCTACTTAGCTTCTTACAGGTATTGCACTCTCCGCATGAATCACCATCGGCTCTATTGGGGCACGCTATGTATTGTATGTAAGCTAATGCTAGCGGCAGAGCACCAGAGCCTTCTTTGGCGAAGAATAGTTGCGCATGACTAATTCTGCCTTTGTCTACCGAATTAACGAGCTTAGAAATTACGCTATGTTGACCTACAGTTTCAGAGAATTTCATGAAGGGTCAAAAATAGGAGTTCTTGTCAAGAGTAACAGAACTATTGGTTACGGAAATACAAAGAGCCTGTCGGGTTTAAAAAACTGTTTTCAATGACATAATTACATTTCTTCCAGGTGCGCTTAGTCCAGAGGCAAATGCTTTATAATGCGTATCTAGAATATTCTCTACCGCTACCTGAAGAACTACCGTTTTCGAAATTTTAGTAGAGGTCCTCAGATTGAACGTTTTCCATGCTGGAGTTCCCGTACTTACTGCTTCTGTTAGGTTATCTGTAGTTCCTGGCCCATATCTATCCAGCTTTTTTTGAGAGGCGTACATCGCATAGGCTTCTGCCTTTACCCTACCTTTCTGATACTCTATGCTTACTTTCCCAAATTCTGGAGCTATGTGCGCCATGGCCACATCATCTGTTAAATCCTGGCCATAGGTGTAATTATAAGTTGCGCTCGCTAACCAGCGTGGGGAAATTAAGTACCTCACCTGGGAGGAAAGACCGTAAATAGTAGCCTCAGATGCATTCATATTTGTCTGCACGGTGGCAAAATCTCCTTCTATAAAGAACTGATTACTCCCACTAAGAACGGTGTCTCTTCTTACAATGGCATTGGTCAAATAGGTGAAGTATGGCGTGGCTGAAATCTTAAGTTTTTTATCCAAGAGATTTCTTTCTAAAGTGACATCTGCGGAATAGATGTACTCTGATTTTAAATCTGCATTAGGAACCACAACGAACCCATCTTTCTCGAAAATCTTTCCGTAATCATCTACATTAGGACTTTTAAATCCTGTAGCTATTCCTCCAGCTATTTTCCAGTTTTTGGATGGCTTGTGAACTATTCCGGCACTAGCGGTTAACGCTCCATCGTTAATTTTGATGGTACTGTAAGGAAGAGCGTAAAACTCATTCTCTAGCACCTTAGAGTTAGCCAAAGTGTGGCTATACCGAACTCCCAGCGTGTAGTCTGTTTTTTTTGAGATTACTTTATTTCTGCTGCCATAAAGCGCGAAGGTATTATAACGGCTTCCTCCATTTGGGTAACGAGTGATGGCGTTATTTTTTTCTCCAGTAATGATGTTTTCTTCGAAGGCATTAGAAACGACATCATTCAGCACAGCCTCTGCGCCATAAAACCAAGTTACAGAGTTCTCTGCCTCCAAGCTAAAATCAGCATTTAGGCTATAGACTTTCACATCTTCTTCATTTGTAAATCTGGCTGTTCTCCCGAATCGTCTATCTGTTCTGTCCTCATTTATTCGCTGGTATGCTGCTGTGATAGATCCTTCTGTAAAATATTTCCTATCGGAGAGTTCCAAGGAAGCTGAAGTTAGCGTTCTGCGCTGTGGTCCATAATACCACTCCGCCCATTTTAATCCCTCATCTTGGGTGTCATTTAGCCTGTCGAAACGAGGAATATCTGTGCTATTACTGTACTGAAAATTAAAATTTAACTGTGCACGGTTAGATGCCTTATAAATTACTTTTTGGAGTAAATCTAGCTGGCTATAGCCTGTGAATTTCTGTATGTTGGGATTCCCGTTTTTGCGGAGAACATCTATCCCCTCTTCCTGAGCCACGTAGAGTTGTATTTTTCCCCAATCCTCGTATCCGTGTCTTCTGTTCCTTCCCATTCTCAAATCTCCGAAATCTGCATGGGTAAATGAAGACAGAAAGCCCCATTTTTTAGTTCCTAGCATCAAATCTACATGAAAGGTTCTTTCTTCACTGGCAGAGGCTGCTCTTCCCATCATGTTTACCTGAGTAATGTTTTCATTAGACTGAGAAAGGATGGGCCTTTTTGTTTTAAAATGAACTGTTCCACCTAAAGCGTCACTTCCGTACAAGACTGATGAAGGACCGAAATAAACCTCTGTTTTCTCCAGCACATTGGCATCTACGGTTATGGCGTTTTGTACATGGCCGCTTCTATATATGGCGTTATTCATTCTAACTCCGTCTAATACTAGAAGTACTTTGTTCGCTTCGAATCCTCTCATCTGCGGACTTCCACCGCCTAACTGACTTCTTTGCACACTCACTAACCCCGAGTTTTCTAGTACTGAAGAAGACGTCATCGGGTTTCCAAACTGCATTTGTCTAGCGGTAATTACTTCAATCTGCTGTGCTGGGTCAGATGTGGTTTTAGCTCCTTTAGGGGTTACAAAAGCTGTGTTCAATTGCAATGATGATGGCTTGAGTTTAACCGTAGGATTCTTTTTAGAAATATCCTTTTTTAGGATTTCTTTTAGCTGATACCCATTGTAACGCACATAAATTTTGACGTCATTTTTAAAGGTGTCTAGTTCGAATACTCCTTCTCTGTTCGTAAAAATGGTTATGCCTGCTTCATTGGAAACCTCTGCTTTCGGTAGAGGTGTTTTATCTTCTGCATCTCTCACCACCACGCTCTGAGCACTGGCCCATGAACTGCTTATTATTATACAAAATACTGCTATTAATCGAATCATTAATTCTTAAAATTCAAATACGGTTTCTAACACTTCTAACGATGAAACTCTCTTTAAGTTAGGCACGTGAATAATAAAATAATCGACTAGCCCGTGTAACAATGTTTTCCTGTCAAAAGAAGAAATCCCTAAAGAGCTGAGTTTATCAAATTTCATTCCTAAAATTTCATCTAAAACAGCTGCTGTACTTACGTCTATATATGCTCCTGAACAGCCTCCTATATCGGTAAAAGTTCCCGACTCTAATTCAAACTGAAATTTAGCAGAATGCAATTCACCCTTTTTCATCGGATAGAACCCGAAATACTTGGATAACTCTAACATAAACCATAGATGGAAGTTCTTTACGTTATCGCAAGAGTCTAATAATTGGATGGCATTTTCTAAAAAATCATATAAAACCTCATTGTGATAGTTTACCTCAATACTTCTATGAAGCACCTCATTTAAAAAAATAGCTATGGAAGATTTTACAGGATTACTCAGCAGCTCAAATGTAGGCTTGTGCATACTCACTTCATTAATCTGCTGAAGTGATTTATTATCTCTGTCTGTCACCTGTAACTCAAGTATGGACAACGGAAATAAAATAGATCGAGGACTGTTTTTTTTCTTAGATAAGCCCCTTAAAAAGTATGCCTTTCTGCCGAAGTCTCTGGTAAATACATGCAGCACCGCACTAGAATCTGAATGTTTTATGGTGTGGAGCAGTATCCCTGTAGTAGAATGAATCAAGTTTCAAAGATAGTGCTATAAATATTCGAATGACAGCCTATTGGTTCGAGCCTCAGTTTTCATTTTGAATATGAGCCAAATAAATATGGCGGAACACTGGATGTGCTTATTAGCCTGAACGCTCAAGCTTTATGGCTCTCAAAGATTAATGCTATATTTGTTAGGAATCTTAAAGGTGAAGACCGTTAAGGTTTTGTGTATGTATTTACACATAGTTTAAAGTTAGGTTAAGCAGGGCAATTCGTTGCCCTGTTCTTTTTTCAGCGTTTTTTGTCTCTCGTTTTCTTCGTTGCTGAAAAATCTTCTGTCCTTCACGAACAGAAGTACACCTCTGCCCATGATATTTTTCGCGACTCGAAAATGAGCGCTTAAAACACTGAAAATTAGTCTTCGATTGATGGTTTTATTCGCAGGCTCACTCTTAGTATTCAACTCGCTCTTTTTAACATCATAAATCCTCCTCCATTTTCCACAATTGTGGTTTTCTAACTTAAAGGGTATCGGCCATTGAACTAGGGTTAAGAGTTTTATTATTGTAATCCATATACACTCCTTCTTTATGAAAAAAATTATCTTCCTTTTCACCTTGTTCCTTCCTTCTTTGATGTTTTCGCAATCTTCTGCTGAACAAATATTTAACGAAAACTTCGATGCTGATTACCTTACCATTTGCAACGCCCTAGAGGGTTATTTCAAACTAAAACACCCGGGGTTAAATGCTCAGGAATTAAGCTCTGGAGAACATAGAGATGGAGAGTTTGTGAAATATAAAAGATGGCAAAGTTTCTGGAAATCTAGGTTAACTCCTGAGGGAAAACTGGGCGATATTAGTGAGTTTAACAGAAAGAAAATCTCTGATACATCTAAGGATTTTAATCTGCTGGAAGATGCCGAATGGACCAATCTTTCTTACACCACCGATTTGGGCGTTCAAATTGGACTAGGAAGAACTACTTCTCTGGCGTTTCACCCTACCGATCCGAACATATTTTATGTAGGTGCTGCTATAGGGGGTGTATGGAAAACTATAAATGGGGGAAGTTCCTATGAACCTTTAGGTGATGAACTTCCATACTTAGCAGTGAGCAGTCTCGTGTTAGATCAATCCAATCCTGAAATTATATATGCAGCTATTAGCGACAATGTATGGTATGGTCCTCCGAGCATAGGGGTGTATAAATCTATAGATGGCGGTGGTTCTTGGAATAACACTTCACTAGAGTTTCAATTCTCGGATAATACTAGAATATACTGGATGACAGCCAAGCCAGATAATCAGAATATCATATTCGTAGGCACATCGGATGGGCTATACAAAACTTCTGATGGATTCGAAACTGTAGAGTTAATAGCCGAAGGAGTTGTATCAGATATTAAATTCAAGCCTGGCTCTTCTGAAGAGGTTTACTTCGTAGGGAATACATCTTCGTTTTTCAAAAGTTCTGATGGCGGGATAACCTTCGAACAAAGCACAAATCAAGTTCCAGGATCAGGAAGAAGAAGACTTATAATTTCGGAGTTAAACCCTGAATTAATTTATGTTTCGGCTAATAACATGTTATTTAAATCTACAGACTCTGGGGCGAACTTCGATGGTGGCACCAATATTAGTTCTGCCGAGGTGGGAAACGGTATTGTATTAATATCTCCGGCTGATGAAGAAAAGTTAATCGTAGGGAATTTCAATGTGTGGGCTTCTGAGGATGGCGGTGAGTCTTTCGATATGATTTCTGACTGGCTTCCCGGAGACCTTCCTCTGATTCATGTGGATCAGAGAAATGCTTTTATAAACCCTCTATTAAACGATAGAGTTTATTTATGCAATGATGGAGGAGTATATTCGGTGAACGTGAACACCAATGAGTTTACCAATCTCTCCAACGGTCTTCAGATTACTCAATATTATGACATAGCTATTTCGCAATCTGACGTGTCTGTAGTATCTGGTGGATCTCAGGATAATGGGAATGTTTATTCTCAAAATGGTCAATGGTTTCCATCGGCAAATACTGGAGACGGAATGACACAAGCCATAGACCCAAATGATGAAAACTTAAGATATTGGTCTTACCAAAATGGTTCAATTAATAGAACGTTTAATGGAGATGTGCAGAATATATCCAATAACATCCCCTCTGATGAGACAGACAATGCTGAATGGCAAACTCCTTTTATTCTAGACCCAAATGACCCAGAGACGTTAATAGCTGGTTACCAAGAAATATTTAGATCTTCGAACAATGGAGACTCTTGGGAGCAGATTAGTGACAACCTTCCTTTTGTTTCTGCACTTGATCTTTTAGCTGTGGCTCCTTCCAATTCCGAACGAATTTATGCCGTGGAAAATTACGGAGTGAGTACCGGGGATATGTTTGGTTTCGGGCAGTCTTCGAGTAGGTTATTTGTTAAATCTATTACTGATAATGAATGGGAACAACAGCTTATTAGTGTTACTGAAACAGTAGAAGATATTACAGTAAACCCTAATGACCACACCCATGTGCTCGTTTCTGTGGGCGGGTATGAGGATGGACACAAAGTTTTTCAATCCTTCGATGCTGGTGAAAACTGGGAAAATATTTCTGGCGACTTACCGAATGTTCCTGCTTCGGCTATCGTTTTTTATGAGGCAGAAGACAATGTCCTTTTCGTGGGAACTGACGCTGGCGTGTTCTACTCATATACTCATGACATTTCGTGGAATGAGGTGGGAGAAATTCCTCATACGTTCATCACTGATTTAGAAATTCAACTAGAAGAAAAACTTCTTAGAGTAGGAACCCATGGGCGTGGAATTTTCGAAACGAGTATAAACACGAATTTCACTTCTTTAGAAGCCGTAGAGTCAGAAAAAGAGAACTGTATTACCCTATTTCCTAATCCTGTAAAAGAAAGCTTTACTATAAGCTGTTTCCCTGAAAATGGACAAGTGATAATCTATTCTTTG
>CESE01013484.1_pt1 | contig 14281 bp, 9 predicted proteins | sample 350271 | NCBI WGS metagenome assembly CESE01 (sample SAMEA2621536, study PRJEB7988) | marine metagenome | isolation source: saline water (ENVO:00002010), including | reverse complement strand
TTTACTTTCCGATACAGAAATCTCTAAATATAGAATCAAGCAGGTCATCTGTTGTGATTTCTCCAGTAACTTCTCCTAAGTGATAAAGAGATTGTCTTATATCCATCGCCAATAAATCACCCGAGACACCAAAGCCTAAACCTTCTTGTACTTTTACAACATGCTCTAAAGCTTTCGATAAAGCTTCAAAGTGTCGGGAATTAGAAATGATTACATCATCATTATTCAATAAACCTTGTTTTACCTTTTGGGTGAGTAACTCTTTTAAACGTTCTACATTTTCTTTATGTTTAGCAGAAATAAATAAAATATTGGGAAGGTCGCTAAAATTAGATTCAATTGACTGAATATCTCCTTTATCTACCTTGTTTGCTACAGCAATAAGTTGCTTGCCGATCGTAAGTTCTTCTAACTTATTTATCTCAGCATGAACAGTATCGGAACTTGCGGTAGAAGCATCAAATAGATACAGTACAACTTTAGCTTGGTTTATTTTCTCAAATGTTTTCTCAATACCTATAGACTCAATTGTATCTTGTGTATCTCTTATTCCTGCAGTATCAATAAAACGGAAACTCATTCCTTCAATCACCAATTCATCTTCTATAGTATCACGGGTAGTTCCTGCAATTTCAGAAACAATAGCCCGTTCTTCGTTTAATAAAGCATTTAACAGAGTAGATTTCCCCACATTAGGTTCACCTACAATGGCAACTGGAATTCCATTTTTAAGAACATTCCCTAAAGCAAAAGAATCTACTAACTTACGTAGAACCATTTTTAAACGATTCAACAAAATATCTAATTCTTTACGATCAGCAAACTCGACATCTTCCGTACTAAAATCTAACTCTAATTCTATCAGAGATGCAAACTTTATGAGTTGTTTTCGGAGTCCTTGAATTTCGGAAGAAAACCCTCCACGCATTTGAGAAAGGGCTAAATTATGTGATTTCTCATTAGAAGAAGAAATTAAATCTGCCACAGCTTCTGCCTGAGAAAGATCCATTTTTCCGTTCATAAATGCACGAAAAGTAAATTCTCCGGGCTCAGCAGTACGACAACCATTTTTAATTAAAAGCTGAAGTATTTGCTGTTGTATATAGTTAGATCCATGACAAGAAATTTCCACTATATTTTCGCCTGTATAAGAGTTAGGTCCTTTAAAAACAGAAATTAAAACCTCATCAACAAGTTGTGCACCATCCATTATTGTACCTAAATGTATAGTATGTGATTTTTGACTAAGTAAACTTTTCCCTTCTTTTACAGACTTAAATAGGGGAGTACACAAAGCTATGGCATCGGGTCCCGAAACTCTAATTAAAGCAATGGCTCCCATTCCTGATGCAGTGGCTAAAGCACAAATATTATCTTTCTTCATCATTAAAAATTTAAACAAAAATAAGGAATGTAAATGGTATAAAATATACCCAAACCTTGAATTTATGAGCTAATAAATTACTTAGTATAACAAGTGATTTCTTCAAAAGATGAATTTTTTAAATCACTTGTTTCTTTTCTTGATTGTTCTGTGATATTGTTCTATTTTCGCTTGGAAAATTTTCGCATTAAACAGACGACAAATGAGCGTATTAGTAAATAAAGATTCCCACGTTATTGTACAGGGGTTTACAGGAAAAGAAGGTACTTATCATGCCTCTCAAATGATTGAATACGGAACCAACGTTGTTGGTGGGGTAACTCCTGGTAAAGGTGGTCAAAGCCACTTAGATCGTCCAGTATTTAATACCGTTGGCGAAGCTGTGCAAAAAGCACAAGCAGACACAACGCTAATTTTTGTTCCACCTGCTTTTGCTGCTGATGCAATTATGGAAGCTGCTGAAGCTGGAATAAAAGTAATCATCTGTATTACTGAAGGTGTACCAACTAAAGATATGGTAATGGTGAAAAATTACATCTCAAACTACGACTGTCGTTTGATTGGACCTAACTGTCCTGGTGTAATTACTCCTGATGGAGCTAAATGTGGTATTATGCCTGGTTTTGTATTCAAATCAGGTAAAATCGGTATCGTTTCTAAATCGGGTACTTTAACCTATGAAGCAGCAGACCAAACAGTAAAAGCTGGTTTAGGAATTAGTACAGCTATTGGTATTGGTGGAGATCCAATTATTGGGACAACGACTAAGGAAGCTGTTGAGTTATTAATGAACGATCCAGAAACTGAAGGTATCATCATGATTGGTGAAATCGGTGGTCCTATGGAAGCAGATGCAGCTCGTTGGATTAAAGAAAATGGAACAAAGCCAGTTGTAGGTTTTATTGCGGGACAAACAGCTCCAAAAGGTAGAACTATGGGTCATGCCGGTGCTATTGTTGGTGGAGATGATGATACTGCTGAAGCAAAGATGAAAATTATGACTGAATGTGGAATTCACGTGGTCAAATCTCCTGCAGACTTAGGATCTAAAATGAAAGAAGTACTTGCTTAATAGCGTTTGATTTATAAAAAAAGCCTCTCGAATTTCGAGAGGCTTTTTAGGCTCTAATAAATTTATGCGAATTTCAATCTCAACAAAATTATTACGCTACAACATAAAACTAATTTATCGAAAATTAAAAGGTTGGTAGGTGATGTCTTACTTAGGGAAAGTTAGACATACGTTTGTACCATTATTAGTCTCACTAAAAATTTGTATTGTAGCATCGTGAAGCTCTACTAATCTTTTGGTAATACTAAGTCCAATTCCTGTAGATTTTTCTCCCTGTGTACCATTTCTTCGTGCTTTCGTAAATATATCAAACACTTCAGGAAGGAGTTCTGGTGAAATTCCAATACCTTCATCGATGACGTTTAAGTTAACTGAAAGTTCATTTTCTTCCACTTTTATTTTTATAGTTCCTTTAGGATGACTAAATTTTATAGCGTTTGTAAGCAAATTAGATATAATTTGATTAAAATTCAATAGATCTAACTCTAAGGTAGTTTTAGTATTAGTAGGTAATACTATTTCTAATTCTTTGTTCTCTAGCTGAATACTAAAACTTGAACAAATAGAATTTAATTCATCCTCAACAATAGTCGGTTCAGTAGACAGTAACATTCCATCTCCACTCATTTTAATATGAGAAAGTAAATCATCCATCATAGCTAACGTATTGTCGCAACTTTCAACAATTTGTTTGGTACACTTTTTAGTAATTTCTTCGGATGAATTATCTATTAAACCTGTTACAAGTTTAATTCCTGCTATAGGGCTTCTTAAATCGTGAGCTAACATTTTTAAGACTCCGGACTGAACTTTATTTAAGTGATTAATATTAAGTTCAGCCTCTTTGCGGTCTGTTATATCTTCTGCAAATCCTGCAATTCTATATAAGTTTCCTTCTTCATTAAAAATCGCAAATGTATTTGCGGAAATCCATTTTACCTTTCCATCGGCTCGAATAATCCTAAAATCTTTTTCATAATCTATATGTTTTTCAAGAAATTCGATAAACATATTACTTACCATTTCTTGGTCATCGGGATGAACAGATTCAATATACGAAGCGGGATTGTCAATTAGACTTTGTTTGGACCTTCCCCACAGAGATTCATAAGCATCATTGATGTAAATAATATCGTAGTTTTCGGAAAGAGCATCTCGAACAAATAATACTCGATTTATGTTACTTACTAAATCATTTAATATCTTGTATTCTATATCAATTTTCATTTAGATGGAAGATTAGTTAGATGGTATAAAAATAGGTAATATTACTCAGTAAATATTAAATTAATACATTTTTTGCTTAATAAGGCATAACTCAATAAAGAATTAATTCCTTTAAGTTTCATTTTTTTACATATATTAAATCTGTGATTTTGTATTGTTTTATTACTAACATGAAGTAAGGATGCAATTTCCAATGAGCTTTTATTTAAAGATACTTCTATTAAAACTTTCTTCTCAGTTTCGGTTAATTCGTTTAGTAAATTAAGTTCTGTTATATAATTTTCTTCTTGTCTATTTTCGTAGAATTTAACTATTTGCGGAGAAACAAATATTTCCCCAGCGATTACACTATTTATGCAATTTACTATATCTGTAGCTGTATTATCTTTTAAAACATATCCCATTGCACCAGAATCGAATGCAAGATTAAATATAGATTCATCTTTATGCATTGTTAGTATTATAACTTTTGTAGATAGTTGCATTTTTGCAATTCTTTTAGTTACTTCTAAGCCGCTTAATCCAGGCATATCTATATCTAATATGGCAATTTCTGGATTCGATTTCTCAATAATTGATAATGCAGAAATTCCGTTTGATGCAACTTCTTCAATTTCACAATTATTCATTAGACCAATAATTGACTTTAGCCCAAATAGAAAAACAGGATGATCGTCTGCAATGAAAATTTTAGTTATTTTCATAAAATTTTAATTAAATAATAATTTAATTTTAAGTACAAAGAAATTGTATTTAAAATTTACAACTCAAATACATAGAGTGATGTTGAAAATATATGACTATTACTACTACAACAACTTTTTTCTTTTTAATAAATAAGTTAGTAATATTTGCTCAAACCCTTTAGAGCAATCTACAGGAACAAAATCGATTTTATATTGCCCACATCTTAAGTCCAATTCTTTCTCAAAAGATGTCATATTTTTAAGGTATTCATCTTTCAATTCTATAGGGTTTACTTTCATTTCTTCCCCAGTTTCCAAGTCAATAAATTTGTGCAAACGAGAATCAAAATCAAAGTCTATTTCTTTAGATCTATCTATTACATGAAAAACAATTACTTCGTGTTTATTGTATTTTAAATGCTGAAGTGCAGAAAACAATTCTTCGGATTTATTTTGATCTCCTAATAAATCGCTAAACAAAACCACTAAAGATCGTTTGTTAATACGTTCGGCTATTTCGTGTAACGATTCTATAACATTTGTAGATTCTGTTTCCTTACTATTAAATGGCTTTGCTAAAGACTCTAATTCGTTTAACAACCATTGATGATGAGAAGCATTTGTTTTTGCTGGTGTATGAAGCTGCACAGCATTGGAAAATACAGACAAGCCTACACCATCTCTTTGCCTTTTAAATAAGTTCATTAAAGAAGCAGCAGCTAGAATAGAAAAGCCAATTTTATTTGGATTTTCTACATTGAGTTTTTTTTGCACAGGAAAATGCATCGACGAAGATCGATCAATAATTAGTTGACATCTAAGATTTGTTTCTTCTTCAAATCGTTTCACAAAAAGTTTGTCTGTACGAGCAAAAAGTTTCCAATCTATATAACGAGTACTTTCGCCCGGATTATACAATCGATGTTCTGCAAATTCTACCGAAAAACCGTGGTAGGGACTTTTGTGTAAACCTGTAATAAAACCTTCTACAACTTGACTTGCAAAAAACTCAAGATTTACTACTCCTTTTAAGTCCTCATTTACAATGAAATCGGTCATATAATACTTAAATAATACATTTGTAGTCTGAGTTTTTCAACTAATAAACCCACTAATTAATCAATCACTAATCTAATATTTATTATTGAAATGTAAAACTCCTATTTACATTAATATGTAAATAGGAGTTTTCAAGATAATTTTTTACTATTTGACTAGATTAATGCGTCAATCTTTTTTGCTAAATCTGCCTTTGGAGCGACACCAACATTCTTATCTACCATTTCCCCATTCTTGAAGAACAAAATTGTAGGAATGTTTCGAATACCATATTGAGCAGCAATTTCTTGTTGGTCGTCAACATTAACTTTACCAACAACAGCTTTACCGTCATAATCACTATGTAGTTCATCAACTATTGGTCCTACCATACGGCAAGGTCCACACCATTCAGCCCAAAAGTCAACCAATACTGGTTTGTCTGATTTTAATACTAATTCCTCGAAGTTTGCAGAAGTAATTTCTAGTGCCATCTTATTTTTATCTTTATGTTTATTTTGTCCGTTTGTTGTTGCAAAATTACTATTTCTTAGAACAAAACAAGTAATTTAATTCAATTTGTATTGAATGTCAATTAATGTGCCAATATCTTTAATGAGTCCTTTGGATATCTTAACCTTATGAGTTCTTGATAAAAGCTCTAAACTTACATTCTCATCAGGGTCTATAATATTTAATTTTAACTGATGTGTACCTTTGTGTTGTTCGATAATATTTTTGAAGTTATTAGAAAACGCTTCATCTATATCGAATAAATTTACTCTTAAAGAAATACTCTTCGTAAGCTTGTCTAATACATCAGAAAGTAAATTTATAGACGTTAGTTTAATTTCCAATTCATCTCCCCAACGACGAGCTTGAACACGAGCCCTAACATAAACAAATGCTCCTTGTACCAACATGAGTTTAAACTTCATATAGTCATCGCTAAACAACATAAATTGCTTAGAATCGGTAAAGTCTTCTATAGTAACAACTCCAAAAGGATTCCCTTTTTTATCAATTCTGTTTGTTACTTCAGAAATAATACCCGCAAAAGACAAGTCTCTATTTAATAATGACTCTAAATGCTCAAATTTCTCAATGCTATGATTACAGTTGTGCTTTATTTCGAAAGCGTAATCATCTAGAGGATGACCAGAAATATAAATTCCTACCACTTGTTTTTCTCTTGCTAAAAGATCTAAACGTACCCACTCATCGCAAATAGGCATAGGAGGTTCTGGAAGTTCAACACCTTCGACACTACCAAATAAATCTGGCGGTGCATCTAAACTTTCTTGGTAAGCATTTCCGTAGCGTATTGCTTTGTTTAAAAAGGTATATCCTTCTTTTAGCTCATGGAAATACATTGCTCTATGTTCGTTCTCGAAAGAATCGAATGCCCCAGCAAGTGCTAAATTATCTAGAGTTCTTTTGTTTACAGACCTTAACTCAACGCGTTTGGTAACCGTATAAATACTATTAAAGTAACCATTTTTAGTACGTTCATTAATAATGTTTTCTACTGCACCTTCACCAACTCCTTTTATGGCACCTAATCCAAAACGAACTTCGCCTTTTTTATTAACGTTAAATTTATGAACCGATTCATTAATATCAGGTCCTAATACAGTTAAGTGCATCCGCTTACACTCTTCCATATAAAAGGTAACCTTTTTTATATCGTTCATATTATGCGTAAGCACCGATGCCATAAATTCGGCTGGGTAGTGTGCTTTTAAATATGCGGTATGAAAAGCGACAACAGAATAACAGGTAGAGTGCGATTTATTGAAGGCATATGCCGCAAATGACTCCCAGTCTTTCCAAACTTTATCAGCTATTTTTGGATCGTGTCCACGCTCTTTACAACCGTCAATAAATTTGGGTTTCATTTTCTCTAGCAGAGCAAATATTTTCTTACCCATAGCTTTACGAAGCATATCGGCATCTCCTTTAGAAAAACCAGCAAGTTTTTGAGAAAGTAGCATTACCTGCTCTTGGTAAACAGTTATACCGTAAGATTCTGCTAGGTAGTCTTCCATACCTTCTAAATCGTAAGTAATTTCTTCCCTACCGTGTTTACGAGCAATAAAATTGGGAATATACTCAATAGGACCTGGACGATAAAGTGCGTTCATGGCAATTAAATCGCCAAATTTATCTGGTTTTAAGGCACGTAAATGTTTCTGCATTCCTGCAGATTCAAATTGGAATGTTCCATTGGTTGAACCTTTTTGATAGAGCTGATAAGTAAGCTCATCGTCTAGAGGAATATCGTCTGGAATAATGTCTATATCATGCTGTTGTTTAATCAACTTTACAGCATCTTTAATAATACTCAACGTTTTTAAACCCAAGAAATCCATTTTCAATAAACCCGCATCTTCCACAACAGAGTTATCGAATTGGGTTACTAAAAGAGTCGAATCTTTAGCCGTTGCCATGGGAACGTGTTCCCGAATATCGCTTGGCGTAATAATTACCCCACATGCATGAATTCCTGTATTTCGAACGGATCCCTCAATAGCAATAGCCATATTTAGAGTTTCAGCTGCTAAATCGGAACCTCTTGCAATTGCCTGTAATTGTACCGCCATTTGCAATTGGTCAGCATTCAGTTTTTCTTTTAATTTATCCTCTGGAAGATTAAAAACTTTATGCAGCGAAGTATCTGGTACCAGTTTGGCAATTCTATCTGCCTCATATAATGGTAAATTTAAAACACGAGCAGCATCTCTAATAGCCGATTTAGCAGCCATTGTACCGTAAGTAATAATTTGGGCAACTTGAGCTTGACCGTATTTTTCTACGACAAAATCTATAATTCTACCACGTCCTTCATCGTCAAAATCAATATCGATATCAGGTAGCGATACACGATCGGGATTTAAGAAACGCTCAAAAAGTAAGTCGTAGGCAATAGGATCTACATTGGTAATACCAATACAATAAGCAACAGCAGAACCCGCGGCAGAACCACGACCAGGACCAACAGCAACGCCCATATTACGAGCTTCAGTAGTAAAATCTTGTACAATAAGGAAATAACCTGGATAACCTGTTTTCTCTATGGTCATCAACTCAAAATCGAGTCTTTCTGTAATTTCTTCTGTAATTTCGGTATATCGTTTTTTAGCCCCTACATAGGTAAGATGACGCAGAAAACTATTCTCCCCACGTTTGCCACCGTCTTCAGTATCTTTAGAATCTAAAAATTCTTGTGGAATGTCGAATGCAGGAAGAAGTACATCTCTTTTAAGATCGTACACTTCAATTTTATCTACTATTTCTTGAGTTGTAGCAATGGCATCAGGTAAGTCAGAAAAGAGTTCTTTCATCTCTTGTTGAGATTTGAAATAAAACTCATCGTTCGGAAAACCAAAACGGAAACCTCTTCCTCGTCCTACAGGAACTTCTTTTAAGACCCCATCCTTTACACAAAGTAAAACATCATGCGAAATAGCGTCTTCTTTATTTAAGTAATAAACATTGTTAGATGCAAAATATTTTACGCCATATTTTTGAGCAAAACCTAATAAAATCTTATTTAAATGATCTTCCTCTTCTAAGCCATGTCTTATAAGTTCTACATAAAAATCATCTCCAAAAGTTTGATGCCACCAAACAAAAGCTTCTTCTGCTTGGTTTTCTCCTACGTTGAGTATTAGGTTAGGTATTTCTGCGGTAATTCCTCCTGTGGTAGCAATTAATCCTTCTTTATGTTGAAGTAATAACTCTTTATCAATACGAGGACAACCTGCATAAAGTCCATCTATAAAAGCTTGAGAACTTAATTTAGATAAGTTATGATACCCAGCTCTGTGTTTTGCTAGGAGTACAATAGTTGTACGTCTATCGGGTTTTTCTTTGGTAAATTTTCTTATTTTATGATCAGCAGTTAAATAAAGCTCGCAACCTAAAATTGGTTTTATTTCATTTTTTATGGCCTCTCTAACAAACTTGTAAGCACCGTACATGTTTCCTGTGTCAGTAAGAGCAACCGCAGGCATATTGTCTTTTTTTGCCTTTGCAATAATATCTGGAATATCATTTTTAGCTTGCAATATAGAGTAAGAAGAATGCGAATGTAAATGCGAAAACACTAAATCGTCTGTAGAAGAATTAGTAGAAATTATTTCTGACGCTTCTGTATTGTTCTCAGTACTATTAGTATTAGAATCTAGTTTTTTATAAGGCTCAATATTTAAACCTAATAATTTAAAAGGATGCGGATTAAATGCTGCAAAACGATCGTTATAATCACTCTCAAATTCTAAGCGAACATAATTAATTACCCGCAAACGGACGAGTTCAAGAAAACAACGCGTAGTAGCTTCAACATCGGCAGATGCGTTGTGTGCTTCGGCAAAACCTTCTTTAAATAATTTAAGGTGAAGTTCCGTTAATGTTGGCCATTTAAACTTCCCACCTCTACCTCCTGGAATCGCACAAAAGTCTGTTCCTTCGTTTTTGGTATCTATACTTTTTTCGGTTAATAAGGATGTTTGGATTTGAGTTCTATAAAACTCAGCACCCATAATATTAATATCAAAAATAATATTGTGTCCAACTACAAAATCAGATTGGGCTACAGCTTTATTAAATTCTTCAAGTACAAATGCTAAATCTACCCCTTCATCCAAAGCTCTTTGAGTAGAGATACCATGAATTTTTTCTGCATTAAATGGAATTGTAAATCCTTCGGGGCGAACAATAAAGTTTTTAACTTCTATGAGTTCTCCCATGTTGTTGTGAAGCTGCCAAGCAACTTGTACCAGTCTAGGCCAATTTTCTGAATCGCTTACAGGAGCAGAAAAATTCTTTGGTAATCCAGTGGTTTCGGTGTCGTAAATAAGATACATAGTGGGAGTACTAGGATTTAATATAATTAAGTAAAATTAGCTTTTTAGAACTAGTAATCTAAGGCTTGTTAATAACATTTAGTTGTTTATTTTTACAATTATTTTTTGAGTTAAACGAACTAAATAATGGCTCATTTATTGTTAGTAAATTTCAAAAATAAATCAAAAACAACATGTATAAATATATTTTACTTTTTTTCTTTCTATTCTCCTCAGTTGCAAATGCTCAATTTCGCGAACTTGTTATTAATGAGTGTATGCCAAACAATAGTAATACTGCCGTTGATCAGGATGGTGAGTATAACGATTGGGTGGAGTTGTACAATAATTCAACTAATACCATAAACATAGAAGGATGTTTTTTATCAGATAGAAAAAGTCAACCAACAAAATTTAGATTTCCTAATATCCAACTTAATTCAAACGAATACTTAATCGTTTGGTTAGACAAAGATACGCTTCAACAAGGTTTACACACCAACTTTAAGTTAAGTGCTATCGGCGAACAAGTTTACTTGTTTAATGTTGATACTAATTTGATAGATTTTGTTCACTTTACAAATGTTGATGCCGATATTTCTATTGCTAGAAGTTTTGATGGAAATGGCTCTTTTAAACTTTCGAGTCCTACTTTTAATCAGTCTAATGGATATAAAGAAAATGGAGTAGTGGTGAACGAATGGATGGCAAACAATACCAATACTGTAGAGGATGAAAGTGGTGAATTTAACGATTGGATTGAGTTGTACAATAACACTGATGAAACAATAAATTTAGCGGGCTACTTTCTTTCTAACAAAGCAAGTAACCCTACTAAATACACCTTTCCCAATATAACTATTTCTGCGTACGATTATTTAATACTTTGGGCAGATGAAGATACTTTACAAGGCGATCTACATTTACCTTTTAAACTCGATAGCGAAAGAGATGATATTGTGTTTTCGAGAATAGATACGAGTACAATTGATTACTTTTTTCATACTAATATAGATTCAAACATAACTATGTCCAGAATTCCTAATGGTTTAGGAGATATAGCTATAGGTAATGCTACATTCGAGTTGACTAATTTGCTTTTTGTATCTTTAAATGAACAATTAGAAAATGACTTATTGGTTTATCCAAACCCTTGTTCTTCCTATATTAAATTAACAAATTTAACTTCAGCTACAGAATATGTAGATCTACTCGATGCAAACGGAAAGCATTTAAATAGGTTTCCTTTCAAAAATGAAAACTTGACACTAAATATTTCAAATTATTCTTCGGGTATATATTTCATTAAAACATCTAATAATATGATCAAAGAAATTGTAATTCAAAAAAATGATTAAGTTCTTTAAAAGAATTTTGGAATTTATTTTATTATTGGCTAATTGCCTAGCCTTTTGGGATATATACTATAGGTCTGAAGAAGCTCTTAAACTTGAATACACCTTAATTATTGTTAGTTTACTGTACTTAATTACATTATTGTATTTGGTTGTAAAATCGAAATCGGCTATACTCAAGTAAATAATAAGATGATTTGCAGAGCTATGCATAAGATTAAATAGGCAATACAGTTCCAGAAAACAAGTTAATTGTAAATTATCGAATGCTTCGAGAAATAGCAGCATGACAATTCTAAATCTTAACTTCTCTATCTTCTTTTTTCTATGAATCTCTGTGTAATTTTTTGAGTATATTCGTACATCGAAAAAACATATTTCTCCCAAGTAAAATCATAGCGATCTAACTTCTACGAAAACCAAATATTTTTGTAAATACTTACTATTTATGCAAATAGAACTCTGTCTTTTTTCTCCATTTAATTTACCAACACTTACCAATTCTACTAGAATTGAACTTTGTTCTAATTACAATCAGGGAGGTCTTAGTCCAAATTATGGAGCATTCTTAACATGCCGTAAAAACTATACAAATTCAATTTACGTAATGATTCGTCCTCGCGGAGGAGACTTTTGTTATTCTGATGAGGAATTTGAAAGTATGAAAGAAGAAATTTTATGGTTTAAAGAAATGGGAGCAGACGGAATTGTTTTAGGATTACTCCATAAAAACGGTTCAATAGATAAGCTAAGAACTACTGAATTAGTGAAATTAGCGAATCCTTTACCTGTAACATTTCACCGAGCATTCGATATGTCTGCCGACTTAAACATAGCTTTAGAAGTAATTATACAAACAGGCTGTTCTACAATCCTTAGTTCGGGAGGAAAAGAAAATGTTGTTTTAGGCTTCGATACTCTTATATGCTTACAAAAACAAGCGAGTAGTAGAATCACTATTATGCCAGGTGGGGGAGTAACTGTTAGCAATGTACAAAAGTTTATTACTGCCGGATTTAAAGATATTCATTTGTCCTCAAAAAAAATGCACCATTCTAAAATGGAGTATAGAGCCAATTTATCTATGACTACACATCCTAACATTTCATCATTTGATTATATTGGAGTCGATTTTAAAAAACTTAAACTTTTTACGACCTATGTTCGCGAAAATAAAATCTGTTAATTATTTACTGCTGCTTATAGTAGTCCTTTTTTCTTGTGGTAATACAAACCATATTAAAGAGCTAAGGCTTGCTAATTGGGAATTTAGAGAACAGAACAAAGAGTGGCTCCCCGCTAATGTTCCTGGCTTTGTACATTTAGATTTATACTCTAACAATCTTATAGAAGATCCTTTCTATAGAAATAACGAATCTGAAAGTGAGTGGGTAGCAGAGAAGATTTGGGAATATAAATCTACTTTTCATTTAGATTCTGAGTTTTTAAACCAGCAGTCTATAAAATTGAATTTCTCTGGAGTAGATACTTATGCCGATGTATTTTTAAACGACCGTTTAATTAAAAGCTGCGACAACTATTTTGTAGCTTATTCTATAGAAACTAAACACCTTCTAAAAGAAAGCAACGAATTGCGTTTTGTTTTTAAGCCAACACACAAAGTTATTAATCAGTTAAGTGAAAATGCTCCCTATAGCTTGCCCGGAGAAGAACGTGTTTATACTCGTAAACCACAGTTTCATTTTGGTTGGGATTGGGGCCCAAAGCTAATAGGTTGTGGAATTACAGAAGCTGTAACACTTACAGCATCGAATACAGCTCAAATAAGTAACTTTCATATTAGTACCTTGATAGTGTCAGATACAATTGCTAAAATGCGCTTAGAAATAGAGGTATTTAATAGCGAACAAGATTTACATACAATTGAGTTTTTAGGTAAAAATTATCCGGTAAATAACGGATCAACTGTTATAGAGTTTAGCGTCGAAAATCCTGACTTATGGTTTCCTAGATCTTACGGTGAGCAAAAATTTAAACATGTAGATTTCGCTTTACTAAATAAAAATAAGTCTGTAGTAGATGAGCGTCATGATGAATATGCAATTAGAACTATTGATTTAATTCAAGAAGAAGATAGCTTAGGCAAAGGTTTTAAGTTTAATGTAAACGGTAAAGATGTTTATGCTAAAGGTGCCAATTGGATTCCTTTAGACTTTTTTCATACTCGTGTAGATTCTAATCAATATAGAAAAGCTTTAAATGAAGTTGTAGAATCGAATATGAATATGCTTCGTGTATGGGGTGGTGGGATTTACGAAAACAACTATTTTTATGATTTATGCGATAGTTTAGGGATTCTGGTTTGGCAAGATTTTATGTTTGCCTGTGCTATGTACCCTGGAGATTCGGTTTTTATGAATTCTGTAGAAATTGAAGCTATACAGCAGATTAAAAGATTGCGTAAACATCCATCTATTGCTTTGTGGTGTGGTAATAATGAAAATTCAGAAGGTTGGCAACGTTGGGGTTGGCAAACAGATAGGAGTGAAGCGGAGATTGTAGCAATTTGGTCTGATTACCAAAATTTATTCAACAAGCTTCTTCCAAATTTGGTAGATTCTTTAACTGAAACTGCTTATTGGGAATCGTCTCCACAGCATGGTCGAGGAAATCCACAACATCAATTTACTGGCGATGCTCATTATTGGGGT
>CESE01091984.1_pt1 | contig 14288 bp, 10 predicted proteins | sample 350271 | NCBI WGS metagenome assembly CESE01 (sample SAMEA2621536, study PRJEB7988) | marine metagenome | isolation source: saline water (ENVO:00002010), including | reverse complement strand
AAACTTCAATTGGAAAAATGTTTCACAATTTGGAAACTATAAATCACCTGTTTGTTTAGATTATAAAATTAACAAAACCCCATCTTGGTTTGTTTTAGATAGCAACATGGAAATTGTTGCCAAACCAAAAGGAAAACAAGAAGTACTCAAATTTCTTAAAGCAAACTTTTAATAAAATATAAGCCTCGATTTATCGAGGCTTTTTTTATGTTTAAAATATAAATTAAAGAATAAATACGAAGAAGAAATTAAATAGATTTTATAAAAATGATTGCTATTTCTTACATTAGCCAAAAATTAATAAATGAACAAAGGTGCTCAGTATATGCTTATTTCTTCCTTTGCATTTTCTCTAATGCATTTGTGTGTAAAAGCATTGCCACATATTCCAGTTTTCGAATTGGTATTTTTTCGTTCGTTTGTTTCTTTACTCATAAGCTTTACTAGTTTAAAACAGAAGAAAATACCTCTTTTTGGAAATAACAAAAAAATACTTTTAGCAAGAGGTTTATTTGGAGTTACGGCACTTACTTTATTTTTTATAACACTTCAAAATATTCCGCTCGCAGGAGCTGTAACTATTCAATATTTATCGCCGATATTTACTGCATTCTTTGCTATATTTATTTTAAAAGAAAAAATTAAAAATCGTCAATGGTTCTTTTTCGCATTAGCTTTTTTAGGTGTTTTAACCTTAAAAGGTTTTGATATATCGGGACAAATTTCTTTTAAATATGTTGGTATAGGATTAATTTCAGCATGTTTTTCTGGTATCGCTTATAACTGTATTCGATTACTCAGAACAACAGAAAACCCTTTAGTAGTCGTCTTTTACTTTCCTTTAGTAGCAACACCAATTATGGCTATTTTAGCTTATTTTAATTGGGTACAACCAGTAGGTACAGACTGGATCTATTTATTATTATTAGGAATAATTACCCAAGTTGCTCAAATATATATGACTAAAGGTATTCAAAGTGATAAAGCTGGAAATATAATGACCTATAAATATGTAGGAGTATTATTTGCTTTTGGCTACGGTTACCTATTTTTTGGAGAAACTTATTCTTTATTAAGTATTTTGGGAATTTTACTACTACTTTCGGGCGTTCTATTAAATGTAGTTTTTAAATACAAAGAAGTAAAATGATGGATAATCAAATTATAGACTTAGCAAAAAAATGGCTAACAGAATCTTACGATTTAAACACACAAAAAGAAGTTAAAGATTTGATTTCTGCTGGTGGCGAAGATTTAATTGAATCTTTTTATAAAGATTTAGATTTTGGTACTGGTGGAATGCGCGGTATTATGGGTGTTGGTACAAATCGTATAAACAAATATACTATTGGTAAAGCTACTCAAGGTTTAGCAAACACATTATTAGTAATGTATCCTGGCGAAGAAATCGCTGTTGCGATAGCTTACGATTGCAGAAATAAATCTGATTTCTTAGCTCAAACTGCAGCAGAAGTTTTATCGGCTAATGGAATAAAAGTTCACCTATTTGAAGCTTTAAGACCTACACCAGAATTATCTTTTGCCGTTAGAGAACTTAATTGTAAAAGCGGAATTGTTATTACAGCATCTCATAACCCAAAAGAATACAATGGTTATAAAGTTTATGGAGACGATGGTTGTCAGATTGTAAGTCCTTTTGATGTAGAATTAATTAAAAAGGTTAGAAGTTTAGTAATTAACGAAGTGAATTTTAAAGCCAAAAAAGAGCTTATTTTACCTTTAGGTGAAGAAATGGATACTGAGTATATAAAGCGTTTAAAAACGCTTAGTTTATCACCTAAAGCTATTACAGAACAAAATGATTTACCAATTGTATTTACAGGTATTCATGGTACAGGCTCTGTTATGGTTCCTAAAGCATTAAAAGAATTCGGATTTACGAATGTATCTACAGTAGCATCGCAAGATGTAATAGATGGGAATTTCCCAACCGTGAAATCTCCCAATCCAGAAGAGCCTGCTGCTTTAGAATTAGCGATTGCTTTGGCAAAAGAAAAAGGTGCTGAGTTGGTAATGGGAACCGATCCAGATGCCGATAGGGTAGGGATTGCTATACCAAATAAAAGTGGTGAGTTTGTGCTATTAAATGGAAACCAAACCGGTTCGTTATTAGTTAATTATTTACTTATTCGTTGGAAAGAATTAGGTAAAATTACGGGCAAAGAATTTATTGCTAAAACTATTGTTACTACCAACTTAATGGATGTAATGGCTGTTGCAAATGGCGTAAAAGTTTACAACACACTTACTGGATTTAAACATATTGGTGCTATAATTAGAGGTTTAGAAGGTAAAGAACAGTTTATTGGAGGTGGAGAAGAAAGCTACGGTTATTTAGCTGGCGACTTTGTTAGAGATAAAGATGCGGTAATGTCTTGTGCCTTAATTGCAGAAATGGTTGCTTGGGCAAAGAGTAATGGAAAAAATCTTTTCGACTTAATGCAAGAGATGTATATGGAACACGGTTTTTATTTAGAAGACCTTATTTCTATTACTAAAAAAGGAAGGCATGGAGCTGCAGAAATTGCTGCTATGTTAGAAGGCTTAAGATCAAACACACCCAAAACTATTGTTGGAGAAGAGGTTGTTGAGTTTATAGATTATTTAGATACTAATAAAACAGGTTTACCTGAATCTAATGTATTACAGTTTATTACTGCTAAAGGAACCAAACTTACAGCGCGCCCTTCGGGAACAGAACCTAAGATAAAATTCTACTTTTCGGTGAACGAAAAATTAAATTCTAAAGAAGATTATGCGTTTGTTAAATCTAAATTAGCTGAAAAAATAACAGCAATTCAAAAAGATTTAGGCTTAAACTAGAAAATAATTTTTAAGATTTATTAGAGCAAAACGTTCTATATTTTAACCTAAAAAGAGCCTTAAAAGTACAATTTGTATTTTTAAGGCTCTTTTTAAATTGTATTAGAAAATACTACTCTAACAAGTTCATTAATTCATCCATATTAGGACTTAAAATAATTTCAATTCGTCTATTAATAGCCCTATTTTCAGGACTATCATTTTCTACTAATGGACTAAAAGCCCCTTTTCCGGCAGCGGTAATATTTAGAGCATTCAAACCTTTATTATTGGTAAGAATTTTAACAATAGATGTAGCTCTCATCACACTTAAATCCCAGTTATCTTTTACTAATCCAGCTCCATTATAAGGCATATTATCGGTATGTCCTTCTACCATAATTTGTAAATCTTTTTGATGAGCTAAAACCTTAGATAATTCGGTAATAGCCACTTTTCCATTTTTATTAACCTTCCAACTACCAGAGGCAAATAACAAGCTATTTTCTAACGAAACATATAATTTACCATTACGTTGCTCAACAGACAATCCCTCGCCTTTAAAACCTAATAATGCATTTGCTACACTACTTTTTAAACTAGATAAATTAGCATCTTTTTGTTTCAATAAATTATTAAGATTTTCTACATCTTGCTCTCTCGATTTAATAGCCAATTCACGTTCTTGTAAATCTACTTCCATTTGTCCCAAACGCTCCATCAACTCCTTATTTTCCTTGGCTTGTTTAGCCATAGTTGTAGAGTTATTTTTCATCAAGACTTCATACGAACTACTCAAGCCTTGGTAAGCTCTAGATTTCCGTCTGAATTCTTTTCCAAGCAAAATAGTGTCGTTTTCTAAAGAACTCGAACGAAGCGATAAACGAAAAACATTATCGTTTAATTCTGAATTGACTAATTCTAAATCACTATTATGGTAATTAAGTGAATCTTTGAGATAATTCAACTGAGTATAATTCGCGTCTAAGTCCTTGAATTTCTTTAAGGAAACACAAGATTGCATCGTTAAAAAATACAGAATTACTACTAAAATATACTTTGGCTTCATCTTTGTAAAATTTTGTTTAAACACCGTACTAATTTAGTAGTTTTACAGCAGAACCTACAACAACTTATGAAACGAAATTTATTTATTTTTAGTCTTCTATTGAGTTCTCTTTTAGTTGCACAAAATCACAAACAATGTGGAGCTACAGAAATGCGAAATAAGGCAATAGCCGAAAACCCACATTTAGTAGAAAACAGAATAAAGTACCTTCAACAATTGGACTCAATAATAGAGGTTCAGCAAAAAATGGAAGTGGTAATTTACACCATTCCAGTGGTAATACACGTAATGCATACGGGTGGGGCTAGCAACATTTCTGATGCTCAAATACACGATGCTATAGAAATAATAAATGAAGATTTCAATAAATTAAATTCCGATACTTCGTCTGTAATAGACGATTTTAAGGGAATCATAGCAAATGTAGGTATAGAATTTAAGCTGGCACAATTAGATCCAAATGGAAACTGCAGTAAAGGGATAACAAGAACTTATACCTCGTTAACCAACGATGCTGGAGAAAATGTAAAAGATCTTATAAAGTGGGATCCAAGTAAATATTTAAATGTTTGGGTGGTTTCTGATATAAGTATTGGAGCTGGTGGTTATTCTTATTACCCTGGAGAAGCTCCAAATAACGATGCAAATGCGGGTGTGGTAATTTTGGCATCGCAATTTGGTAGTATTGGTGAGTCTAACGGAACTACCTCTTCTAACAGATCACTAACACACGAAATTGGACATTACTTAGGTCTAAACCATACTTGGGGAGATAGTAACGATAATAATTTAGATCAAAACTGCAACGGAGACGATGGTATTTCTGATACTCCAAATACAAAAGGTTCAAATTCTGGTTGTAATTTAGCACAAAACACTTGCAGTAGCTTAGATAATGTTCAAAATTTCATGGACTATGCTTCTTGTCCATTAATGTACACTGAGGGACAAAAAACTGCTATGATAGCGGCATTAAATTATGGTTCTTCATGGCATAATGCACCTAGAAATAATTTATGGACAACTCAAAACCTAACAGAAACAGGTTTATTAAACAACACAAATACGAACGAGTGTATAGCTATTGTAGAATTTGAGACTGAATATGAATTGGCTTGTATAGATCAAGAAATAGAATTCACTAATGTATCGTATAATTACGATTCTGAAGTAACCTTAGAATGGAATTTCTCTGGTGGAACTCCTAATATTTCTACTGAAGAAAATCCAGTAATTGTTTACAGCCAACCAGGTTTATACGATGTTAGTTTAACAGTTACCACAAGTGGTGGTTCCGAAACCAAAACCACAAACAACGCTATATATATATACAACTCTGAAGATAAAGTTATAGCTCCAACGGAATTTAAATTCCAATCTAATCAGTTTCCTTTAAATCCAGACAACGAAAATTGGTATATAGATGAAAGTTCTCAAACGTATGGCTGGGATTGGAACTCAGCTTCTAGCACTTCAGAAAATGGCTCTATACGAATTAGAAGTTCGGTGTTTGGAGTGGATAAACTCAAAAATTTATATTCGCCTATTTTCGACCTTACGAATGTACCTTCTCCATGTTTTATGTATTATGACTATGCTTATGCAAAGAAATCTCCTAGTAGTGATGATGTTTTACGCATTAGAGTTTCGGAAGACTGTGGTACAAATTGGTTAACTAGAATTACGAAGCATTCAGATGATTTAGTTACCGTAAACGGAAATTTTTTATTTACGTTTACACCGGAAGTAGATGACTGGGAAACTCAAAAAATTAATCTTACTCCATGGGCAGGAAGAGATCAATTGCAATTTTTAATAGAATTTTCTGGCGAAAATGGAAACTATCTTTACCTAGATAATATTCGTTTTGCTGTTCCTTCTTTAGGAATTAACGAATTAGTAGCCGAAACGTTAAATTTAGAGGTTTATCCAAATCCAAATAATGGTGAGGCTTCTATTAAGTTTAATGTTTTAAATCCGCAAGCGATACAATTAGAGTTAGTAGATGTTTTAGGCAATGTAATTAAGAGAAATACAGACACATATAAAGCAGGGCAGTACCAGTTGAGTTTAGCTGATTTTAAAGATAACCTAAATGCTGGAATGTATTTTATGAACTGTACGGTTGGAACTTATAAAGAAACAATTAGAGTGGTGGTTTATTAAATTAGAACACAAAAATCAGAATAAAGAATTGTAAACTTTTTTTATTCATTACAAAAAGGGCCTATTTTCAATATTGAAAATAGGCCCTTTTTGTTTTATGAGATTTTATAACAATCGCTTTTTAGTCAATTTGCACTAATATAGGGCAGTGGTCAGAGTGTTTCGCTTCAGAGAGTATAGCTGCTCTAGTAAGTCGAGGTAAGAGTGTTTCGCTAATCATATTATAATCTATCCTCCAACCCTTGTTTCGTTCTCTTGAAGCAGCTCTATAAGACCACCAAGAATAATTATGGGGTTCTTTATTTAAATGACGAAAACTATCTACAAAACCACTTTCTATAAAGGCACTTACCCAAGCTCTTTCTTCAGGTAAAAAACCTGAAGATTTTTTATTAGAAACCGGGTTATGAATATCAATCGCTTCGTGACAAATATTATAATCTCCCGAAATAATCAGGTTAGGAATTTCTTTTTTCAATTCGGTTATATAAGCATGAAAATCTGCTAGAAAATCCATTTTATAATCTTGTCTTATACCTCCAGTAGTTCCCGAAGGGAAGTATGCCGAAATAATAGAATAGTCTTTAAAATCTGCTCGTATAACACGACCTTCAAAATCGTATTTTTCTATTCCACAACCGTATTCTACATGTAATGGTTTTTCTTTACTCAAAAGAGCAACGCCACTATAGCCCTTTTTTTGAGCAGAAAACCAATAATGATGGTAGCCTAATTCTTCAAAAATACTAAGATCTAATTGATCTGGATGTGCTTTTGTTTCTTGTAATCCGATTACATCGGCATTGGTTGCTTTAGCCCATTCTGCCCAGCCTTTTTTTAAAGCTGCACGAATTCCGTTTACGTTGTAGGATATTATAGTTGGCATAGTTAAGTGTATTTTGTAGCTCAAAGAAACTCATAATTATTAATTTTTAATGACGATTGAATAATTAATTCTGATCTATAATTTAAGTTATTCAATAGTACAAATCATCGATTATTTAAAAAGTAGGTAATTAATAAATAACACAACAAAAAATATCGCCCTCTGTCTAGTTAATAATAGATCATCAACAACTAGTAATTAATCCCTATCTTTAGTTTCATAAAATAAATATAAATGGTACTTAATAATATATTAAATCTATTTTTCCCTAAGCTATGTGGGGCTTGTTCAAAACCAATAATTAATTGTGTGGATGAGTTATGTATAAATTGTGAAATCCATTTGGTTTACGAATCCAATCCAAACAGAACTAAAATACCCAAAGCTTTACGAGGCAGAGTAGAAATTGAAAAGGGTGTTTTTTTTATCGATTTCACTAAAAAAGAAGGTGTGCAACAAGTTTTACATTCTATAAAATATCAAAATCAAAAAAAACTTGCAATTTATTTATCAGAAGAATTAACAAAGAAATTAGGTGCAACATTTTTCGAAACAATAGATGTGATGATTCCCGTACCGCTTCATCCAAAAAAATTTAAAATAAGAGGCTTCAACCAAGCAGATTTAATTGCAACAGGAATACATAATTGTTTTAAAATTCCAATAGACACAACTTCATTACAAAGAAAAGAGTTTACGGATAGTCAGACCAAAAAGAACCGACTAGAGCGTTGGAAAAATGTACAAAATGCTTTTGAGGTCAAAGATAAAACTGCCTTAAACAAAAAACACATACTTTTATTAGACGATGTGTTTACTACAGGTGCGACTCTTGAAGCTTGTATAAAAACCATTCAAAAAGAAGTGGATTGTACTTTTTCTATTTTAACACTTGCTAGAGCGTAAATAAATTATTGAAGCCCCTTTTTTAGTAGTAAACCAATAGTTTGATTAACGAATATTATAAAACCTATCGTTTGAAAAATGATAAATAAAATAAATGATTGATTTATAAATCAATTTAACGAAATTTGAGCCTATGAATACGAAACACAACTATTGCTCAAGCCTAACGACTTACCAACGTTATAAAAGTCACGAAGTAAAAATTGGATCCATCGGAATAGGTGGAGATAATCCGATTCGTTTACAATCGATGACGACCACGAATACGATGGACACTGAAGCTACGGTAGCTCAATCTATTCGTATGATAGAAGCTGGATGTGAGTTGGTTCGTATTACTGCACCAAGTAAAAGGGAGGCCGAAAATTTACAAAACATAAAAGATGAATTGGTAAAAAGAGGCTACAATACGCCTTTAGTGGCTGATATTCATTTTACACCTGCAGCAGCAGAAGTGGCTGCTCGAATTGTAGAAAAAGTAAGAGTTAACCCTGGTAATTACGCTGATAAGAAAAAATTTGAAGAAATAGAATATACGGAGGATAGTTATACAGCACAACTCGAAAGAATTGCCAAACGCTTTACGCCATTAGTAAAAATATGTAAGGAAGAAGGAACTGCAATGCGAATAGGAACCAATCACGGTTCTTTATCCGATAGAATATTGAGTAGGTATGGCGATACTCCTGAGGGTATGGTAGAATCTGCTTTAGAGTTTTTACGTATTTGCAAAGCTTTAGACTACCACGCGGTAATCATTTCGATGAAAGCTAGTAATACCCAAGTAATGGTTCAAGCTTACCGATTGCTCATTAATAAAATGCAAGCTGAAGGAATGACTTATCCATTGCATTTAGGAGTTACCGAAGCAGGCGAAGGAGAAGATGGAAGAATAAAATCTGCCGTAGGAATTGGTGCTTTACTAGAAGATGGTATTGGTGACACTGTGCGAGTTTCGCTTACAGAAGAACCAGAATTTGAAATTCCAGTTGCTAAAAGTTTAGTGGATAGATATTTAGATAGACTTCCGCACGAGGCGATAGAACCTATTACAGAAAACCCAGTAAACCCTTTTGAATACACTAAAAGAAATTCATCAGAAGTTGTAAATATAGGAGGTAAAAACGTTCCTATAGTAATGGCTGACTTCTGTTTGAAAAAGAAAATTACACCAGCTAGCTTATTTGCCTTAGGATATACCTACTCTGTACCAACCGACAAATGGACTATTGGTGATAGAGCTTGTGATTATATTTTTGCAGGAGATACTATAGTAGATTTTGCTATTCCAGGAACATTGGGAATTATTTACAATCACAAAACTTGGCTTACTAATAGAGGAGAACGCTGTTACCCTTTTGTAGATGCTAAAACCTATTTAACAGCTGAGGAATTATCGACCAAGCTAAACATCGTTTATGTATGTTTAAGTGATTTAAAAGACGAGCTTCTTAAAAAACTTAAAGCTGACACTACAGCAGTTTTATTGATTGACACGCTCAATAAGCATGGGATGGCTGAGCAACGTAAGTTATTTGTAGAATTGATGAATGCCAAATGCCAGAGCCCTGTTATTATTGGAAGAGCTTATGGAAATCTTAAGGAAGAAGAATTACAACTGCAGGCTTCTACAGACATGGGAGCTCTTTTACTAGACGGTTTAGGTGATGGCGTATTTATAGCCGCAGAAAATTGCGGCGGTGATCAGTTAATTATTCAAACTGCCTTTGGAATTTTACAAGCTACACGAACAAGAATTTCGAAAACAGAATACATTTCTTGCCCTAGTTGTGGACGTACTTTGTTCGATTTACAAGAAACTACCGCAAAAATACGCTCAAAAACTAGTCATTTAAAAGGCTTAAAAATTGGTATTATGGGCTGTATAGTAAACGGTCCTGGAGAAATGGCGGATGCAGATTATGGCTATGTAGGTACAGGAGTTGGGAAAATTACGCTTTACAAAGAAAAAGAAGTCGTCCAAAGAAATATCCCTGCCGAAGATGCGGTGAATGCTTTGATTGATTTAATAAAAACCCATGGTGATTGGATTGAAGCGAATATTTAATTACAGAGAATCGTAAATACAGGCATCTTTTAAATAAGCAACTCTACATTTTACATCTTGAGCATTTATTTTCAATTTGTACTTCATTCTCAAAAAAACGACAAATCTGCTCTGTGCGATCTAACATATTTTTGTGTTTTACTAAAGCAATGATATTTGTAACCTTATATTGCATGAGATAATTTACTTATTTAAACTCAGATTAATATACCGCATGCCAAGCATAACTAATATAGTAGCTTTTCATATATCTCAAAAGTGCTATCTTTAAGCTATGGAAAAAATACGTTGCGACTGGTCAACCAAAGACTCAATTTATATAGCATATCACGATAATGAATGGGGTGTTCCTCTTCACGATGATCAAAAATTATTTGAATTTCTTATTCTAGAAACTTTCCAGGCTGGACTCAGTTGGATTACCGTTTTACGAAAAAGAAATAACTTCCGTAAAGCATTTGATTATTTCGATTATAAAAAAGTAGCCTTATATGGAGAGGATAAAATGCAAGAATTGCTTCTAGATGCAGGAATAATTCGTAATAAACTTAAGGTTAGAGCAGCGATTAGCAATGCAAGAGCCTTTATGCAAATTCAAAAGGAATATGGTAGTTTCGATAAGTATATATGGGGTTTTGTAGGTGGTAAACCTCTACAGAATAATAGAAAAACCATGAGCGAAATTACTCCTACAACAAAAATATCAGACAAGCTCAGTAAAGATTTAAAAAAGAAAGGGTTTAAATTTGTTGGATCAACGGTAGTCTACGCACTTATGCAAGCTACAGGAATGGTAAACGACCACGTAGAAAGCTGTTTTAGATTTAAGGGGTTGAAGAATAATAATTAAAAATATCATTTTCAAATTCACACATTTTCAAATCGAATTTTAGTAGTTACTTTAGCCTCCTTAAACAAAACCTATGAATAAATTACTCAGCCTACTTTTTACCCTACTATTAATCACTTCTTGTGGAACAAAAAAAGACCTTCGCGTGGATAAACACAGTTTCTCTGAACCACATAATGTGCGAACGACTCATTTAGATTTAGATGTAAATGTTGACTTTGAAACCGAACGCATTTCTGGGATTGCGAACTATACTATAGAGAACCTTACCGGAAGTAGAGAATTAGTTCTAGATGCCAATGGACTTCGAATAGACAAGGTTACAAGTGCAGGAAAAGACTGTAAATTTTCTCTAAGTGCTCAAGATTCAATTTTAGGTAAAGCACTAATTATTACTATTGAGAAAGATGCAAAGCAAGTTGCTATACATTACCAATCTGCACCAAACGCTAAAGCTTTACAATGGTTGAATCCAAAGCAAACGGCTGGAAAAACACATCCCTTTTTATTTACACAATCACAAGCGATTTTAGCTAGAACTTGGATTCCTTGTCAAGACTCACCTGGAGTACGTTTTAGTTATACTGCAAAAGTACAAGTGCCAAAAGATTTAATGGCGGTTATGAGTGCAGAAAATCCTACGGAAAAGAATAGCGAAGGAATTTATACTTTTAGAATGGAGCAGGCAATCCCCGCCTATTTAATGGCTTTGGGGGTAGGGAATTTAGAATTTCAAAATTTAGGAGAACATACGGGTATTTATGCCGAACCCGAAATGATTGAAAAGGCAGCCTACGAATTTGCAGAAACTGAAGCGATGCTTAAAATTGCTGAGGATATGTATGGTAAATATGCATGGGAGCGTTACGATATGCTTTTACTTCCTCCAAGCTTTCCTTTTGGTGGAATGGAGAATCCACGTTTAACTTTTGTTACACCAACTATTCTTGCTGGAGACAGATCGCTTACAGCTCTTATAGCACATGAACTTGCCCACTCTTGGTCGGGGAATTTGGTAACTAATAAAACATGGGACGACTTCTGGCTAAACGAAGGTTTTACAGTCTATTTTGAACGTAGAATCATGGAACGCATGGAGAATAAAGACTATGCCGATATGTTAGCTTTATTAGGGAAACAAGACCTAGAGAATACAGTAGAATCTTTAGGACACAATCATAAAGACACGCGTTTAAAACTCGATTTACTGCAAAGAGATCCCGATGATGGGATGACCGACATAGCCTATGAGAAAGGATTTTTCTTATTGAGATTGATTGAAGAAACAGTAGGGCGAAAACAATTTGACTTATTCTTAAAGAACTACTTTACAGAAAATGCTTTTAAAGTAATGGACACCGAAGAGTTTGTTGTTTATATAAATAGCCAGCTCTTAGATGCTGAACCAGAAGCAAAAGAAAAAATACGTTTAGAGGAGTGGATATATGGATCAGGAATACCTGACAACTGCCCCGAAGTAAATTCTACTAAATTTAAGGATATTGACAAAGCTTTACTATACTTTAAGAAAGGCTATCCGCTAGAGAATATAAAATCAGATAAATGGTCTTCTCATGAATGGTTACATTTTTTAAGAAAGCTACCTAAAAATAGCACTCTTAATGATTTAAAGAAGCTAGATACAGCATTTGAATTTACCACAAGTGGAAACGCTGAAATCCTAAACGCATGGTTTCAACTCACCATTCCTGTAGGATATAAATCAGCCGATAAAGCTTTAGAGAACTTTTTAATGACTGTTGGAAGAAGAAAATTCTTACAACCATTATACGAGTCTCTTTACGCAAAAGACCCAGCGAAGGCAAGAAGAATTTACAAAAATGCCAGAGAGAATTATCACTCAGTTTCTACTCAAACATTAGATGCAATTGTATTATAATTACAATCCTTTTGGGTTGCTAACTAATACTGTAGGTGGCATTGTATTTGTAATGTATGCATTGTAATTTTATTAAAAAAAGAAGTCATAAAAACAATTTTACTTAGTTTATTAGTTGTCTTAAATTATACCGTTAATGCTCAATGCGACGAGCGTTATAGTGAAGAAATATTTGATGAGGTTTCTGTTTCAACAGTTACTTATTCTGATGTACATAATTTAAAATTAGATATTTATCAAGCAGAAGGAGATACAGTAACAAATAGACCTTTACTAATTTTGGCTCATGGAGGTACATTTATTTCTGGAATTCGTTCAAACCCAAGTATGGTTAGCTTAGGGCAAACTTTTGCAAAACGAGGATATGTAGTGGCGTCAATTTCTTATAGATTAATGACTATTTTAGATTTATTTACTTCTGAAGCTGCTTTAAATGGAGTCGCAAAGGCTTTAAGCGATGGGCGAGGAGCAGTTCGGTATTTTAGAAAAACACTCGATTTAGAAGGGAATCCTTATGGAATAGATGGAAATCAAATTTATTTTGGAGGAAATTCTGCCGGAGGAGTAATTGCGGTACACGCTGCTTTTATGCAAGAGGAAGATATTACAGATCCTGAATTACTAGCAGCCTTAAATGCTTTAGGAGGAATTGAAGGGGATAGTGGTAATGATGGATATTCTAGCGAAGTTAGAGGTGCTATTAGCTTAGCAGGAGCTGCAGCTGATGTTAGTTTTATTACGATTGATGAAAACCATAAACTCTTAATTTCTTGTCATGGCGATGAAGATCCTGTAGTGCCTTATAACTGCGGGCAGCCTTTACAAAATAATGCTTTACCTCAATTATGCGGTGGTGGTGCAATGTTTGCTCATACCCAAGAGATCGGTTTTACAAATCACAATCATTTAGAGTTTGTAGGAGCGGGACATGTTCCATGGGAATATGCTGGAGATACACAAACTCAAATGATAGAATTTGTAAGCGAAAACTTATTAAATGCTTTAGATTGTGCAAATGTTGGAGTAGAAGAACTAACTGTTGAAAATAGTAGTGTTTACCCTAATCCAACTCAAAATATATTTAAGTTCGAAAATGAAAAATCTGTAGCAATTGTTACCTTATACACTCTTAACGGAACTCAAGTTTTACAGGTAGAAAATACAAATACTGTGGATGTTGAGCATTTACCAAAAGGAATTTATTTGGTAGAGATTATTCATCTTAAACAACAAAAATCATATACTAGACTAGTAAAAATCTAAGTAAAACTTTTTTACCACAGTATGAATTTACGATTTCTAAGCAGAAAATTGTAAAATCTTAAAATTATTGAAAGCTTGTTACTCTAACTTTTTTAGGGTAATAAGTTTTTTTTATTGCTTTTCTGAAAATTATTATGCCAATTGAATTAATGGCTTAACAAACAAAAGTTTAAACAACGCAAATAAATATTTTAAACAATTATTTAAGCTTAATATTTTAGTTCCTAAAAAAATAGGAAAAGAAATTGCTTATTTAAATATAGACCTCTTTAATCTACTCTCAAATATATAGAAATAGCAGAGAAAAATGGTAGAATTATCCAGCCAAACATTATTGCCATTGCGAAGTAAATTAGC
>CESE01026137.1_pt1 | contig 14363 bp, 19 predicted proteins | sample 350271 | NCBI WGS metagenome assembly CESE01 (sample SAMEA2621536, study PRJEB7988) | marine metagenome | isolation source: saline water (ENVO:00002010), including | reverse complement strand
CCTTAGCAGGGGGACGCCTTCGTCCACTCGGCCACGTCTCCATTTGCGGGAGTATTCGCAAACCTCTTGGGACGCAACGCTTTTATTTAATTTCTTCAACATAACTTTCGTTCTCTCGCGGCGACGTGTGGCGGTCCTAGATTACAGGCTCATCACCGCTGACCTGTGATCTTCGTAAGTAGTATTCATGTATCGCATCACCATTTTTAAATCGGAGTGTCCGAGTAGATCAGCGATCACTTTCGGTGGTGTTCCGTTACGCGCGAGGCGCGTAGCGAATGTGTGGCGCAAAGCATAAGGTGTCTTGGTTATTCCCAATGCATCCGTAACCTTGCGCCAATGATAGCCCATTTGTTTATTACTTTCAAACGACCGTCCTTCGTTAAGAAAAACGTGCGTCGAGGGCGGTGGATCAGATCGCGGTATCGTGTTGAGTGCCGCTTCGTTGAGAGGCATACGCCGAGTTCTTAGTACGCCGCCCTTGCCCTTGTAACATCCAATGACGACACTCGAATTGGTGAAGTCAACATCGTCGTATGTCAGGGTCATAGCCTCGATTGGCCGCGCACCTGTGTTAAGTAGAAACGTGCACAGTCGTCGAACATCTGGCGACAGCCTTGGAAAGATCAAGTCGATCTCATCGTGGCTAAAGGTGTCCGTTTTGTGCTCGCCTTCTGGTGGCTTACGCAGCTTGATTGGATCACGTAACCCAAGCTCAGTAGCATAATTGAGGACGCTCTGAAGTTGTGTAATGTCACGCCTGATGGTTGAGTTTGAGTTGCCCTTGTTGACGTGCCGCTCCTCCACGTATTCCTCTACATCGTTGAGGTCGATTGCGTTGATCTGATAATCGCCCCAGTAGTCGGCGAGCAAGCTCACGTACCATCGAGTAGACTTTGACGCGCCTGTGTTTGGGCTCTTAATATATCGAGCCGAAACGGTTTTGTATTTGTTTTGCGCTCCAAGTAATGAGCGTTGGACACCCACCTTTACTTGGCCGGTAAGAACCTTGTGTTCGTACTCAGTGCAAAGCTCCCGCGCCAGCGCGTAGTCCGCAGTGCCGAGGGAATGTCGAACGCGAATGCCTTCGTAGTTTCCGACAGCTTGATAGAAGTTTCCTCCCGATCTTTTTTTAGCTTTGAATAAAGGCATTACTCATTCACCTTCGATCTGTATAAAGCCGCGTAGTGATCTTCTACGTCTACGTTAAGTGTGCGTCCCCAATCAGAAGGCAGACCACCAGACGTACGTTTGTACTCAGAAGGCTCCATGCGCTCCATGATATCAGAAATAATCATCGCTGCTTGGCCGCGTGTTTTAGTGCCTACTTTTTTGCACACAGCGCGAACGTGTAGCTTCACAGTATTCTCGCCGATATTTATCACACCAGCGATTTCTTTGTTGGACCAACCGTCTACCAATAATTGTGCGGTTACGTGTTGTTTTGTTGTCATTGATCGCATGAGAGCTTGCTCTGATGCGGTTATAGCAGCTTGTGTTGCGTCACTGTACGGTTGTGACCCGCTGCTGGCGTTCTCTGATTTCAGAACCAGCCCCGTTAGAATATCTATCTTCGCTTCTATTCGTGCCAATTCAAATCGAATGTTTGTATTACTCATTACATCCTCTTCTATAGTACGTGCATGTGTCCGGTTGTTCCCGAACGGACCTCCAAGTTGTTTCTCGGATGGCTCCTTGTAGCGCAAACGATACATTTCTGTCAAGCGAGTTGTGTCTAAGTTTCTTTGAGCTTCCATTTTATCCCCCCAACGCCGGCCATTATAGGCTCGTAACGTATTGGAATACCTTTCCATTTATGAAACCGATTCGAAAGAGTGACTGATTGCGGTAACAGTGCCAAACAGCTTGGCCTACCTTTTGGGCTAGTCGTCCAAATCACCCGCGCGTTCCGCCGCAATTTTGGCTGAGACTTCCACAGCATGTATAGCTTGGTATATGCCCATTAACCCCAGACTGTCTTCATGACTGCGAGCCCAATCTGCATAATGAAGCCAACTTTCTAAGAGAAAAGGTGATGCTTCAACACGTCTCTGGTTGTTTTGATCGCGCTCCACATCCACCCATCCAGAAGCCTCGCCTTCTGCAATCATAGCGTCCATCGTGTTTCGAGATACACTTAGTAAGCGTGCCAATCTGCTTGGCACTGTAGCTTGACCCGAATAAGTGTTGTCAATTATCGCCATACTGAAAAGTCTTCGGTTCAAAGTTGAAGTGTAGTAGCTGCATACAGCAGTAAACTTATGATCTGGGCCAATAAAATTTTTATATCCGCCCATCGCGTCTTCCCTTCGCAATCGGGCAAGACCTTTCGCATAATTTTGTTTTAATAAATTCATTCTATCCTCCAACCAACACAGTGCAAATATTTTTGACGTAACGTCAACATGCAACGTAGCGTTGTTTGGTAATAATTATTTACCGCATACGGCTTCGATTGTTTCATTATGTTTGACAATCGAAGTGAGTACAGATCGGTCGGATTTTAATAGGTACTCGATTGTATCCGAGTTGTTAAAAATAATAGCGGAAGATACATCACAGTATGTATCACTCGTGATCTGAGCGCACCCAGTTGCGAGCCCTGTCAGCAAGATCGGTGTCATCCATTTCGCTAACTTCATCTGTAATTTCCTTGTTCGATTTTAAAACATGGATGCGTCGCGCATCGAGCTTACGTTTGATTTTGTCCTGCCCTTTAGCCACACCGGCTGAGTAAATGCCGAGCAAACCGAGAACGAAAGTTGTGGCTAAGAGTGCGTACAGTTGTAGTCTTCCCATTTATGCTACTAAACCTCCGCTCATATCTACGCATCTGACCAAGACCTTCCCCCCTACTGGGGCGGTGGTCGTGAATTTTCGATAAAGCTCCGTGCGCTTGAGCTCACAAATTCTCTTGTCTTGATAGATCATTTGCGTTGCGCTCACCTTGTACGCATCCGGCAAAAGAAAGATTACAATAATCACCCACATTTTATTGCCACCCTTGAGACCAAGCCTTGAGGCGTTCGCGCATTACGTAGATGCCGAGCAAGATAGATATGCCAGCGAAGCCGAGCACTATATACTGTGCTGTTTGATCGAGGCCGGAAAGCATAGCTCCTGCGCTACCCATCGAGGCAGCGATTGATACGCCGGACGCTTTGATCGTCTTGGATTGTGACGGCTTCGTACGCGACTTGGAAGGTGTACTCGTTTGCGAGATTGTTTGGCCCGCCATCCACCTGGCAACGGGGAAGCCTGGGCACGCTTTGTTTGAATACTCGTTGTGGCCCTTCACTTTTAGTTTGCGTCCGTGGAGTGTACGCAAACTCTTTATCGCGGTCCAAAGGGATGCCAGTTGTTCGGGCGTGTAGTGATCTACTGCGCTGTCTTCAGATGAGGAACCAAAGCCACCGGCTAGGCATATGCCGATGCTGTCAGCGTTGTGGCCTTTCGTATGCGCTCCCTGAATTTCCATTGGACGCGCGAATATAATTTCACCGCACCGCGCAATGTATATATGATAACCGATATCGCTCCATCCATTATCTTCAACATGCCACCGACGTATCTCTTTTAGCTGATCCTCGGCAGAGCTTCCTTTCATCCAATCTGGTTTGGTGGCGGAGCAGTGTACGATTATTTTCTCTATGTTTCTCATAGATCAAATTCCTTTTCAAAAGTTCTGGTCTGAGCTTCCTCAGAAAAAAGAGTGTGCTTCAGACGGACAGACTGAGGAGGTATGCAATTCCATTTGCGCGCGAAGCAAAGCTTTAGGTCCAGAGCTACGAACAAGTGGACCCCTTCGTATGGTTTTTGGCGGAGCTGGATGCTGTACCTGTACGAAGGGGTCTTGGTACTGACCTTCTCGAACACCGGCCTAGAGGCAGCCTTGACCTGTACGCGTATGAGTTTTCCAGCGGGCGTCTTGCACCAAAGGTCGTCTTCGTAAACGTCTACGTGGGTAGCGTGTAGTCCGTGCGCTTCGAGTGCGGCAGCGGCTATGAACTCTCCGTATCTTCCAGCAAATAATTCTTTTTGCTTTGAGGGGATCATTTAATTCGCAGCATCGTTTCTAGGTGAGTTATGTTTACCTTCGCCGCGCTTAGGTCAGATCGTAGGTTTGATATTTCGCCGAGCAGATGCTCGATCTTTTCGTCCTTAGCGTCGAGGCGCTTTGCGAGCCCATCAATCTGCGACTTTAATGTCTGTTGGTACTCTCCAGCAGGATTTCCTTTATTCTTTTGGTGGATGGTCATGAAGGACCAGAAGCCAGCGGAGCCGGTCAGCGCAATCGCGAGCGTGTAGATATGTTCATTCATTATTATAAAGCCCGCATAGGTTTTCGCTACGAACATGAATACATAATCACATATGCTTAGTCGTCCTTGAGCATATAGAATTAACAAGTATGTATTAGTCGATGGCACAACCACAGTTCCACATGCAGCGTAGCTCAAGCGAAGCTGCCGATTGCTAGATTGCAAAAATACCCTTGTTATCAAGTGCCCACACGACAAGCCCGTAACACCCGAACACAGTTAAGAAAGCAATCGCAGTATAAATACACCCGTAGATTAAAGTTTGGCGAGCTTCTTCACGTTGCTCCGCCGCACGCTTCTTTCGTACGCGCATTGTGCCTTGGAACTTTACGTAATCATCGTACATTCCAGGTCTTCCGTACAATCGCATTATTGAGACGAGTTCTTTTTTTTGTTCCTTCAGCTTCTCAAGCTCCAGAAACTCAGCAATTCCTTCACTGTGGTTGCCGAATGCTTTGTACCACAGGGATTTTTCTTTACTGTTGCCTTGCGCCGTAAGAGTTTCTTCAGCGTCCAATATTGTACTGAGCGAGCCAGCCATATCAGCAAGCTCACGTCCGTTTTGTGTAAACTTTTTTACAGTTGCGAAGGCAGCGTTCGCCGCGCTTACGAGCGCTATGGTCTCAGCAATCATCGTTTAGTCCTGTGTTTTCTGATAGCTCTACCTATACGCGAACTTCATGGGTCAGTCGTCCACCTTTAAGAACGATAATTTTTCGAGCGAGGCGATGTACATATTCTTCCAGTCCTTGAGACGCATGACTACGAGACTATCTTCAAGTGCTTCAAGGTTGCGGCGCGTTATGACTACGGGCGCTTCCGGCGATTTGGTCTGCTGAATGTTTCGCTCAGCCTGACGCATAGCGTCGCGTACGTTTAGCCGTTCCACCCGCTTGGCCTCTACGAATACGAGCGGTGTACCCAGAAGGTCGGCGCCGCCAGCATGAAGGCCGATCTTTCCTCCGCCAGAAAGTGGTGCGCGTTGGCATCGCTCTTCCAAAAATACGTGGTCGTTAAAATAGTGGGCGAGATCGACTTCGTACTTATCGCCCTTAGCTTTTTGTGGGTTGCCCATCAGAACGGTATCTCCAAAATTGAAGGTTTCTTTCGTGCGGGCTCATCATCGTACGAACTTACGCGCGAAGCTTCAGCCTCACGCTCCGTACACCCATCACATTTGTACTGGTTCTTTGCTCGCTCACTTTTGCTACCGCATATAATGCAGGGCCGTTGCCACTTGGGTGGCTGCGGTTTAATCTGGTACTTAGCACCTGGAAAATATTGAAGCTTGAGGCGCATCAGCGTCCGCTTTGCTGTGTCTATGCAAATCGAGTATCGCTCTGCTATTTCTTGATGAGTGAAGTCTGAGTGGTTTTCTTTCAGCCAGTCCAGCTCTATGGGAGACAAAATAATCTTTCGCGACATACCATGAACCAAGTTTATGTAACGTATGTAACACGCAACTATACTGGGCACAACTTACGGTGTATAAATTTGTTAATAAAGTTGTGCTGTACGCATTGACTTTTCCGACAAGGACGGTAAAATCGTGGAAACTGTAGGCGACTAAGTGAACACCTATTCACTCCGTGAATTGGTGTGAACGCAGGTAGACGTGAAACTGTAGGAACGATTTTACCGTTTTAGATACGCAGTCTGTACTGCTATCTGTACTGCTATAATTATAAAAAAAATACTTGCCCAACACCACGTACGCACGCTAAACTAAAGTTGTGTATTCTCCCAATTACACAGCTCCCTCCACCTACCCGCGCGTCGAGGTATCAACTCACGCGCGGGTTTTTTTATTGGGCGTTGGCGATGTAGCTTGGCAAATCTTCGCGAAGCTTTTCTGTCCATTCTGCGATAGTCGAAACAGGACGGCCAACTCTACGAGCAATCTCCACATCAGATAGCGCTGGGCGAGTGACCCCATGCGCGTCAGTCCACTGCGACGCGAAGGTCATGGCTCGTTGCTTTGAGGTCTTGCCAGCGACTATACGAACAGTGTCGTCTTGCATGTTGCCAGCGAACGCGAGATTATAAAATGGTTCGTGCGCGTCAGACCATTCACGCACCTTGCCGAACCGGACTTGCATCATAACGTCCAGACGTTCATCGTCCGAAATCGCTGGCTTGGATGAGAGGACTTGAAACGGGGAGCCAGCTATGTCGCCTTCGAAAATACCAGCCTTCACCTCGGCTGTTTCTTTATCCCAAAAGACCTGTGTTATTTTGATCTGGGTCTCAAGGACGGTAAGCTGGTTAGAGCTACCCGCCTCACGGCCCGACGCGGTGCCTTCGCTGGGTTTGTTTGAGTGATGTAGTAGCCAAACAGCAAGGCCAGCGTTACGCATCTTCAAGCACATCTGATTGATGTGGCTCCACTGCTCGGCGCTATTTTCTTGCAGACCTGGAAAGGCTGATCGGATCGTGTCGATCACAACGTGGGTAGGTCGTACTGCTTTGATCCATGACTGGAAGTTTCGCACACCTTCCTCGGTCATCAAGTTCATGGAATGCTCGTCGTTGAACGGTGCCCAGATCATAAAGTTATCACCAGCGTCACCGAAGCTGCGCTTGCTGCGGTCAAGGAAGTTGGCGATGTTTGCTCGGCTGTTCTCAAAATCAAAATACAATACGCGAGACTTCTGGCCGAGATCGAAAGGTCCAAACCGATGCTGCCCTGCTGCTGCTGCATACAACAGGTGGCGGACAAACATCGACTTACCATGCCCACTATACCCGAAGACCTGTAAGATGGTCCCCTTAGTGGGTACTATGGGGTCTATGTAGAACTCCATACCCGCGACGTACTCACGTAGTTCATCGAGGTCGGCGGTTGTGATCGGCTTATACTTACGTTTCTTGTCCTCCTCTTTCTCTTCCTCCGCTGGCTCCAAGTCCATTGGGAGGTTGCCCTTACGAACTTCGTTGTCCAAGGCGCGTTGACACATCTGGCTTACTTTTTCGATCTCAACATCGTTCTGAAAGAACGCGCCCATGAAGTCAGCGGCCCCGTCAATCAGTGCATCGAGGCCACGACCCTGCCCCGCCAAGGAAGAAATGTACTTATATAGCCTGTCATCCCTTCCATTTCCGCCACCGTCCGGTAGTTTTCCGATGGCATCGACCAGTTCTTGCGTGCGATCCCAAATTGGTTTGTTCAATGTCACATCGCTGAGTGACATGCCTTCGAATTTCCATTGATTGAAATCCACTACATTTTCTGAAGTTGATGGAGCGTTTAGGACGGGTGCTGAGTACAAAGGAAGATCATCGAAGTCGTGGCCTTGAAGTAGAACCCATTCGTAATTTTTTGAGGGAGGGGCTACTGCGTAACCCTTGCTACCGCGAAGGTCGAGGCCATCGCAGCGGGGCCAATCCACATCGTTGCCATCGCCGCCCACGCGGTTCTTGATCCAATCTGATTGGTCAGGAAACTTAAAGTAAAAGTGCCAGCCCTTCTTAGTACGAACCTTGACCGGAGTTCGTGTCATTCCAAGACGGGTGGCTTCAGCTAAGGCGGCCTCATTATCGCAATCAACGATAACCAGCCCAGAAAGAGGGCCAGTTATTACTGCTATATTCGCGTTGGGCCAGCGCTCGAACCATTCGATAACCTCGTCAGAGGTAGGTAGCTTTAACTCATCAGAGTAGTGGCCCCACTTAACCGCTGGTCTTTTGGTGTCTGGAAGGATCGGTATCACAGCCCACCCGCGATCCAATAATTCCAGCGCTTCTTCCAAGGTCGTTTTCATTTAGTGTCTCCGATTTGAAGTATGAGTTGAGATCGACCAAAGGCCAGACCTCTTTGATTTGTGAAAGATAAGTGGAGGAAATGAAGTCGCGACGTATCCAGCCGTAAGGCGTTGTGCGGCAAATTCCGAGGCCCGTGCTTACCGCCGGAGCCCCACCAAGATCGTCAATTAGTTTCTGAATTTCGAAGTGCATTACTTTTTTCCTCTTGTAACAACCTTGGGCGTAACATATACACTACTCATACACAACTTACGATTTACAATTTAATCTCAAAGGATACGCAGATGGAGGAAGACGGACTAATTTTTGGGGAGACTTGGCTACCAGCCCCAGCCCATCCGAAAGCTTGGCGGCTCAAAGACGCGGCGAAGCAATACACCGAATGCTCTGTTAGACTTGATAATGAGAAGGCTTCATTAGATTACTTGAAGGAAATACTTCTATCTGATCTGCCTAATGTCGTTGGTGAACACCCAATTCAAATGGACGACGGGCGTACCCTAGTAGTACGTATTCCTGAGAAATTAGTTTGGGATAAAAAGTTGTTGAAAAGCACATTCGAAGCCAGCGGCCTTCCTGATTGCGTATCGCAAAGCTTTACAGTGGACCGTAAAAAACTAGATGCCGCTCCCGAAAATGTAAGAGAAGTCCTCAAACAAGCGCTAACTATTACGTGTGGCGCTCCAACAATTAAGGTTCAGTCATGAATATAACACCACTAAAAACGAACGATATATCTGTACGAGGCGCGTCCAAAACGCTCGTCTACGGTATGCACGGCAGCGGTAAGACTACCCAGTGCGCTAACTACGCGAAGCGTTTCGGTAAAGGTCTTATACTGTCAGGCGAAAGTGGCCTTAGCTCAATCTCAGACCTTGAATGCGACTACCTTCCGTTCGCGACTTTTGATCGTGTGCCGACGAGGGAGGGTGAGCATTCGTTCAGAGATTTAACTAAGTTCGTAATGTCCGCCGAGTTTAAAAAGGCTGGTTACAAGTGGATCGCAATCGACAGCGCAACCGAATTGTCACAAAAATGCTTTGCCGATGTTGAGTTTGAGCTTGGCGAAGCTGCAAAGAATGGCTTCGAGAAGTGGAGCTTGTACGAGCGCAAGATCACTGCGGCTCTAAAGTGGGTGCGTGACCTTGATCTGCACGTACTCATCACGGCACTCGCTGCCGAGGAAACTGACGATAATGGTCAGACGAATTACTGGCCGATGATGGTGCAGAAAAAAGTACAGAAGTTGATACCCGCCTTGTACGACAATGTGTTCTGTTTGGTTCGCAAAACAAACGAACATAAGGGCAAGGTTTCTGTCCGCCGCTACTTAATCACAGATCAGGTAGGAGGCTGGCACGGCAAGACGCGTGATCCATACCGACGCCTAAGTGCTGCTGAAGAGTGCGACGATGTTACGGATTTAATCGAACGTATTTACATGACGAAAAGCGAATTTGAACAATACAACGGAAGTGGAGAAAAAGAGAATGTCTAAGTTTCAGGGACTTGAGGGCATGGACCTCAGTGGTGTGGAAATTACACGAAACAAAATTCTGCCAGTAGGTCGGCATATAGTAAAGATTACGGATGCAAAAGTTGAGCGCAACGATAAGACGGACACCGCGCAGTTGGTGCTTTCGTACGCCGGAAAAGACGGAGGTACTATCCGTCAGTGGATTTGGGTTTATCACAGTAAATCACCAGAAGCTACTGAGATAGGAAAGAAGCAGTTGAAGGAGCTTCTTCTGATCTTGGGCAACGATGGTTCAGAAGCTCCGAGCGTTAGCTTTTTCCAAGGCAAGACTGTTGGTATCGTCATAAAATCAGAAGTTTATCTGGACAAGACTAACTTGAAAGTCGCTTACCATTTTGAGGAACCGGCTGATGATGGCGAGAATACGCCTGTGGCAATATCTGCCAAGCCGCTAGATGATGAAATCCCGTTCTAAATGCACCCCGTACACCCACAAGCGCAGAAGTTAATCGAGGCCATTGACGAGGGCTACGCCGCAGAAGACCGTGGTTCAGCCCGTGCGTACATTGGTGCCTCGATGGCAGGGACTGAGTGCATAGCGCAGATGGCTCTGTCTCTGCGCGGGTTTCCAGACGTTGATCCAGACCCCCAGTTGAAGAGAATATTCTTCGCTGGGCACCGGATTGAGGACTGGGTGGTGCGCGACCTCAAGGACAAGGCCGACTTGCGGGTGTACGAAAAGGACGAAATGACTGGAAGGCAGCACCGAGCCGAATGGCTTGGAGGCCACGTTGTCTGCAACACGGATGGGCTTGCTGACTTCGAAGATGGCACGGGGCCGATGATCCTTGAGATCAAAAGCATGAACGATGCGAACTTCAAGAAGACCGTTTCGTACGGGGTGAAAGTTTCACATCGCAAATATTATCGCCAAATGATGATGATGATGGCGATGATGAGAATTGATCGTAGTCTGTTTGTATCTTACTGTAAAAACAATTCTAAATATCACGCTGAAGTTGTTCTATTCGATCAAGAAGAATGGGACACGATGTACATAAAAATACAGGCTACGCTCGATGGTCAAGCGGGGCGCGTTGCAACGGAGCCAGAAAGCTGGAACTGCAAGTCGTGCTTTAAAAGGAAAAGTTGCTGGGAAATCCCAGACGTTGCCCCCGCTTGCGTCTTCTGTGCGAACAGTTTCCCGAACAAAAACGGTGCGTGGACTTGCAAGCTGACTAACCGTGATGCCGTTAACCCTTGCGATAAATACGAAATGTTCAGACCCACGGAGAAAACCTAATGGACACATTGAACGAACTGAGCATGGCCCGACAAGGTATCATTCGCAAGGAGGCCGAGATTGAAAGTATATTCGACAGGCTGGAAGCGATGCAAAATGGAAGGATACTTCACGGCACGGGCAATGATACTGTTGATCCCGATGATTTACACCGCACTCGTACCAAACTTCGGCACGAGAAGGAAAGGCTTGTAGAACTTAAATGCAAAGCCACTCAGTTAGAAATCGACGCCGTACGTCTGGGGGGATTAACACATGTCTAAAGTCAGGGACTTACCGTTGATCGAAGCGATGCGGATAATCAACGCTGATAGAAACGAAGAGTATGGGGAGCCAGCCGATAACTTCAAAGATATCGCGGACATGATGACAGTCTTGCTCAAGCCGGTACTTAAAGATGGTGCGAAAGTTTGTGTGTCTCAAGTTGCCATGACGATGATCGCAGTAAAGCTATCAAGAATGACTACATCGCCAAACAAGTTTGACACTTGGGTTGATATCGCCGGTTACGTCGGCGCCGGATGGGAAGCCACTGATAAAGTGGGACGTTAGTTCACAGTCATTACTTAGCTTCTCCTGCCATCCAGATTGCGAACGCTCCTGTCATAGCGCCCATTACCGTGGCGCTAAAACCAGCTTGTACTACGGATGGATCAGGCAACCCCATGAACCATCCCGCAACATTCCAAGACATTATCATGAACATGATCGTCATGGCTCGCCGTATTAACTTGTGGGTATCGAAGAAAGCTTTCATGATCCGAAGCCTTTACCGAAGTCGGCACTGAACGAGCTACCAAACCCAGTGCTGGTTGATGGACGTCCGAGGCTACGAACGCCAGCGACATTATCAATGATGCTTTCCTTGGCCCAGCTAACCCCGCCGAGAACCGGAACACGGCCCACAACTTCGCGGAAGGCGGCCCTACGCTCGCCGTTTGCTTCCTTACCATCTATTGCAGATCGTACACCTTGCGATACCGTCATGGCGTCGTTGAACAGACCTACGGTTGGGCCACCCACAGTTTCGAACATCCGCTGAGTTCCGTACACTCCGTTGTCACTGTTTGAAACAACATCGTACATGAGCTCTCCAACCAGACCTAATCCACCCAAGGCAACCATTCCGTCGAAGTAATTGCCAAGAACCTTGTCTAGCTCTGGGTTATCCTCGAATGCCGTTGTCAGTGTTTTTGATAGCTTGCGTTCGCGGAGCGCAAACTCACGGTTGTCTTCACCACCTCGACCTTGAACCACGTCCTTAGTCGCAACGGTGAGGCTGCCCACCGCTGGCCCTGCAACGAGCAGAGCGGCGAGCGGCCCAAGTCTATTATCAGACTGACCGACAAATGCTTTGGCAAAATTGGCTGCCCTGTCGGCAGGATTATTGCCAGCGAACGCATCCTGCACAACTTTGTTACTCATGCGCGTCATCATCAGTGGGTATGATTTAAGCTGCATGACTATAGCGCCCAGAGGAGTTGCGCCCCACAAAGGCAGATCGTTTGGATTAGGAGTAAAGATCATCTGGTTAGTGAGCTTAATCAGTGATGCCGCCAGCTTGTCGTTTAACGGGTGCTCATTTGCAGAGCCACGGCTCTCCATGATTATATCGAGATCTAAATTTGGGTCGTCTATAAGCTCTTGAAGACCTTCCTCCACTAATATTTGCCGTGCGATCCGTCCTTTGCGTGTACCTTTTGCCTCACGAAGTAATCTATGCTGAGCCTTAACGTGCTCGTAGCTAACGGCAGCCGCCACGTCTCTCATGGTGTCTGTCCAAGGAGTAAGCAATGTTGAGTTGAAAAATCCAGTCATGAACTGCGTGCTGTCCACCCCGTGAGCAACTGTCAGTCTTTGGTGTACTGCGTTCTCAGTCGCAGCCCCAACATTTCGGATCATGTCTTTGTAGGCTGGTTCGCGAGCATATTTGTACAGCGCCTTGGTGTACGACTTTAAATCACCTGTACGTATCAGTGGAAGAACAACGTCGGCCAACGAGGTAAGTGTTGTAAAGCTAAGCAAAGTTACAGCATTTACACCACGAAGCCACTTTGATGCGTTCTTCATGGAGTACAATCCGTGCGCTCCGTCCACTGGCTTACGCATCGCAGCGTTCATAAATCCCTGAGCATGATCCACGTTTGCTTTGCTTGTCAGCTTGGTCAGACCCTTCGTGTCCACCAGAGCGTTCGCGATAGCCCTTGCACGCTTAGAAAAGTTCTGTCGCATCTGTGCGGCTTCTGGAGAATTGGCTAGAGGCTTATCAAGCAGCGCCATGATAACGCCCTCTAGCTCAGCAGCAGACGCTCCGTTTTGTGCCTTTAGTGTCAGATCATCAGCGACTTTGCCGCCTATAAAACTGTCTTTGACCGGAGCCATGAAGTAGCTATCATCGAATACTTTATTCATCATCCCCTCACCCGAATGACCCATGCGAGAGTAATTGGTTTTAAGGATTTTGTTAGAGGTCAGCAGCGTGGAAATTGTTTGACGGGCGTGCATTGGGTCAGAAAGTATCGCGATATAATCGTGATACCCGTGGATGCCAGCGCCATACTGGTCTGACAGATCAATGCGGTGCTCCAAGCTGTCAGAGTATTTGGTCATAGAAACAAGCAAGTCGTTCTCTAGGAACGGTGCGAGGCTATCAACATTGTCGAAATCCGTAAAGCTAGGGAACTCGTCAAGCCGCATCATCCGGCTGAAGTCCAAGCTGTCCTCATTACCTTTACCCGTAGTGCTTTTGAGGCTGCTAGAAGGGCTGGAAAGTACACCATCATTATCAAGGAGCTTGTTGACCAAACGAGTGGCAGAAGCATACGCGTCTACCTCCAGCATTGGCTTGCTTCCGCCAGCCGATTGGTCTTCCGTCATGAAATACTTAGCAACACGCTTCTTAAATATCTCTGGATCAGCCTCAATCAGGTCTTTGCGCCATACTTGTGGGAAGTAGTTTTGCTGAATGTTACCTACGGGGTAGTTACCGGAAGCACGTAGCCTGGCAATAGCGTTATCTAAGTACGTACGGATGTGCGTATAAGTTTCCAGCTCCGCTATATTTAATGAGCTTACTTTGTTTTGGTCACGAAGCGCCATCACGATGCGTCCGTGGCTGGCCGGTTGACTGGTACGCCGTTTGGGAGCCATTCCCACAGCGCCCATAGCGCTTTCGGCCATGAGGACTGGGCCACTCTGCCAGTAACGTGAAAGTTTATTCCCCGCATCTGGCAGAGATTTGAGCATACGCGTCATCGGCATTAGGAACTTGCCCATCTTAGCATTGGTTCGCTCAAAGTGCCCGCCTCCGCCCGCTTCTGGCTCTATGAAATCAGCTAAGCTATTCAAGCCAGAGCGCTTCATGATCTTGGCGTTCGTACGAAGTGGGTTGTAGATACCCGATTTACGTATCTCCGCTGCGGCGACATCCGGCAGACCTTTGCCACGGGCGACGGCGATCATTCCGTCTAGTGTCGTGGCCTGTACTCCTGCATTTTCC
>CESE01029594.1_pt1 | contig 14383 bp, 14 predicted proteins | sample 350271 | NCBI WGS metagenome assembly CESE01 (sample SAMEA2621536, study PRJEB7988) | marine metagenome | isolation source: saline water (ENVO:00002010), including | reverse complement strand
TCTCCTTAAAAGGGAGATGCTCTACCAGCTGAGCTACCAGGTCTTTTATTGAGGCGGCAAATATAAAATTCTCTTTCGTTTCAACAAGCTGCTTTTTTCTTTTTTTTCTTTCTTTTTCTATCCTGCTGTTATACTACATTTTAGCTTCTTTTGTAGTATGAAAATATTCCTAATTGGACTATCAGGAACTGGTAAAAGTACTATCGGAAAGCAACTATCAAGTAGATTAAAGGTCAGTTTTTTGGATTCTGATACAGTTATTGAAAAAAACGAACAAAAGTCTATCTCAGAGATTTTTAGAATTCATGGAGAGCTCTATTTCAGAGGATTAGAGAGTAAGTTACTTTCAGGCTTACCGAATACTTCTGAACAAGACTGTGTTGTTTCAACTGGAGGAGGCATGCCTTGCTTTAATCAAAACATGGATAAAATGTTGGAACAGGGTATTGTGATACAGTTAACAATGCCTCTCGAAATGTTGGCGAGTCGGCTAGAAAAATCTTCTAATCGACCTTTGCTAACTGAAAACACAATAGAAAAGTTGAAAAATCAATTTAATGATAGAAATTCAACTTATTCAAAAGCACACATAACGATTCAAAGTATAAATTGGAATGCATCAAAACTGAATGATTTAGTAGAACAACTAAACCAAATAGACTCCATCAGACCTTCCTAGTTCAACTTGAATGTGCTCTTTTAGCGTTGTAGTTAAAGAAAGGCCAACAAAGTCTGCGGTAATAGGGTAGCGGTGGTGTTCTCTATTTACCAATATTGCAGTTTTGATCATTTTTGGGTCCAACTGCAATAAATATGCAGCTGCATAAGCCAATGTTTTGCCTGAGTTTAAAACGTCGTCTACAAGTATAACAGCGCTACTCTTTATTGATTCTGGCTGTTTCAGCGTAATCTCATTATTTATTGGATTGTCTTTATCCAAATCTATTTGAAGCAATTCAATTTTAAATGCCGCAATAATTTGTAATTCTTTTTGCAAGCGTTTGGCAAAATCATAACCACGACCAGCAATTCCTACAAGGACTAACTTTTCTTCTTGGTAGCAATTTTCGTTAATCTGATGAGCAATTCTATCAACCTTTGCTTTGATTTCCGTTCCGTCTAAGATTTTATTTCGAGCTTTTGCGTTCACCTTCCAAATGTATAAAAACCCTTATTTAGGCGCCATTTTTATAAATAATTCTGAATTTTTTCTTGGTTCGATTGAATTGTAAGCCGTTTCCATTTTTTGAATATTGAAAAATGGCTCGAATAATTTTCGATATATTTTTTCATTGCCACCAAAAGGCGGGTGATCTTTAAATAGTTCTTTTTGAAATAAGAGGCCAACTAGAAAACCACTAGGTTGGAGTATTTGATTGGCTTTTTTTATATAATTCTCGCGTTCACTAGGTGCAATGGCACAAAAAAATGTTTGCTCGAGCATGATATCAAACTGCTCTTCTATTTTAAAAAAGTCACCGCAAATAATATGTTGACTTGGGAAATCAGAAATTCTAATAATTAGTTTTTGACAAGCTTCCTCAGAAATATCAACAACTGTGACATTCTTAAATCCTTTAGCATACAAATATTCTGCTTCGTAAGCGTTTCCTGCGCCAGGTATCAATATTTTCAAGTTCCTGTCAGTAAGTGAGTCGATATACTCTTTTAGAGGCGTTGAGGGATAGCCTATATCCCAACCGGTTTCTTTATTAATGTATCGACTATTCCAGTATTCTTTATCAAGTTTCAGATGCATTATTTTAAAATTTTATTTTCTGATAATAGATTTACGAATCAACGAAATTACAGGTCGAAGCAGTTGTTCTGATTTAAAAAACCAATTAAAAGGACTTAAATAGTTGCTTGAAAAATTATAGGACTTCCAGAGATAAGGTTATAAAACGTGACGACGGGTTTTTTGGAATAATTTGTAGATTAATAGATAACAACAAATTTCCTCTCTCGCACTTCAAGTAAAAGTAACTTGTGTTTAGAATTTCATTCCTAATACTAATATATCATCCAATTGTTCTTCATTTTCACCTTTCCAATTAAGCAAGGTTTCAGTCAATAATTCACATTGGCTATTAGGAGACTCTAACAATATATCTTGCAGCGTTTTTTTTAGGAGTTTACTCATAAACCGTTTTTTTCTTGGGCCGCCAATTTGATCGGTATAGCCATCACTAAAAAGAAATAACTGGTCATTCTCTTCAAGTTGGATTTCTATTTCTTCAAATTTTTTGTCTGGTAAACAAAATAGGCCGACAGAACTTCTATTCCCTTTGAATTCTTGTAATATTCCATTTCTGAAAAGATAAAGTGGTCGTTTTGCTCCACAAAATCTAATTTTTTTTGTTTTGAAATCATACAAACATAAGCCTGCATCAAATCCACTGTTGAGTTCGCTGATTTCGTTATTTGAACTCGATATAGAAAGCTCATTTTCAGATTCGTAACCCGATAGAACTTTATCAATCTGTCTAAAAATAGCACCTATTTCATCGTAAGAATTTAGGGACTTAAGCGCATAGTTGAGCTGATAATTAACTAAAACAGACATTAAGGCACCAGGCACCCCATGGCCTGTACAGTCTATTACTCCAAATAAAATTTTGCCGTCAGTTAAAACGCGATACCAAAAGAAATCACCTCCTAAATTGTCTTTTGGCATATTTAGAATAAAGGAATTCGGGAAGTATGACTTAAACCCAGACTCAGCTGGAAGTATGGCTCGTTGAATTTCTTTAGCACTTTTAAAACTATCTATTAGTTCTTTAGTTTGGTATGAAATGGTATCGTATGCCGCTTGAAGTTCTTGATTTTTTCTCTTTTCAACTTCTCGAATTGAAAGAGCTATGACCAAAGTTGACTTTAAAGTTTCTTTATTGTAAGGCTTTAATACATAACCCAATGGAAAAGTACTTTTTGCTGAATTTATCGTTTCTTCTTCGTCATTTGCGGTAGCATATATTACTGGAATTCCAAATTTGGTAAGGATGATTTCGGCAGCTTCAATTCCATCCATTTCACCCTCCAAATTAATATCCATTAATACTAAATCGGGCTTATGTTTTTCAACTTCAATAATGGACTCTTCGCCAGAAACAACACTTGCACAAACCTCATAGCCCATATCAGTAATGAGCTTCTTTAAGATAAAAGCCATAGTTGGCTCATCTTCTACAATTAATATTTTAGCGGCTTCTTTTTGCATACCTTTAATCACGACTAAAGTATTATAAAATGAAAGGCAGCTTTATCTTTATCAGAGCTAATCTTATTAAAAGTTTAAGCGTGTTTTTTGTCGTTTTAATGATTGCATCATGCAGTGGTGTAAAGACAGAAACCAACGGAGGAGAATCCGCTGTAAAGAGCGCAATGCAGCAACAAATGAATAGTTGGAATAAAGGAGATATACCCGCATTCATGAATTATTATTGGGAAAATGATTCGCTACAGTTTGTAAGTAAAAATGGAATCTCAAAAGGGTGGAAAAAAGTCTTAGAGAACTATCAGAAAGCTTATCCCAATCAAGAACAAATGGGTCAGTTGTTTTTTGAATTGAATGAAGTAAGGCAACTGTCCGATGATTGTGTATTTGTTGTCGGTTCTTGGGAGTTATCCTATTCAAAAAAGCCCAATGTTGGAGGTTATTTTACGCTTTTATGGAAGTTAAAACCTGAGGGCTGGCGTATAGTAATTGACCACACTAGTTAGACATTAACTTCTTGAAGTCAGAACCTGATGGATTTTGAAATAACTCAATATCAAAAAATCCTGCTACTGCCAAAATATGATCAAATATATCGGCTTGTATTTTTTCATAATTCACCCAGTCCTTATCTTTACTAAAACAATAAACTTCTAGCGGTAAACCTGTTTCTGTAAATTCTAATTGCCGCACCATACAGGTCAGTTCTGTATTTACATCTGGATGTTTTTTTAAATACTGTTCAATGTATTGTCTAAATAAACCAACATTGGTTAATCGGCGACCATTTACCATTGTTGAACCATTTTTTACAGCAGATTTATTGTATTGGTCTAACTCTTCAATTTTTTTGGAAACGTATTCTTCCAAATAATCAATTTGCAGCATTTGATTTAATAAATCTTGATCGCAATGTTTAATGGAGTTTATTGCTACGCTTACTTTTCGTTTTATCCGTCGACCTCCACTCTCTTGCATGGCACGCCAGTTTTTAAATGAGTCCGAGATGAATGCATAGGTTGGAACTGTAGTGATAGTGTTGTCAAAATTTTTGACTTTCACTGTATTCAAGTTTATTTCTAAAACATCTCCATCTGCTCCATAACTTTCTACACTTACCCAGTCACCAACGCGAATCATGTCGTTTGATGCTAGTTGAATACTAGCAACAAAACCTAAAATAGAATCTCTAAATACCAAAATAAGCACTGCTGTTAACGCCCCTAGAGCACTAAATAGATACATTGGGGATTTACCAATTAGGATGCTTACTATTATGATTATTGCAATTCCATAGTTTAAAATCGTGGCAACTTGTCGATAGCTCGTTAGCGGTTTATTTTTAAACGCTGATCGAGTCTCTGCAATATTTTGAAACGATTTAATAACGGCATTTATAAGGGAAGCCGTAACGCCAATAACAAAAATATTTGTTGCGCCAATAATCAAATCTTTTGCGGGCCCTAGGTGGGCTAAAACAACTTCGTCAAATGCATAAATTGCAAAAGCAGGAAACAGAAAACTAAATTTTTGGAATACCTTATTCTCAAGGAATATATCATCATAGTTTGTCTTTGACTTTTTTGTTATTTGATTGACTAGCCTCAAGAAAACACTTCGACCAACAATATGAAGGATTCCTGCAAGCATAAATAGGACTACAATTAAGACTCCTGATCTTGCAGATGATGCCCAGAAATCGGATAACCCATAATTGATTAAAAGGTCGTAAATAGGAGTGAATTCTTTATTCATATTCTTATATTAGAAAGGATAACCTATCCCTAAGTTAAAATTAATTCCATATTTATATTCTCGTCCGTTCCACGATTGATAAATATCTTTTGGTTCCCAAAACCATCGTTCAGATTCAGCTAAAGATGGATCTCGAGCCTTAAAACCAAAATCACCCCGAATAACAAAGAAGTCGAGATCAATTCGTAATCCTGCACCAATACCAACTGCCATCTCTTTGTAAAAGCGGTTTATATTAAACTCTGCATTTGGTCGAAGTGGATCTTTTTCGCGCAACCAAACATTTCCAATGTCAGTAAAAAATGCGCCTTCTAAACCATCAACGATATTAAATCGATATTCCAAGTTGGCTTCTAAACTTAATTCGCCAATTCGGTCAATCGTATTTAGGGAATCTATCGCTGGTAAACCTCCGGGACCTAAAGTTCGAGCTACCCAAGCTCTATTTGTGTTTGCTCCTCCACCAAAGAAGGATTTTTCGAAAGGTAGTACATTCAAGTTTGATAATGGTAGACCTATTCCACTATATATCCTGTATACTAATTTCGAATTTTCTGTAAGTATACTATGGTATCTAAAATCACCATCAAGTTTAATATATTGAGCATATCGAATACCCAGTTTTGTATAGTATCCTTCAACAGGGTCTTGAGTACTGCCTGTAATTTTATCTAAGGCATGCAGAAGGTTACCAGTGCTTTCAATATTAGAACGAAAAAACACATAGTTTCTTTCATCAGATTTTTGATTTGTAAACGTATATTGAAATTTTGTGGCTGCTATTAAATGATCTTGATAGGAATTGATTAGTAGTGAGTTACCTGTAGCTTTTAATCTATTTTCAAATGCTGAATCTTTTTCTAGTCTTACAAAACTGATGTCGATTGGACTCAATACAAAGCCATGTTTTCTTCCTAGGAACCATTTGTATCGATAGGCTATATTCAGTACATCCCTGTCATAAGAACCGCGATATTGATAGTTGTAAATAACTCCAATTTCAGTACTTGGATTCAAATATTTAGGTAAGCCAAACTTTATTTTTGGAATTAGTAGATCTGGAATTTTTAAAGTTACATCAGCTCCGTATTCTAAGGTGTTAAATGGTAATGCGTCATTAATTTGTTCGGTTTGGTCTTCAAATAAATCGTTATTGGTTTGCTGTGCTTCCAGTCCTCCGAACACACCAATACTTAAAGCCTCCGCTCCTTTAAATGTGTTTTTGTTTGTAAAGTTCACGCTAGAGTTGACGCCGAGATTACCACCTCTATTAGTTCCTTCAGTTTCAAATGAAATGTTGTATTTCGGACTCATATTCAAGGTGATGTAAGCAATCAAATTCGTTCCATTTGGATTAATTGGATCCACTGAAACATCAATATTTATGGTACTGAAAACACCTAGTGCAGTAAGCCTGCTGTATGTATATTCAATTTTATTAAGTTGATATAGGTCACCTTTTTCAATAAATACGGCTCGTGCAATTACCTTGGGGCGAATTACATTACCCCTATAATTTACAAAGTCATATCCTTTAAATTTTAAGGTATCATCTGCAGCAATTGAATTGCTTTTGTCTCCCATGGAAATCACAATTTTATTAATGTAAAATTTCTCATGCTTTTTACTTATCAAAGTATCTAACCCAGCGGTTGTTCGAATTTTTACGTAACGATTTTTAATACTGATCTGATATTTTACTTTATGACTATTTAAATGGGTATCTACTTTATATTCAATGTATTGCCGGCTAAAATTATAATAACCTCTATTTTTCATAAATCGATCCATGCGATCTCGTTCGGTCGCCAATTTGTACTCATCATAATTAGCGCCGAGTTCTAACGAAAGGCCTTCGTCTTTCTCATTATTTGAATAGTTTTTTATTACCGGTCTAAGACTGTCATCATCGAATGCAAATCCATACTTGCTTACAACCCATGGTTTTTTTGGGGTAAGCGAATAGTAGACAGATGCCTTTCTCTTTTTTATTTTTTTTCCATTCCAGTTCGTTTTAACTTTATAATCCACAGAATCTGAACCAATAGACTCGAAGTAGCCTTTCTTTTTAAGGTAAAGGAGCATTTGAGTCGAGCTTTTGCTCACCAAATTAGTATCAATGATAACGGGAGATTCTCCAATTCGCACTAGCCAGTTTCTGAATTTATTGTCTTTTTTTGATCCAAAAGTGTAGACTCTCAAGTGAAATTTGAACAGACCTAGAAGTTTGTTATTTGGTTTTTGTTTTATAATGTCGGAAACATCATCCGTATTTAATTTTTTATAAAACTCGGAATCTCGCTTTTTTGAAGCAAGATCGTAATCAACTTCAACCTTTTCAAGAAGGTACTGACCATCAGCCAATTGTTTATAAGGGTTGCAGCTGGCTAGAAAAATTCCAGTAATTATAAGGGCTAATATGGGTTTAAGTAGGTTTTTCAAAGCACGCCCAAAGGCGAAAGTTATACCTTTGCAAAATTACTGAAAATGCAATCTAAAGACCCAAGTGCTTACTAAAAACAAAATCAAATTAATTAATTCACTTGTTCGCAAAAAGAACCGAAAAGAATTCGGACTTTTTATAGTTGAAGGAGAGAAAATGGTCAACGAATTAATCCACGAATGTGAGACACGTGAAAAATGTCCTTATCGTATTTCTGAGCTTTTTTATACGCTTGATTTTAAATTAAAGTATTCTACTGAGTTAGAAAAGTTGAATGTTCCACAAACTGAAATTACTGAAGGTGAATTAGAGAAAATTAGTAATTTTTCTAGTCCAAATCAAGTGTTGGCATTGGTTGAAGTGCCGCAAGATAAGATACCTTATTACGAAGAAGATTTGGTATTGATGATTGATGGAGTTATAGATCCGGGCAATTTGGGAAATATAATTCGTTGTGCCGATTGGTTTGGGATAAACCATGTAATCTGTTCTACTAATTGTGTTGGATTGTATAACCCAAAGGTGGTACAAGCCAGTATGGGAAGTATTTTTAGAATAAATGTTCTGTATCAAGATTTGGTCATTATCCTAGCCAAAATGCGCAAGAACAATCCTCTAAAACCTATTTACGGAGCCACCTTAGAAGGAGAAAATATTTACGGAATGGATCTTAATGAAAACTCTGCAATAGTAATGGGAAGCGAATCCCATGGAATTTCGGAAGAAGTGAAATCCTTTTTGACTAAAGAAGTGAAAATTCCTCAATTGGGACGCGGGGAATCATTAAACGTAGCTTCCGCAACTGCTATTTTGTGTTCTGAATTTAAAAGATTTTCAGTATGAAAAAGCCATTAATTTTAATTTGTAATGATGATGGAGTCACCGCTCCAGGTATCCAATCGCTTATAGAATCAGTTCGAGAGATAGGCGATATTATGGTTGTTGCGCCAGACAAACCACAAAGTGGAACTGGACATGGAATTACTATTAATTCAACTCTCCGAATGCAAAAAATCAGCGAAGAAGCTGGGTTAACGATATATAGCTGTTCTGGAACTCCTGTTGATTGTATTAAGCTGGCGATTTATAGAATGGAAGTGAAGCCAGATGTTATTTTATCGGGTATAAATCATGGTAGTAATGCATCTATCAATGTAATTTATTCTGGAACTATGTCTGCAGCAGTAGAAGGTGCACTGGAGGATATTCCGAGCATAGGGTTTAGTCTTCTTGATCACAGTATTGATGCCGATTTTTCTGCTTCAAAAGAGATTGCAAGGCAAATCACATTAAAAACAATTGAAGAAGGACTGCCAAAGGGGGTTTGTTTGAATGTAAATATCCCAAAACTGCATTTAGAAGAAATTGCCGGAATTAGAGTTTGCCGACAAGCAAAAGGAAATTGGGAAGAAGAATTTGAGGCACGTAAAGATCCTATGGGCAAGGAGTATTTTTGGTTAACGGGAACGTTTAAAAATAATGATCATGGCGAGGATACCGATATTTGGGCCTTAGAGAATAATTACGTTAGTATTGTTCCTGTGCAACATGATCTAACAGCGTATACTGCACTTAGTGAAATTAATAATTGGGACCTGTGAAAGACAATTTAATAATAGGCTTAATTGCTGGAGCAATCTTTCCACTAATTGTGGTTGAGACTCTTATTATGTCCGTTAATGAGGATTTACTAACTTTTTCTCAAACCTATTTGGAGAACGTTTGCTTATTGGCAATCGGATTAAATGCTGGGTTGATGTGGGTAGTTTTAAACACCTTCAAAAAAGACAAAATAGGACGAGGAATTCTATTGTCCAATTTCGGATATGTGATAGCTTTTGTAATTTATTTTTACACGTAGTTTGAAGCTTTACATTATATCGGGAGAGGCATCGGGTGATTTGCATGGCTCTAATTTGGTAAAAGCCCTAAAGAATCAGAATTCTGATTTAGAAATTCGAGCATGGGGTGGAGATCTGATGGAATCTGCCGGAGCCACAATTGTAAAGCACATTCGAGATCTAGCTTTTATGGGGTTTTTAGAAGTAATTCTAAATTTAAGAACCATAATTGGGAATATCAGTTTTTGTAAAAAAGATATTGAAGAATTCGAGCCTGACGCAATTATATTAATTGATTACCCTGGATTCAATCTTCGCATAGCTAAGTGGGCAAAAGAAAGAGGTATAAAAGTCCTCTACTATATATCTCCTCAAATTTGGGCTTGGAATCAAAAACGAGGATTTAAGATTAAAAAAATCGTGGACGAAATGTTCGTGATTTTACCTTTTGAAAAGGAATTTTATAAAAAGTTTGATTTAGATGTTCATTTCGTAGGTCATCCGTTATTAGATGCAGTCAAAGAGTACAAAAATCAAAAACCAGACTTTGCTGCTTTTTGTAAAAAGAACGATTTACCCGAAAAACCAATTGTTGCTTTACTTCCAGGAAGTAGAAAACAAGAAGTAACTAAAATGTTACCAGTTTTCTTAAATGTGGTAGATCGTTTTCCGGATTATCAGTTTGTATTAGCTGCTGCTCCTGCATTAGAGTTAGATTATTATCAACCGTTTTTAACGAAACAGAATGTTTCAATAATTGAAGGTAAAACGTACGAATTACTCTTGCAGGCAAAAGCTGCATTGGTAAGCAGTGGAACCGCTACTTTAGAAACTGCTCTTTTTAAAGTACCCGAAGTTGTTTGTTATAAAGGTGGAGCATTGAGTGTGGGAATTGCAAGAATGCTCATTAAAGTAAAATTCATCTCACTGGTTAATCTTATTATGGATAAGGAGATTGTTACTGAGTTGATTCAATCTGATTTGAACGAAAAACGCTTAGTTCAAGAATTAGAGCGGATTTTAAACTGTGAAAATGATAGAAATGAACTCTTGGCTAATTATGAAATCCTCATAACTAAATTGGGAGGTGAAGGTGCATCTGAGCTTACTGCCAATCTCATGTTGAAAACTCTGGAGCCAACAGCCTAAGTCCATTTTAAGCCGATTACCTTTGCTCGCTGCATGGCACGTCTGATTCTCATACTAATTATTTCAAGTTTATCCTTTTCTGCATTTGCATTAAGGGAGGTAATCAATGTTGGAATACTTTGGGGAAAAAGACCTGCAAGTTCACTGGTTTCTATTCATAACGGTTCTTACACGTTATATGGAGATAATAATCCTGTAAAGCAATTCACCATCAATCAAACAATGGTTTTGCGTACAAATGGAGCTCTTGTACAAGTTACTTCAGGTGGTAAAGTTGTTGGTAGTTTTAAGAGTATTCGATTGAAAAGAAATACTTGGGGATCTGCTTTTAATTTAAAAGCGATGTCTCCTGCTACTGCTAAAAGAACTTATAACGACAACCTGAAGGTCTCCGTTTATTTGAACAAGCTAAAGCTGATAAACAACGTTTATATAGAGCATTATATTGGCGGTGTAGTAGAAGCAGAATCAGGAAGTAGAGAAACCTATGAGTACTATAAGGTACAAGCGATTATTGCTCGTACTTATGTGTTGAGTAATTTGAGTAAGTATTCCAAATTTGGTTTTAATGTTTGCGATAGAGTAAATAGTCAAGTTTACAAAGGAATGAGTACGAGAAATCCAGATATAATAAAGGCCACTAACGCAACTCGTGGACTGGTTTTGGTGGACAGTGATATCAATTTAATTCAAGCGGTATTTCACTCAAATTCTGGTGGACAAACTGCTAACAGTGAGGATGCTTGGAGTAAAGCGTTAGGGTATTTAAGATCGGTTCCAGATACGTTTAGTCTGAATCAACCGCATTATAATTGGAAAACATTTCTAGAAAAAGAAGAATGGCTCACCTATTTGAAGAAGAAGTACGGCTACCCAATTGAGGATAGTATTTATTTAGAATACGTATTGGATTACTGCCCAACAGAGCGCGATCGTTGTTTGTCTCCTTTAGCTCCCAATACGCTCTTAAAAACCATTCGAATAGATTGGGGGTTTAGATCTACTTTCTTCACCATCAAGGAAGGAGAAGAAAGTAAGTATGTGTATTTCGAAGGGCGAGGTTTTGGACATGGGGTCGGCTTAAGCCAAGAAGGAGCTATGCGTATGGCTGAATTAGGAATTCCCTACAATAAGATTTTAAAATATTATTACAAAGACACCCACCTCATTCATCTATCCGCTTTAGACTTCTTTAGAGGAGAGTAACCAGATATTTCCTACTTTTAGGAAATGCCAATCCGACTATCGCCTTTTTCTAGGTTACTTCCCTATATCATATTTGGAATTATCCTTAATGATACAGTTCATATGGATCAATCCTTGCTTTGGTCAATGCTATCGTTTGGAATTTTTACAGCTCTATTTTTCCATTTTCTTTATTACAAGTACAGTAGGCCGAAAAGAGTCATGGGTTTTCAGTTGGGAGTATTTCTGGTTTTTTCTTGTGTTGGTGCACTGTTAATTCATGATGCAGAAAATGAACTGGGGATAAAAGACCTTCAATACGGTACTAAATTCTATGCAAAAGCTATTGTTAAGGATGTACATTTTTCGGACAGTTCCTCTACGATAAATATCTCACTACTAAACGGATACATTGGTGATACGGTTTTTGATTGTGCTGTAGGTGCGATAATAAAGGACAAGAAGAATGAGTTTCTAAATATATTACCCGACGATCAAATTTTTATTAGAGGAAAAGCACAGAAATTTTTTGAAAATACTAATCCAGGTGCTTTTAATTATCGGCAGTATATGGAGGAAAATGGTAATTACCTTCAAATTAGAGCCAATACTATAAAGATCCTTCATCGGCCAAAATGGAGTATTTGGAGGGCAGTGTATCGTGTTAGAAATTATCTGGCAACGTTGCTCGAAAGCCATCTGGAAATACGTGAAACGGGTGTTGCACAAGCATTGGTTTTAGGTCAAAAACAATTTTTAGAAACAGAAACAAAACAAGCATTTGCAGGAGTAGGTGCAATGCATATTTTGGCAGTATCTGGATTACATGTAGGCCTTGTATTTCTATTGTTTAGCTGGCTTTTAAAACCATTAATTAGCCTGCCTCAGGGTAACGCTATTCACACTGTTTTAGTGATAGCTGTAATTGTGTGCTATGCAGCGATCACCGGATTTTCGCCTTCGGTAACCCGAGCATCCTTAATGTTTATTCTAATAAGCTTGGGCATTTTATTGCGCAGGGTAGGAGATACCTACAACACCATTTTTGCATCCGCTTTTTTGATGCTTATTTATCAACCAAAGCTGCTGTTTAACATTGGCTTTCAACTCTCTTATATTGCTGTTTTGGGTATAATTTTTATATATCCTAAGCTCTTTAAATGTCTAGAACCAAAACGCTGGATAACTAGTAAAATTTGGAGTTTATTATGTTTAGCAATCGCAGCTCAATTGGTTACATTTCCGCTGGGATTATATTATTTTCATCAGTTTCCAACCTATTTTTTTATTACAAACCTTGTTGTAATTCCAGCTGCATTTTTAGTGCTGTTTGGTGGATTTGCTCTATTCTTTAGTAGTGCTTTTACCGAGTTAGGATTTTCAATAATCGAAAAGTGTATCGGTTGGCTGCTCCAAAAAGTAATTTGGTTGCTCAATGAATTTATTGAAATTCTCTATTCCTTTCCTTACAGTTCTATTACTCAAATTGAAATATCGTTAGCACAGCTCTTCTTACTATACCTATTTATTCTTTGCAATATAATTTTTTTGGTATACAGAAAAGGGTTCTTTTTAAAAGCTGGATTTGCTATAGCATTAATGCTTTGTATTTCGTTTTCATGGAGAAAATATGAAGTATTGAGTTCTTCTGGAGTTTTGGTTTATCAATACAATTCACCTGTGATTGAGGTTTTTGAAGGGGAAAAAAGCAGGTGTTATTCTGGTTTTATCTATCCTAAAAAGCAAATCTATTTTGATAGAATGATTCAAGATTTTAATCGACAAGAAGGAAGACTTACTGATACAATCGTTAAAACTAAGCTGCTGAAGTGGAAAAGCGTTGATTATATTTCACTTACCCAAGGAGAAAATGAGATTGAGATGGTAGAAAAAGTAATTTTATTTAAAACAACTGCAGTTTCACAAACACAGAATTTTAATTTGGATTCGGCTAGGATGTTGGTGCTGGCTAAATAACTTGTATAAAGGCAGATAGGTGTGTTTCATTCAATTACAAGCCCTTTAGATTAAATATATTTGTGATTGCTACTAGGGGGATATATGTAACGGTGCATATAGCGATCTGTTAGCGTTTATTAAATATGAGAAGCACCATTCTATTAATATTATTGACCACCCTTTTGTTTTCTTTTAATCAAGAGAATCATACGGTTTTGTTTCACGAATATTCTCCCACAGCGTCAAGTTGGAATATCATAAAATGGAATATTGAGGACACTTCAAATGTTAGGTTTATTCTTGAGGAAACTATTGACCAAAATGGTAGAGTAACTGAATTACGCTTTTTAGAAAATGGAGAAATAATCTCTGATCCATTGTGTTATTTAGCCACCCGTGTAACTTTTGAATATGAGGGAAACTCAATTATCGAAACACTTTATCATAGCAATGACCTTCTACTTAAAACAGAATGTGAAATGCATTACAAAACAGTTTATCATTTAAATTCTGAAGACATTGAAAGGGTTGAAGCATTTTATGAATTTGACACTATAAATGTGCCTGAAGAAATAATTATAGAAATCAAAAAAAACATACCCGAATATTCAAATTACTTATGCTCAGACAGTATCAATACGGAGGTGGATTATTATTATCATTCTTTTTCAAAAATGAATGGAATTTATCCCGTGAACAGAGGATATCAGTTTGATCCTGAAAACTATTATTATGTTGACCAACCAGAAGGAGAATCAATAGAAAACTCATTAAAGAATAAAAACAAACGCTAACAAAAAATAAAACCCATTGAAAACGGTTTTTATTTAAACG
>CESE01136753.1_pt1 | contig 14387 bp, 11 predicted proteins | sample 350271 | NCBI WGS metagenome assembly CESE01 (sample SAMEA2621536, study PRJEB7988) | marine metagenome | isolation source: saline water (ENVO:00002010), including | reverse complement strand
AAAGCAGTTGCACCGCAAATTGCTACAGATCCTACAACCGGAGAACCGCACTTATACCATAGAGCGCACTGGCATGAGGGTAAGTTATACTACCGTGGTCAAATTGTTATTGATGCAGTAGAAGAAGTAGAAGCATAGGCTTTAAAAAAATTACATACAGAGAACTCTCACAGCCTGTGAGAGTTTTTTGTTTTCTGAAATTTTAGAAAAAATCAAATAAGTCAAAAAAGGCTTTTTTTTGATTAAAATTCACTATTTTTCGTGCTTTTTAGAGAGGTTTCGCCTCTTTTTGCTGAATTTAAACAAATTCTATGAGTACCATTACTGCTGCAATTACCGCTGTTGGAGGCTATGTTCCTGAGTATGTTTTAACAAACGAAATACTCTCAACCATGGTTGACACCAACGATGAGTGGATCACTTCGCGAACAGGAGTTAAAGAGCGTCGCATTCTAAAAGAAGAAGGCCAAGGAACTTCCTTTATGGCCATTAAGGCAGCCCAACAGCTCCTTTCCAAAAGCAATACCAACCCAGAAGATATAGACATGGTGATTATGGCAACTGCCACACCAGATATGCCCGTAGCATCAACAGGTGTTTATGTAGCCTCTCAGATAGGCGCTGTAAACGCTTTTTCTTATGATCTCGTGGCAGCATGCTCGAGTTTTTTATTTGGGATGTCTACCGCCGCCAAATACATTGAGTCTGGGCGTTACAAAAAAGTTTTACTAATAGGAGCAGATAAAATGTCTTCTATTGTTGATTACACAGATCGCACCACATGCATTATCTTTGGAGATGGCGCTGGAGCTGTTTTGTTTGAGCCTAACACAGAAGGCCTTGGCGTTCAAGACGAAATATTACGCTCTGATGGTATAGGCAGGAAAAGTCTTAAAATTGACGCTGGCGGATCTATTTTACCTCCGTCAAACCAAACCATAGCAGATAACCAGCATTACATTTACCAAGATGGAAAAACAGTGTTTAAATTTGCTGTTTCTAACATGGCAGATGTTTCAGAAAAAATAATGAAGAGAAACAACTTGACAGCAGATGATATAACTTGGCTGGTTCCACATCAGGCTAATAAACGTATTATTGACGCTACGTCAAGAAGAATGAATTTGCCAGAAGATAAAGTGATGTTAAACATTCACAAATACGGTAACACAACATCAGCAACATTGCCGCTGTGCTTATTTGATTATGAAAACCAACTTAAAAAAGGAGATAATATAGTTTTTGCCGCTTTTGGAGGAGGCTTTACTTGGGGTGCTATGTATGTAAAATGGGCCTACGATCCAAAATAAAAAATTAATACCTATTAAAAAACAATCACATTATGGAATTAAAAGACATTCAAAATTTAATCAAGTTCGTAACTAAGTCTGGTGCTAGTGAAGTGAAACTTGAAATGGAAGACGTTAAAATTACCATTAGAACAGGCGCTCACAATAAAGGTGAGACTACCTTCATACAACAAATGCCACACGCTGCTACTAATGCTCCTGCGCCCGCTACTTTGCCAGCTGCAGAAGCTCCTGTAGAAAGCAATGAAGATTCAAAATTCATTACTGTAAAGTCACCAATCATTGGTACTTTTTACCGCAAACCATCACCAGATAAGCCTCTTTTTGTTGAGGTAGGTACTGTTATTGGCGAAGGAGACGTATTGTGTGTTATTGAGGCGATGAAACTATTCAATGAAATAGAAAGTGAAGTGTCTGGAAAAATTGTAAAAATATTGGTAGATGATGCCTCTCCAGTAGAGTTTGACCAGCCCTTGTTTTTAGTAGACCCATCATAATTTATATTTTAAATCTTAGATAGAGTTTCAACAACCATTGCCAAAGAGTTAGGGTTGTGTTATAAGTTTAAAAAAAAAGATATGTTTAAAAAAATATTGATCGCCAATAGAGGTGAAATCGCACTTCGTATCATTCGTACCTGTAAAGAAATGGGTATTAAAACGGTGGCTGTTTATAGCAAAGCAGACGAAGAGAGTTTGCACGTTAAGTTTGCAGATGAAGCGGTTTGTATTGGACCGGCCCCAAGTAGCGAGAGTTATTTGAAAATAAGTAACATTATTGCCGCGGCAGAAATTACAAATGCAGATGCTATTCATCCAGGGTATGGATTTCTTTCAGAAAACGCAAAGTTTTCTAAAATTTGCGGAGAACATAACATCAAGTTTATTGGAGCCTCTCCAGAGATGATCGACAGAATGGGTGACAAGGCCAATGCAAAATCCACCATGATTGAAGCAGGAGTCCCTTGTGTTCCAGGAAGTGAAGGAGTAATTCCAGATTTTAAAACGTGTATTAAAGTTGCTAAAAAAACTGGTTATCCTGTAATGCTTAAGGCAAGTGCAGGTGGTGGTGGAAAAGGAATGCGTGCTGTTTGGAAAGAAGAAGAGCTTCAAGATGCTTGGGAGTCTGCCAGACAAGAAAGTAAAGCAGCCTTTGGAAATGATGACATGTATATGGAGAAGCTTATTGAAGAGCCGCGACACATAGAGATTCAAATCATCGGAGACAGCAAAGGAAACGCATGTCACCTAAGTGAGCGGGACTGTTCTGTACAACGTCGCCACCAAAAATTGACAGAAGAAACACCAAGTCCTTTTATGACAGACACCCTTAGAGAGAAAATGGGTGAAGCTGCTGTAAAAGCTTCAGAATATATTAAATATGAAGGAGCTGGAACTGTAGAGTTTTTAGTAGACAAACATCGCAACTTCTACTTTATGGAAATGAATACACGTATCCAGGTAGAGCACCCTATTACCGAGCAAGTTGTGGATCACGATTTAATTAGAGAGCAAATTTTGGTTGCTGCGGGTGTGCCAATTTCTGGTAAAAACTACTTTCCATCACTACACGCTATTGAGTGCCGCATTAATGCAGAAGACCCATACAATGACTTTAGGCCTTCTCCTGGTAGAATAACAACACTGCACGCTCCTGGAGGCCATGGTGTTCGTCTAGATACACATGTTTATGCAGGATACTCTATTCCGCCGAACTATGATTCTATGATAGCTAAGCTAATTACAACCGCACAAACACGTGAGGAGGCTATTAACAAAATGAAGCGCGCACTAGATGAGTTTGTAATTGAAGGAATCAAGACAACTATTCCATTTCACCGCCAACTTATGGATCATCCAGATTATGTGGCAGGAAACTATACCACTGCATTCATGAATACTTGGAAAATGAATGATCCAGTAGAGGAGGAATAAAAACAAACAGAAGGGTATAAAAAAAGTGCTATCTACATTAAGATAGCACTTTTTTTATACCCACTAAAATCGTATTGTTAATTAACAATCAGTTTTTTAACTTGAGTGTTTCCGTTTGCGGTCTTTAAGGATAGTAAATACACCCCACTGCTATAACTGGAAACGTCTACACTGTTATTTGTAGGGCCCATGTTTTCTTGCTTATAGATTGACATCCCCGTTATATTAAACACCTCCATTGAAAAAGCGTCGGTGCTATTTACTAGTGAAACTGTAACCGCATTATCTGCAGGATTTGGGTACACGGAAAACAAAGTATTTACTTGATCTTCTGTACTTAAAACAGCGTCATTTCTAAAGAGATATTTTAAACTCTCTCCAAACCACCTTTCTAAAAATATAATGGTCGACCCACTATAATTCTTTAATCGTATAATTCCGTTTCCGTGGTTTGAAGGCCAGCTGTTCATTCCATCACCACCTGTATCATATACTACCAGCTCATAACACCCAGGAGGCAGATTGATTAAGTTTGTATAGGTTGTATTGGCGTCGTCAAAATCACGTTCAAACATTATATTACCTGCAGTATCAAAAACTTTATAGCTGTTCTCGTAAGGGCGGTTATTTGTTTTAAATTCAATGACCATTTGCTCATCATGAATTGGCGCAGGCTCAAACTGAGAAACAAGACTATTATTAAATTCGTATTGATCTACAGCCCCATTTGGGTTGCTTAAGCTAACCTCAAAGTTGGTGACACCTTCATAGTAATTTCCAACCTCTACAGCAGGCAGTGTGATTACTGCTTCTTCTAAAAAAGCCAAAGACCCTGTCCAGGTATGGCTATAGGACTCCTGCGCCGAAACACCATATGTAATTGTCACCGTCTCTAATGTATTTTCTCCATTGTTTTTAATTTTAATAATAGGCTCTCCACACGTTGGGTTAAACCGGGTATTTAGCTTAAAAATATTAGGGGCAATAATTTCTTCCAAAGATGCATCATTGCTAAAGTTAGGAGCCCCATACTCTACAAAAAATATCTCTGTAATATAGTTTCCATAGGGGTCTTGATTGATGTCATAATCTATATCTGTAGTGGTATCTACCCCAACATTTATAAAAGGGGTGATGTCTAAGTTTTGGACCGTTGCAGGCGCTCCAGGGCACCATCCAGCGCGATCATACATCCACGTTCCACCTTGAGGATAGAGTGGGTTTTCGCCACATTCCTGCATGATTTGCCAGCTGTACTGCTCCACACCATTAACAAGTACTTTGTGGGTGTTATTACAAAATTCTCCACAATTATTACCGGCGCCAAAGTCATGTCCTGTTAAGGTTGATTTTACAGAAAACATCTCGGCGTCAGGGTTTAGCGGTACTGTTGTGTTTACCACGACTTCATCAAAGGTGTTTAAACTATAATTTCCAGAGTATAGACTTTGAATGCCTAAAACATCTCTAGAGGGAGTTCCAACCTTAAAGACCACCTTCATATCAAGTAGTTCTTGAAAGTTACCTGCCCTAATGTGCACGTCATCTCCTTGAAAAAGATGTTGAAAATCTGTGACATCAAAGATCCAGGTCCAACCATCATCTCCTAAAGAAAGGCCATTACCATAGGGAGTGATATAACGACCAATCTCCCAAGGCACAAGTACTTCTTCTCCTGGAGCTGTGGTGTTGTACTCAATTTGTTCTAGTATAAGGGTAAAATCTGGAGCAACAGCCGTTGAGTCTGTAGCAACTAAATTGGCATCGTACAGGTAATTGTTATAGTATGTTGGGTTTACATAAAGCGTTTGATCCAAAACAGGAATTTCTCCTGGCACTAATTGCACGTATTTTTCTACCATCACTTTTCCCTTAGCAATAGAATCTATAACAAGTTCATTGCTTATTGTAAAGGGCGAGGTATTCTTGTTAAATTTAACATTGGGGCGCGTTGTAGATGTTGTAAAATTCTTAAAGTGTTCTCCTTGAAAGTTTTTTAATTGTGGAATACCATAAAGTGGCGTTTGTTGAGCCGTTACCGCTTCAAGAGTTTCATAGTTTGTGGAAACCTCGTCAAATCTATAGTTTAATTTTAAGTCTGAAAAACTAGGGTGAGAGGCATCTACATCTCTATGCATCCAATTGGCAATCGTAGCGGCATCAAGTTCTTTAGACCAAATTTGAAAGTCGTCTAGTTTTCCATCATAAAAGTTGTCTGCATTTCCTTGCCCTCTACCTAGTTTAAAACTAGCGATTTCTCCAATACTTCTATCTAGCCCACTTCCGGTATGCCATAGCACACCGTTGAGGTATATGTTCATAACACCAGTAGTTGCATTTTTTGTGAAAGCCCAGTGGTTCCAAACACCTTTAAACTGGTCAATATTATCGACTTCTTTATCGATACGGTCATATCCCGAGGCGTCTCCTGCGTCCCAATACACCCGTTGATTACTCCAGGGTAAATGTATGTTTAGAACTCGATTTCCGTCTTGGTCATATACATCAAAGACGCTATCATTTTGTGGCTGCTCTCCATTTCCGTTTAGCCAAAATGAGATCGTAACTTCATTATCTATTTCGTCTAGGTTTGTTGTGGGGACCTCAATTTTATCGGGACCATTAAAGTTAAAGTAAGAATCTGTGCTTGCAGCTTTCGAAGCACAATTCCAGCCATAACTAGTTCCATTAAGGGTAACAGCACTTGCTCCTGTGGCACCAGTAAAGGCTACACTTACAATGATGTTTGAAAATCCATTCCAATTAAAAAAGGCAGCGAAATCTAATTGCTGCCAACCAGAAGCGTCAAAGGCCACATCTTTAGCAAACACTTCTACTAAACCTGCTGGGGCTTCGTTTTCTTGTAATTCATCTTCAAAAGTTGCCTTCATGCTAATTCTTACATTCTGCATTTCGCCTCCCGTATCAAGGATATTAAATTGCATTCCTGTGATATTTCCCTCCGTTAAGCCAGAAGCCGCTAGCTCAGATTGTCTAAATAAATAGTTAACATGAGAGTCTTCTAGTGCAGCATTAAAGGGGTCCTCAACGACAAGCGCACCAGTACCTATCTCATGTTCAGAGAGCGCATCAGGGGTGTCAAAAACAATAGTCTGCTCATATCTAGGGGCGTACTCCCAGGCGGTGTTGTTCATGTATGAAAAAGTAGCAGGTGTTAGGCCGCCTGCGCCGCCAATATAATAATTAGGGTGGAGCCCCTTGCCGGTATGTTCAATAACTTTAAGGTATGATAAATAATCCCATTCTCCACAACTTGGATTTTGCGTTGGGTCACACTTTAATTTATATTTAATGTAAACTTTTTCAAAATCAAGGCCCTCCAAAGACGTAAAATCAAAATACCCTTCTCTTGGCGCCAACCATCCACTTCCTACAGGGTAGCCATCAAATTCTATTGTTTGAATTTCAATTTCATCTCCAGGTTGTTGAGAAAAAGACAAAAAAGAGAATAAAATAAAAACAAGTAATAGTCTGTAGTTGTTATTCATTAGAATGTAATTAAATTTATAAAAAGCAAATTGCTGTAAGAACTGGCTTAAATATAATACTATTTATGAACCTATCCTATTGGGAACAACAATCATGGTTTGCCAACATAGACTTTGCAATTATTGGCAGTGGTATTGTAGGGCTAAGCTGTGCATTAGAATTGCGGCTTCAACACCCAAACGCAAAAATTGTAATATTTGAAAAAGGGATGCTGCCTAGTGGCGCTAGCACTAAAAATGCAGGATTTGCTTGTTTTGGCAGCATTTCTGAAATATTAGAAGACCTTAAAACACATACAGAAACACAAGTTATTGATTTGATTACTCAGCGCCTTGAGGGGCTTAAAAAACTTAGAAAAACACTCGGGGATGATGCCATTGCCTATAAAGAGTGGGGAGGATATGAACTGTTTGCACAAACTGATACCACCCTTTTTGAGAAATGTACAGAAAAACTACCGTACATAAACGCACTTCTGTATCCTATTTTTAATGCCAATGTATTTTCTTTGGTTGACACCCCTTTCGGCTTTGAGAAGGTAGCCCCTAGGGCTATGTTTAATGCCTTTGAAGGGCAAATAGATACAGGAAAGATGATGACCGCGCTTATTCAAAAAGTTATACAACAAGGTATTTTGATAGTAAACAATGCCCCTGTTGATAGCATTTCAGAAAGCGACACAACACCAGTTCTTACCATAGATAATACATGCGTTTCCGCAAAAAAAATATGCATTGCTACCAATGGTTTTGCGCAACAATTACTGCAAGAAAATGTAGTTCCTGCAAGAGCACAAGTGTTGGTTACAAAACCTATTAAAAACCTCACCATTAAAGGGACGTTTCATCTAGATTGCGGCTATTATTATTTTAGGAATATTGATGATAGAATTTTGTTTGGAGGCGGTAGAAACCTCGACTTTAAAACAGAAAACACGTCAGAAATAGGTCTTACAAGTGTTGTGCAAGATCATTTAGAGAAACTTCTTAGAGACACGATTTTACCAAAAACCCCATTTGAAATTGACAGCCGCTGGAGCGGTATAATGGGTGTTGGTAGCCAAAAAAAACCTATTGTAAAACAAATTTCTTCTAAGGTGTATTGTGGGGTTCGCCTAGGAGGAATGGGTGTTGCCATTGGAAGTACTATTGGTAAAGAGTTGGCAGAACTATCATCACAATCATAAAAGAGATATAGCATAAACAATGGCTAAAAAAACAAACAAAGAGTACTTGCTTGAGTCTTGCCGGGCGCAAGTAGCACAAAAACACAAAACAATTCAAGATAAAATTAAGGGTATTGTCGCGTCCCTAGATGATGCTACAAAAAGCAGCGCCGGGGACAAACATGAAACAACTCGGGCAATGCTTCAAATAGACAGAGAACAAGCGGGAGAACGCTTGGCAGAAATTGAAAAAACACTTGAGGTCTTGTATAAAATAGACATAACAAGCCCTGCAATACATGCCCACTTAGGTAGTTTGGTGACGACCAATCATGGGCGCTTTTTCTTGAGTATTTCTTTAGGAGCTTTACAGCACGAAAACATTTCGTTTTTTTGTATTGGCCTACAAACTCCAATAGGAACCTTATTGTTAGGAAAACAAGAAGGAGATTCTTTTATGTTTCGCGACACCACCTACACTATTAGCAATATTGCATGATGGAAACATTTGTACTGTTTTATAAGCAAGGACTGGCCCATATTCTAGATATAAACGGCATAGATCATTTGCTTTTTATTTTGTCTATAACCGTTTTTTTTAGCCTCAAGAATTGGAAAAAATTAGCATGGGTTATTACCGCCTTTACTATTGGTCACAGCATTACATTGCTGCTTTCTGTGTTTGATGTATTTACAGCGCCGCGGACTATTATTGAAATTCTTATTCCCGTCACCATTATTATAACCGGCGCCAATAATCTTTTTAAGGTGTATAGCCCCTCCCAAACCAACTACCAAATTTTATATGGGCTGGTATTGTTTTTTGGTTGTATTCATGGCTTGGCATTTTCAAACTTTTTGAAAATGACTCTTTTTGAGGGAGATGATTTGGCAATGTCTTTATTGGGGTTTAATCTAGGTATTGAAGCGGGTCAACTTATTATTGTAGCCATCTTTTTGACGAGCATACAAGGGGTGTTGTTTCTTTTTAAAAGAATAGGGCACAACCACATAATCATAACCTGTTCTATATTGATTATCTTAGGCGCCCTCTCTATTTTGTACAACTTGCTATAATCTAAAAGACTTTTGTTTTTGAACCGCTAAACCAACGTTACAAAAACCACTGCGTTGTGTGCTATTTTTTTTGGATGATTTACAAAGAGGGTTTCTGTAGGTGTTTGTATTTCTAACTCGTAGAAATGACCTTTAAAATAGTGTTTAGAAACAAACCCAGAAAGAGGTGTTTTTGTTTCTGAAATTTTAAGTTGATGAGGCAATAGTGTTTTAAAGTGTTCTTTTTTGTGGCCATCAAATAGGCTCATGTTTACGTGAGACCCAGAACCAAAAAAGCCTGCTTGATATGGTGTCACAATATTATTAATGATTTCCTGCGGTGGGCCCATCATTTCTTTTTTTCCTTCTCGAAGCATAAGGATCGTATCTGCAAAACTTAAAGCCTCATCACTATCGTGAGTAGCGGTAATACAGGTTATGTTTTTTGCTTTTAAATACCCATATAAATTACGTCGCAGCTTGTTTTTTCTAAAAGTATCTATATTACTAAAAGGCTCGTCTAACAAGATCACCTCTGGGGTGTCTGCAAGGGCCTTTGCGAGCGCAACCCGCTGCTTTTGGCCTCCACTTAGGTTTTTTACCTTGGTGTCTCTGTGCGCCTCTAAAGCCACTACAGCTATGAGTTCATCCACGCGAGCGGCATCTTCTATTTTGTTATTACGGCTCAAGTGCGTGGCGATATTCTCCTTCACAGAAATATAAGGCATTACATTAAACTCTTGTGCTACTAATTTCATAGCACCTTCTCCGGGAACAAGATTGTGTTGAGGCCCAAGAAGCGGGTTGTCTTTCCAAGATAATGCGCCATGCTCTAGATGCAATAACCCATAAATTAAGTGTAGCAAAGTAGATTTACCACAACCACTCTCTCCCAAAACAACGAGGTGCTCTCCTGCTTTTAGGGAAAACCAAATGTTCTCTAGTATTAAATTTTTGGGAGCATTGGTGTACGAAAATTGATCAATAGTAACGTTCAGCATAAGGAATATTGTTTGCTAAAAAAGCCGCGTAGGTTAAGTGTGTTTTTCTTGGTGCTCGTGGCTTTTTATCTGTGTAAGTGCGTTATTGTTTTACACCTTCATTAATTTTTTTTGGCAAGACTTTATATCCCATGTTGTAAAGCGTAAAACCATAAATGTCTGCATATTGTTCAATAGTTTTGCTTACCGGAGTTCCTGCTCCGTGTCCAGCATCTGTTTCAACTCTTATTAAAACAGGACTAGCTCCACCTTGTTTGTCTTGAAGCTCTGCTGCAAACTTAAAACTATGCGCCGGTACCACTCTATCATCATGATCTCCTGTTGTAACCATAGTCGCTGGATATTTTGTTCCAGATTTTACATTATGTACTGGAGAATATCCTTTTAAGTATTCAAACATTTCTTTGTTGTCTTCTGCGGTTCCGTAATCATAAGCCCAACCAGCTCCTGCGGTAAAGGTATGATAGCGCAACATGTCTAGCACCCCTACGGCCGGCAGTGCCACGCGCATTAAATCTGGACGCTGTGTCATTGTAGCGCCTACTAATAGCCCCCCATTAGACCCTCCGCGAATTGCTAAGTAATCACTAGTTGTGTATTTCTTTGAAATCAGGTATTCTGCGGCAGCGATAAAATCATCAAAAACATTTTGCTTTTGTAATTTGGTGCCCGCATTATGCCACTTTTTACCATACTCTCCACCACCACGAAGGTTGGCTACCGCGTAAATACCACCTTGCTCCATCCATACAGCATTGGTAATACTAAAGCTAGGTGTTAAACTAATATTGAAACCTCCGTAGCCATAAAGAATGGTTGGGTTTGTGCCGTCCAAAACAAGCCCTTTCTTGTGTGTGATTATCATAGGCACCTGTGTGCCGTCTTTTGAAGTGTAGAATATTTGTTTGCTTTCATATCCTTTTGGGTTAAAATCGATATCTGGTTTTTTATACAAACCAGATACCCCAGAGGCAATATCAAAAGAATAAATACTCCCAGGGGTAATGTAGTTTGTATAAGAATAGTACAATTGTGTGTCTTCTTTTTTGGCGCCAAATCCTCCTGCAGTTCCAACTCCAGGTAATTCAATGTCACGAACAAGTTTTCCTTCAAAAGTATATTGTTTGATTTTGCTTACAGCATCTACCATGTAGTTGGCAAAAATAAATCCACCCCCTGTACCTGCGCTCAACACATTTTGTGTTTCAGAAATGACCTCTTTCCAGTTTTCTGGCCCAGGGCTTGAGGCATCTACAGAAACTATTTTTTTGTTAGGAGCATTGCGGTTTGTTACCAGGTAAAGCTTGCTGCCATCATTATCTATAATAGAGGTATCGCTATCTGTATCATCTAGGAGTGTTACAAATGGGCTGTTTGGGTTGCTGAGGTCTTTTATAAATAATTTATTCCCAGAGGTTGACACGCTAGCGGAGACTACAAGATATCGATTATCTTCTGTAGTGCCTCCTCGAACATACCGGTGTTTCTCTGTAGGATTGCCCCCAAAAATAAGCGCATCTTCTTTTTGAGAATCCCCTAATTTATGATAGTACAGTTTATGCTGGTCTGTTTTGGCAGAAAGTTCACTTCCTTTAGGCTTGTCATAACTAGCGTAATAAAAGCCTTCATTTTTTAGCCAAGAGATGCCGCTAAATTTCACATCAATAATGGTGTCCTCTATAACCTCCTTGGTTTGTGCATTCATCACTAAGACTTTTCTCCAGTCGCTTCCACCTTCACTAATACTGTAGGCCGCCATTTTTCCATTATCACTAAAACTAAGGCCCCCTAGCGAGGTGGTTCCATCTTTTGTAAAAGTGTTAGGGTCTAGGAAAATTTCGGCATTAATAGGGTCTTCTCCTATCTTGTAGCGGTAGATTGCATATTGGTCTTGTAGCCCATCATTTTTATAAAAGTAAGCGTAGGCGCCCTCTTTAAAAGGAGCTCCCACTTTTTCGTAATTCCAAAGTGAGGAAAGGCGGTCTCTTAAGGCTGCTCTAAAAGGAATATTTTCTAGATAGTTAAATGTGGTTTTGTTTTGGTCCTTTACCCATTCTCCTGTTTCTTGGCTTCTGTCGTTTTCTAGCCACCTGTATGGGTCTTTTACGTCTGTTCCAAAATAATTAGTAACAGTGTCTACTTTTTTGGTATTTGGATAAATCACAGCAGTTTTTTCATTTTTTAAAATTTTACTATTGGTACATCCCGTTAATAAAAGGACTGCAATAACAGCATGTATGATGTTTTTCATGGGGCTGAATTTTTTTATAAAAATACATAAAAAAACAGGGGACAAAAGATAGATTAATGTCCTGTTTAAAATTTAAAAAGAGCGTATTAAAACCTATTGGAATAAAGACCTATAAGATTTCCAATATTTATAAATTAGGGTTGCTGTAATTGCTATCATAAAAATAGCAACAAACACGCCAGAGACATTTAGAAAAACATGAAAAAGCAAAATATTAATAACAATTGGCGCTAATAGAACAAGCGCAAAGGGCACCCATTTTTTAAGAAGTAACAATAAACCAATAATGATTTCTAGAGACGCAACTACATATAAAACATATCCTGTACTATTTAAGGATTCCATGAAATTTGCGGCCGCTGGGGGCATGTCAAAAATAGGGATAAATGGCATGAACTTGTTTACTCCAAATACCAATAAGGAAACACCTAATAATACGCGTAAAATAGTTGTAAAAGTTGAATTCATAATAATGGTTTAGTTAATGTTATGTTCACTTAAAGATAATAAAAAATAAATACCCCGATTGCAACTACTTGCAAGCGGGGTATTTATAATGTTTTCAGGGTGCTATTGGCAGGGAATATCTAGGGTATTGATCCAATCTCTTAGTAAAGCAACACCATCATCATGTACAATGCTTCTGCCTAATAATGGCATGCGCTCATCTTCTGCAACTGCATTAAGACGATAGTAAATAACTGAGTTTTCTGGATCTCCAGGCTTAATTAGTTTTTGATCTGAAGAAAGATTGACCAAGGTTTGATCTGGAGGTACGCAAACCCCTAAGTTCTCTAGAAGATTATTTTCACTAAAGGCAAACCTCATTGGCCTGTAATTACAGTGCCCTTCATCTCTGTGACAACTTGCGCAATTTATATCTACATAAGAGCGCACTCTTATTTCAAGAGGCTGTGAGGTATCTCTATAGTCTACAACGGTATTAATATTTGATGGCAGGGTGTCTTCAAGATAGCCAATGTCAATCCATTTTTGTAATTGATTTTGCATACCATCTGCAAAGCTGTAAGTACTGTTAAGACTTTGGGGCTTTATACCAATAGGCTCGTTTGTTGTATTGCTTTTGTGACAGGTAAAACACTCACTTCCAGAGGGCATTCTATAATTTATTTCACGCTGTTCTCCACCTTCTAACCACCTAATATATTTAAACCCACCATCCCCTTGTGTGTCTAAAACCGCTTCGGTTTGTTCATCATTCCAAAAATATTCTGCAAAAGTCCAGCCCTCGGCTTTTCTTATCATGAGCCTAGTTTCTATTATTACTCTGGTGTTATCAGGAAGGACATTGTCATAAAAGAAGTTTTTAATAATAACACTACCAACGGGTAGCTCTATATTATTGGCGTCGCCATTATAGGTTCCTATTGTGCCTTCAGGAAGCCAGACAAATCTCAGCTTTTGAGCATAGTTTGAAAACAACGAACTAATAGGCTCATAAGGGATAACACCAAAAGAAGGTGTTAAATCACTCAAGCTTTCATCAAAAAACTGATATTCAGAAAGTGTTGCGTAAGGTACTCGTGATAGATCTACTGTAACTTGAGAGACAGGTGGGATTGTAACATATCCAGTATTATCATCACTATTACAGCTTGTAAATAAAAGAGAAATTGCCGCTATGTAGATGTAATATCGGATCATATTATAAAAGAAAAACACCATCAAGAGAGCTCTCAACGGTGTTTTTTTAAATTAGTATATTATCTTTTTGTAAATTTCTTTGACTTAACATTGTTTCTTCTAAACCTCTGTCCTGCTACACGAAGAATGTATTGTCCAGAATTTAATTGAGAAACATCAATCATATTGTTTATCAATCTACCGTTCATTACCTTTCTTCCAGTAATATCAAATACAGTATAAATTGGATCTTCAATACCTTCAATGTTTGAAACTGTTAGGTTATCAAGTGCAGGAATAGGATATATAGAAAGGTCATTTGTCAAGAAATCTCCTGTATTTAATATGCTACTTCCTTCTACAAGTTGGTGCGCAATATTTATGTCTAAATCCTCATAGATGTCAACAATTCCAGATGGCCAATAGATAGTAACAGATTCAACCTGTGTGTCTTGCCCAAGACCAAAATGTGTGTTTAAAGTACTCATGTTTCTGAATCCTTCACCACTTCTTACT
>CESE01047263.1_pt1 | contig 14437 bp, 7 predicted proteins | sample 350271 | NCBI WGS metagenome assembly CESE01 (sample SAMEA2621536, study PRJEB7988) | marine metagenome | isolation source: saline water (ENVO:00002010), including | reverse complement strand
TGTCGCTTGGGCTTTGTTTAGCTCCAATCCCTCTATCACTCTAGCAAACTCGTTTTTACAACTCTCACCATGAAACCAAAAATTTATTTGAGAAACGATATAGATTATTGGAATACCAATTAAAACAAAAAACCCACCAGAACCTGCAGAACAAGATACATGACTGCTGAAAATCATATACATGAGCATTATTCCTAAGACACAAGAAAGAAGAATTTTAGGAATGAAATGCAGGTTTATTTCCATCTCTAACTCTGACACATCTTTTATACCCTTAGGTTTCAATAGTACGGTCAAACTAGAGAATAATGAAAAAACAGGATAATAGTTATACTCTGAATTAGAACTAGGCGTTAGTTGACTTCCAAGAGACCTACCGATTTTGTTACACTATAAATTTTAGCTAACAACTCTTCCTCATTTAAATTAGAATACAAAGAAGTATTTCTCATAAAGATAGAACCCCGCAGTATAGTCTTCATAGCGCTCACCTAAAACAAACTCCCCTGTCCACCATCATCATCAGATGAATCCTCATCATCAGGAATATCGATATCCATCTCTATATCATCAGGGTTCTGCTTGAGCGGCTTGTCTTCCTTCTTAGGAGCAGCTTTCTTGGCAGCAGGCTTCTTCTTAGCTGGTTTCTTCTTAGGAGCATCCTTGGCATCCTTACGCGCTTTGGCTTCTGCCATTACATCGGCAAATTCCTGTGTGGCTATGGTCTTGTCCTCAGGAGCTGAAGATTTGATAGCTTCACCGTTTTCATCTAGTGCAGCTTCTTGTACTGCTGGTTTCTGTAGCTTATCAGCCTGAGCTCTCTTTCTAGCCGCTTTCTTCTCGGCTATAGTCATTGGTTTGTCACCACTGTCATTGGCGCTATCTTGGACACTGAACGGAGCCGAAGTGCCTTTGATAGCAGATTCTTCATCACTAGATTCCTCATTCTCTTCAGAATCCTCTTCACTGAGCGGAGCCGAGGAGTTATTCGGAGCCGAAGTGCCCATGACAGCAGCCAGAGCCGCAGCTTCTTTCTCTTCATCCAAATCTAGTATGCTTACTTCCGTTACAGGAAGTGCGTGAAGCCTATTCCCTAGCGCTTTGAGTCCTTTTACAGAGATGAACTTGTGCAGGTCTAACTGCTCGTCTTCTTTGTCTCTGGTTTTCTTAAATTTCTTATTGAAACGCAGATTAGCTATAGGATGGAAAGCCGTAGAGACTGCTTCTAGCCTATTGTTCTCCCCTTCCGATATAAACAGTACTTTCTTAGCACTCGGTTCTGCCAAAAATCGTTTTACATAAAATGCTTCTTTCTCACCATCATAATGAACAGCCGATATAGGCTTTTGTGGTATCCATTTTTCTAGGTGAACCATAGCATCATCGAAGTGTGTGCTCAGGTCGAACCCTATCAAATGGTACTCTCCTGTACTCAGTATCACCAATATCTTATCCGCAGGCTGAAATTCTCCTAGGAAGTTTCCTCTGCCCTCTATATTCAGTCTGGTCACCGCAGGGTCGAACCATATCTTTCTGGCTCCTAGCGTAGAAACTCCTTTTTCCTTGAGCTCTACCCTTCTTAGTTGGAACTTGCTCAGCGTATTTCCTCCAGATGCCCGCCCTTTAATGGCTAGCTCTGCAAAATCATAGTCAAACCTCAATCTCTTAAGCCGCGCGGTTGGCTTTAATATCACCTGCACCACCTCTGCCTCAGCATTGGCGTTGGACGTAAAGTAAAGCACCTTAGAACCTTCCGTTCCCTTGGTCACTGGGTATTCCTTATCTCTGGTAATAGAATTCACAAAGAACCGCTTCACCATGGCTTTCCCGCCTTTGCCGTCTTCGTAAATCAGGTTATACACCGTACGCATATCTCCTTTCTTCCATACCGCTATGTGTATGATTCCCTTGCCAAAAAAGCTTTTGGTACTAATCTTAGAAACCTGCATAACTCCGTTGTTACGGAATACTATGATGTCGTCTATGTCTGAACAGTCGCAGACGAATTCACTGTCAGATTTTTTCAATCCTGTTCCTGCAAACCCCTCTTCTCGGTTCACATACAGCTTCGTATTGGCCACGGCTGCCTTGGCGGCTACAATGGTGTCAAACGAGCGTATTTCTGTTCTTCTCTCCTTGCCTTCTCCGTATTTCTTTTTCAGCATTTTGAACCAATCCACAGAGTAATCTGTAAGGTTGGCCAGGTGGAACTTCACTTCTTCCAGTTCTGTTTCTATTCCTGCTATTTTCTCGTCTGCCTTAAAGCTATCAAACTTAGATATACGCTTGATTTTTATCTCTGTAAGTCTTGTTACATCTTCATCGGTTACTGTGCGTAGAAGATGTTTGATGTGTGGCTTCAGTCCTTTGTGAATGAAACTCAATACCTGCTCCCACGTCTCTGCTTCCTCTATATCTCGGTAAATCCGCTTCTCTATAAATATTTTCTCTAGACTGGCAAAATGCCAATTCTCTTCCAGCTCTGCTTTTCTAATATCGAGCTCCCACTTCAGTAAATCTTTTGTTCTTAAGGCAGAGTAGTGTAACAATTCACTTACCGCCAGAAACTGCGGCTTATCGTCTTTGATGACCGTAATATTGGGAGAGATGCTTTGCTCACAACTGGTAAATGCATACAATGCATCTATAGTCTTGTCTGGAGAAACACCGTTTGGCAAGTGAATCACTATTTCTACATTCTCGGCAGTGTTATCTTCTATCTTTTTTACCCGAAGCTTTCCTTTATCATTCGCTTTTAAAATACTGTCTATCAACGAACCTGTAGTAGTACCGAAAGGAATCTCTGTAATCACTAAAGTCTTATCGTCTTCCTTCTTTATTCTGGCTCTAACTCTGATTTTACCGCCCCTTAACCCGTCATTGTACTGGCTCATATCGGCCATGCCACCAGTTAAGAAATCAGGAAGTATCTTGGTTTTTTTGCCACGCAGGGCATCTATACTCGCGTCTATAATCTCGATGAAATTATGTGGGAGAATCTTACAAGCCAACCCTACTGCTATCCCTTCTGCACCATGTGCTAATAAGACAGGAAACTTAGCAGGAAGCGTATCTGGTTCCTTAGCTCTTCCGTCATAAGAAGTGAGCCAGTGCGTGGTTTTAGCGTTGAACATCACCTCATTACCAAACTTGGATAACCGCACCTCTATATACCTAGGAGCCGCAGCACGGTCGCCCGTTAGCGTATTCCCCCAGTTTCCCTGCGTATCGAATAATAATCCTTTTTGACCTATCTGAACCAGCGCATCACCAATGGCTGCATCACCGTGTGGGTGAAACTTCATGGTGTTCCCTATCACATTGGCCACCTTATGGTAACGCCCGTCTTCTAGCTCTCTTAAAGAATGGAGAATTCTACGCTGTACAGGCTTTAAACCATCATTCATGTGAGGAACAGCACGCTCCAGTATCACATAAGAAGCATAGTCTAGAAACCATTCATTGTACATGCCATCCACCTGAATGACCTTGTCCAACTGGTTTCCACCACCCGAGTTCTGCTCAAATTCCTCGTCTCTCTCTAAATTATCGTCTTCTGAATGTTCACTCATTGGTAAATCGTCCCTTACGCAGGCTCAGTATCTTCAACTGCGTCTTTTTCTACTTTTAAATTATTGATTATATACTGCTGTCTATCGGGTGTGTTCTTACCCATATAGAATGACAGCAACTCAGAAATAGCAGCCTCCTGACCCAATACCACAGGGTCTATGCGCATATCTTCGCCTATAAAGTTCTTAAACTCATCTGGACTAATCTCTCCCAATCCTTTGAATCGAGTAATCTCTGATTTTCCTTTGAGTGCCACTATAGCCTCCTGCTTCTCTTGTTCAGAGTAACAGTAAAACGTTTGCTTTTTATCTCTAACTCTAAACAGTGGTGTCTGCAGCACATACACATGTCCCTGTCTCACCAAGTCTGGAAAGAACTGAAGAAAGAAGGTAAGTAATAGCAACCGAATATGCATTCCATCTACATCAGCATCAGTGGCTATAACTACTTTATTGTAACGCAGTCCCTCCAGCCCATCTTCTATATTCAAGGCAGCCTGCAAGAGGTTAAACTCTTCGTTTTCGTACACTATCTTTTTAGTCAAGCCATAACTGTTTAGCGGCTTTCCTTTCAAACTAAAAACGGCCTGAGTGTATGGGTCACGAGATTTCGTAATAGACCCACTGGCAGAATCTCCCTCGGTAATAAATATCGTAGTGTCTTCTCTTCTCTCTTTTTTAAGATCCGTGAGGTGCGTTCTGCAGTCACGTAACTTCTTATTGTGCAGATTGGCCTTCTTGGCTCTGTCTCTAGCTAATTTCTTTATCCCTGCTAAGTCCTTTCGTTCTCTTTCGCTTTGCAATATCTTTTTAAGCAATGCATCCGCAGTAGCAGGATTTTTATGCAGGTAGTTGTCAAGTTCTTTCTTTAGAAACTCCAGCACAAATGCTCTCATCGTCTGCCCGCCTGGCTCTATCTCTGCAGAACCCAACTTGGTTTTGGTCTGACTCTCGAAAACTGGTTCCATCACCTTCACCGCCACTGCAGCAGTAATACTAGACCGAATATCCTGAGGGTCGTAATCCTTTTTATAGAATTCACGCACCACCTTTACATACGCCTCTCTAAACGCACTGTGGTGTGTTCCTCCTTGCGTAGTATACTGTCCGTTTACGAACGAGTAATAATCTTCACCGTACCCATTGGTATGAGTTATAGCCACCTCTATATCTTCCCCTTCTATATGAATAATAGGGTATTGAGTTTCTTCATTTAGGCTGTTCTCCAACAAGTCTTTAAGGCCATTTTCAGAGGTGTATTTCTCCCCGTTAAAGTTGATAATCAACCCTCTGTTCAGGTAGCAGTAATTCCAGATCAAACGCTCTACATACTGCATCTTGTAGGTGTAAGCTTTAAAGATATCTACATCGGGCGTAAACTGTACAAGCGTTCCTTTACGCTTGGTCGTTTCTTCAGCATCTGTAACACCCATAAGATTTCCCGTGCTAAACTCGGCCACACGTATTTTATCTTCCCTCACCGACTGAACCTTGAAGTAAGAAGAAAGCGCATTTACCGCCTTGGTTCCTACACCATTCAGCCCTACCGACTTCTTAAACGCTTTAGAATCATACTTCCCACCAGTATTCATCTTAGACACTACATCTACTATTTTTCCCAGCGGAATCCCCCTACCGTAATCACGAACTACTACTTTGTCATCCTTGATATTCACTTCGATAGTTCTCCCTGCACCCATCACGAATTCATCTATACAGTTATCCATCACCTCTTTGAGAAGCACATAGATACCATCATCAGGAGAAGAACCGTCACCAAGTTTCCCGATATACATCCCAGGCCTCATTCGGATGTGTTCTTTCCAATCGAGGGAGCGTATATTATCTTCGGTATATTTTACTTCTTCTGACATTTCTTAAAACGAAAGTTTTGCTGTTAAAACAAAGCCTAGCGGCCTATTTTGGAAAGGCTAAAAGTAAAAATTATTCACCTCCAAACCTCTGCTACAACTTATCGTTTTATTAACATTCACTTGTTTTTATAAAGGAGAATTCGTGCTACTGCGCCAAGACTGTCAATTCAAACCAAGCCAACAAAGCAACCAATCTGAATTGCGGGCAGGATTAGAATGTTTTCTCTCCTATTAAATAGAGGTGATTTGATGACGCCTTTTTATCGAATTACTGCTGTGTGACTTCTCGTATTGATCTAACCGCAAAAGCAATTCACCCTAGTCCACCAAAAACTCCCTAGAAGCCATATTTAACACCCCAAGCAACTAAACTAGGCATGCGAAACCAGAATTAACCATTTACAATCGAACGATTAGTACCTCGAATAAAACACTAATCTATCTTCGCGCACAATTCATAAGGAGCTAAATTCGTTAGACTTAGTAAACTTATCTTCCTATCGCAAAAAAAATCAGCATCAATTTGAAAACTCATTTTCTTATCGCAGTCGTTCTGCTTTGCAACGCTTATACAACAGCTCAGGAATTCACCCAGAGTGAATTACCAATCATAGTCCTTACCACCACTATCGAAGAAATTCCAGATGAGCCTAAGGTTTTAGGTGGAATGGGTATTATTTATGGCGGAGAAGGCGTGGTCAATCAGCTTACGGATTCATTTACAGAATATAATGGAAACATAGGTATAGAAACCCGCGGAAACAGCACACAAGGGTTTGACAAGAAGACCTACACCTTAGAATTATGGGATGCTGAGCTAAATGAAATTTCGGTAAATTTACTGGGAATGGGTGGTGAAGAAGATTGGGTTCTTCACGCCATGGTAATAGATAAAACGCAACTGAGAATTCCTATGAGTTTTTATCTAGCTCAACAGATGGGACATTACGCTGCAGACTGGCGCTATGTAGAAGTTACTCTAAATGGACAATACCAAGGAATTTACATCCTGACCGAACAAATAAAACGTGACGATGATCGTGTAGATATAGCCAAACTAGACTTGGATGATTTGGCTGGAGACTCTCTAACTGGTGGTTACATCCTGAGAATGGACTGGACGTGGGATGTGGATTATGAAGATCTTTTTTTCTCTGAATATAATTCCCAAGCAGGTTACCCAATGCCTTATCAATATTATTACCCTAAAGCAAGTAACATTTTACCAACTCAAAAAACGTACATCAAAGGCTTTATGGATGAATTCGAAAATGCCGTATTCTCCGATGATTATACTAACTTACAAGGGTTTAGATACAATGACTACATAGACACCAAGTCTTTCGTGGACTTTCTTCTTATCAATGAGTTCTCTAAAAACTCAGATGGATACAAGCTAAGCTCATACATGCATAAAGACAGAGATGATAACGACAGTAGATTGAAAGCCGGTCCTATTTGGGATTTTGACCAGACTTACGGGCTTTCTACTGTATGCTCCTCTAATGTTACTAACGGCTGGACGTATCTTCAAAACCAAGATGACTGTGGAGATTTAGAAAGCATGCCTATGTTTTGGCAAGCCATGATGGAGGATACGCTTTTTCAGAATGCAACATACTGTCGATGGAATGAATTGAGAGAAGGACCACTTCACCAAGACTCACTATTCAACTGGATAGATTCCTATGTGTTCTCACTTACCAATCCACTGGAAAGAAACTTCGAAACCTGGGATTTTATAGGTGAGCAGATCTGGATAGAACCTGATAATTTTCCAGATACATATGAAGGAGAAATAGAATACTTAAAAAACTGGATGACAGAAAGGCTGACATGGATGGATGACAACATGCCAGGAAGTTGTGATTATAACTGGCTTAGCACAGAAGATATTTCTCCGCTGGGCGAGTACAGTATTTACCCAAACCCAACTTCTAACGAAGTGTTTATTTATCCCTCTCCAGAAAGCAACTCTATGGTTTATGTTTACAATTCTTTAGGTCAAATTGTGTTGGAAAAAAGGGCGCGCGAGTTCAAAGGGAAATTGTCTTTAGACAACTTCCCAGAGGGAATGTACTTTTTGAGAATAAACGGAATGAATTCGACTACTACCAAGAAAATACAACTCCAGAGATAAAGGACACAAACTAGGCTTCGAGTAAATAGTTTATTGGATTTAGCACATACTAATCACTCCAACAAAATCAGTTTAAAGAAATATGGACTAATTGACAAGAGTTAAAAATTCCTCAACACAAACGATTAAACACATTTAACCTATACCCTATCATGAGATAACTAAAAGATGTTATTAAACAAAGCAAACGCAAGCCTATAGCATGATATAATAAGGGTTTATATTTCACCTTCTAATCTCCCAAACCTAACCTACCTTTATCAACCTCATCGCGTCTACTCTTACCTGAGCGTTGTTCATTATCTCTTCTAGGCTGCTCATCTCTAGAGTCGCCTGTTCCAATTCTTCTGGTCTAATGTTGGAGTTCTTTTTACTTAGTGAGTTAAGCCTACTTATTTCATAACCTAGCTGCATCTTCATAATCTTCACACTATCTGAGATTACAATTTTGGCTCTCTTCTCTGCAAAAATATTGGCTTCGCTCATCATTTTAGGAAACATAAGCTCCTCAAAAGATTCATTTTCCAAAATCTCATCGTGATCACCGCTTACTAGATTTTGCTCTAACTCCTCTGAAGGATACAGCTTAGTCACTCTTCTGCCCGTGTGGTCTATAACTAAACGAATAGGCGTACTCGGCAGAAATCTATCTACATTTAAGCTCTTTCCTCCTATGGTTTCTACCACGAACATAAATTCTAATAGAATGGCCGACTGCTCATCAGACCTCAGCGCACCGTAACTTACAGCTCCTTTTCCAGAACTCAATATCATATCTATAGTTCCACTCACTATGGGATGGTCCCAGCTCAAAAAGCTTAAATCCTCTCTACTCAGCGCCTTTTTTCTATCAAACGTCACACTGATTCCTCCATCAGGAATGGAAGAGAACAACTCTGAGTTCTCATGCCTAGTTTTGAGAAAGTATGAACGCGGAGACAAGTATTCCATATCTACCCTGAAATGCTCAAATACCGCTTTTAAAAACTCTTCCAAACTCTCATCGGTATCCAACTCCCTTACCTGCTCTAACAGCTCCTCAGCCACCACTCCTCTGAATGAGTTTTTCTCTAACAGCCTGTCTTTTCCCTTAGAGAGCATCTCTACTAATTCGCTTTTATACACTTGGGTTTTCTTTATAAGCGTAGCAATGCCATTTTTAGCCTCCTCAGCTGGATACTCCAATAGTGTATTGGTCAGCTCTTCTCCAAACTCAGTCACCAATTGATCTCCTGCTTCTAGGTTTTCTTCAAAAGCATTTAATCCTTCATGGTACCATTTGGCTAGCCCTTCCTGTGGACTGTCCTTTAGAAACGGAACTAGAATCTGAATATCATTCTTTTGGCCTATTCTATCTAGTCTTCCTATACGCTGTACCAGTAGTTCTGGATGAGCAGGAAGATCAAAAAGCACCAAGTGATGTGCGAATTGGAAGTTTCTACCTTCACTTCCTATCTCAGAGCAGATGAGTATTCGCGCTCCGTTTGACTCCTCAAACCATGCGGCATTTCTATCTCTCTGTACTAGCGTTAAGCTTTCATGAAACACACCTACGTTTAGCCTTACTTTCTTGGCTATGGCCTTTTCTAACGCCAGTACTTTTTGTTTGGTTTTACAAATCAGTAGTACTTTTAATGGATCCAATTCTGCCAGTAACTTCACTAACCAGTCTATCCTAGGGTCTAGGCTAAAGTCAAGCTTTACTGTTTTGCGCAACTCCATGTCTGCCGAAAACTCCTCCTTGAAACGATTGATTAACTCGTTATTTTCTAAGTCGCTCGTGTTTTGCAACGCGACTAGCTCTACATTTCTCTTAGGGAATCCTTTTAAAGCTGCTCTGGTGTTTCTGAACATTACTCTTCCTGGTCCATGTTGGTCTAATAAATCCTCTATAAGGTTATTCCTCACCTCTGAGTCTTTCAACTCCAAATCCTTATCTCCTGTTAATTTCTCTATGAGAGAAACCTGCTTCTTAGTGACTGCCTTAGAACCAGATAAATACTCCACTAAATCTGCCACTGGCCTGTGACCTATAGATTCATTTTTGAACGACTCTAAATTTGAATACCGCTCTGGATCTAATAATCTCAGTCTGGCAAAATGGCTTTCTACCCCTAACTGTTCTGGAGTAGCCGACAACAACAGTAAACTTTGAGCTATTCCACTCAATACTTCCACGATGGCATACTCTGGGCTCACCTTATCTTCTGTCCATTTAAGGTGATGCGCTTCATCCACTATGAGCATATCCCAAGAAGCAGAAACTGCCTGCTGCGCTCTTTTGCTAGAACCAGCCAAGAAAGAAGTGCTGCATAAAATCAATTGGTCTGCTAAAAACGGATTTCCTTCTGGAGCTCCCTCTTCTATAGCCTCACAGCGCTCCTCATCGAAGATGTGAAACCACATATTGAACTTTCTAAGAATCTCTACGAACCACTGATGAACCAGTGAATCTGGAACCAAGATCAATACTCTGGAAACTCTGCCCGTGAGCAGCAGTTTATGCATGATCAAACAGGCTTCTATGGTTTTACCTAAACCAACTTCATCTGCCAGTAATACACGGGGGTAATACCTAGAGCATACCTCATTGGCGATATAAAACTGATGGGGAATAAGATCTATACGCGCACCCACAAATCCATGGGCGGGTGACAGTTTCCGTTCAAAATCAAATTCTAATATTTTCTTTCTAATACCGAATGCTCTTCTAGAATCTACCTCTCCCAGGAACAACTGATCTGAAAGTGTGTGCTTTACAGAAACCTCTCCCATATCAGCTTCACTAAGAAGACCTGTGGCACTCAAGTATATGAGCAAGTCTCCAAGTTCCCGAACCTCATCAATCAGAAAAGGTTTGTTTTCAGCATCACTGACTGTATCACCAGCTTTGAAAGAAACGCGCCTTAACGGAGCACTCTCAGAAGCGTACATTCTAATCTCTTTTGAAGAAGGGAAATTCAACAGAACCCTGCCTTTAGAGAGCTCCTTCACCACTCCCACACCTAATTCAGGTTCTCCTACACTACTCCATCTCTGCCCTAATTCGAATTCTTCCATGGCTCTTTTTCTTGAAAATTTTCAGCGCGCAAAGAAACGAAAAGAAAGAGGTTTGAGGTTAGAATTAAAGCTTATTGAATATCTAACTGACAAGCTTGAGCTTAACTCGAAATCACTGCACTAGACACTGCTCAAAATGGCTGTTTTCGTTGGCTTTTTATTTAATTACTGATTCTGAGGTAGCTTTTAGCATATTAAGAAAATTAGATTATCTGGCTGCTATCAAACCAGAGCTACTAAAGTGTTTTATTAAAGCGCGCACTTAGTGCAACGCAATAATAAAACACGGTCATCTATTTCTCTAATTTCCTGAAAAAAAACTAGTCAAAAAAACCAAAAAATAGCTTTAAAAAATCCCAACACCCATCACCATAAGACTTTCATGTGCGTCTTGAAATTCTGACGAAACTGAGGGCTAACTAATTTTGGACTTAGGTCTACTAATCTCCAGAGCGAATTAACGATAAGATCCTATTTTGAAGCATGGCTTCACCAGCATCCACTTTCCAATGTATTTCAATGGGATTGTTTTCTGCGGCTACAGTAACCATTGCCTGCAGAGACACTATGTCACTATCTAGTTTAAGTATTCTACTAGAATTAACTACCTCAACCCCATTTAGATAAATGGTATAAATAACATTACCCGTGACAGCAGGAGTAGTGGCAGAAGCGGTTGAACCTGGAGGATAAAAGGTGCCTGTAAGCGTTCCTGCAATAGCGCCAGCCCCTAATGCCGTTCCTACATCTCCTACAATCGTAGAACTTATATCAGCTGAAATAGCACCACCAGAAGTAAACATTGCAAATGAGGACAAGACACCTAAATCTATAGGAGAATCACCCATTGGAGCCTCAAGAACGCAGCTGGCAGCTATACCTAATGCTCCAGACAATGTAAATATTCTTCCGTCAAAAACAGTACCCGATCCCAATGTAATTGCTCCGGCAAAAGAAACCAAAGTTCCTTTCATAGTGGTGTTAGCGCCAGTAGACATGGCTACTTGAGACACCCAAAATATATTATTTGGGCTAGCTCCATTTATCAAAACTACATCTGTGGTAGTCGCCTGCGTAGTGAATGCACCTGTACTTCTGATTATAAAAATGGAATTCGGGTCGCCTTCACCGTCCAATGTTAGTGTTCCAGCAATCGATGCTGCTCCCGTTACATCATAAACACCAGGAAGCAAAGTCTCTCCTCCTCCAAAAGTAAGAGCGTGAGGCATACCGCCTGGCATGTCCATTAAATCTTGGTATATGATAGCCACATCAAGAACTCCTTGAGATGAACTAAATTCAGGAGAAGCGCTGGCAGTATCCGCAAACATTTGAGCGTTAAATAAGACCATATAAGTGCCTGGGCTTGGTGACAACGTCATACCTGTAACTAATAAATCATCAGTTGAAGAAGTACTAATGTCATCTCCTTCAGTAGCCGCATACATCGTTGGACCCTCTTGGCTCACCCCTGTTAAGGACAACAACCAATCTTCTTCGCTTAAATCTGGGTCTGTATTATTTGTCGCATAAATAGCATACGCTGATTGACCCTCTGGTCCAATATCCCCTTCTGGCCCAATTTCTCCAGGATCGCCTTGTGCACCTTGCGGTCCTGTAGGACCTGCTGCTCCAATTTCTCCTTCCTCTCCAACAGGTCCAACGTTACCCTGAATTCCTTGTAGCCCAGGAGCTCCTGTTTCTCCAACTCCTCCTTGTGGTCCAACATCTCCTACTGGACCCTGAGGCCCTTCACCATTTCCTGATGTTTTAGCATATAGCGCATAAGGCACACTCATTAATTGACTTGTGCCTGTAACCGTATATGTGTTCCCTCCCAGCAGGTCTATTTCTGTTTTGACAAAGTAGAGACCTGATGACCAATTTATGCTGGTGAAATCTCCACTTACTAAGGTTCCTAAACCTATTTCTAAACTTACTAAGCCGTTTGAGTTAGTTGTGGGGGTTTGTGTTTCTACATACACTGCTGTTCCGCCTACAGCGCCTTGTAGTATACTTAATTGCATCCCTACCGTTTGATTGGTTACTAATGCATTAGATGCATCTCTTACTACCGATTGGTAGCTCATTTTTTCGGGGCTTTGCCCCCATAACATCACAGCCAATAATAAGGCAGCTGCTAGTGCAAATACTTTTTTCATTGTGAAGGTTTATAAGGTTTATACACTAAATGTAGAACATTTACAAAGAATATCACAAAAAAAACACTTGATTGTCTTAGATAAAAAAGTTAGAACGCCCGATGTATACCACTAATATGAAGTTAAAGCAACTGTCCCTAAGCAAACTGCATCAAAAGACAGCCCTTACCTTATCCACCTCTAAGCACTTTGGTTTTAAGACTGCTTTTATGGATTACAGGGCGCTAACATAGACTTCGCTCTGCTGGTCGTTGTATATTAGGACCTCGGGGGTCTCCACGACTAGGATTTGATTTTAAATACAGGAAACACCTGTCTAACCTCGTTGTTTTTGAGTGGCCTTAAGCGCTCTAGAGAAGTTTGCTCAATGAGTGTAAAGATCTTTAAACATGGGCGCATAATGAGGTAATGGCATGGGAGGTTTTTAACTAAAAAAAAGGAGGGCGATTGTCCTCCTTTTTTAAAAAATATTTTGCTACGCTACGATAACTTGTTAGATAGATAAATTACTTACTCCTAATTTATTTTAAAGGTTTTCTTGATATCGCTACGCTAAGTTGTTAAAAAGCCCGAACAGCGCGAAGAAAGCCGTTGCTCTCCTTCCAGAAGCCGAAAAAGTTACCATTACCGAAATGCCACATACCCCCATAGTAGAGACTGTATTCCGTAGAATTCCAATAGACCTCATTACCAAAACCGCCAACGTTTCCTAATCCCAAAACGTTTCCTTGCCCAATGTTATTATACATTAAAGCCATTTCACCCACTGAAGGTAAAAACCAATCGCTATACCCCCCTAAGGTTAAATTTGCACAAACATCCGCAGCCGTACCTGGTGTAGTACATCCAGCGTTTATATCAATAGTATTTTGATTACCAGTCCCTAAATCAAAACCATCAGCTCCTGTTACTGTTCCATGACAACCATATTGAACCACCGTAGCTTGGTCTGTGGTAGCCGCAACTAATCCGCCACCTAAACCATCGACCCAAAATACAATACCTCCTGCTACGAGATCTCCAATCGCTGGAGGTGTTCCTCCAGTCCAAGTTGGTACTCCGCTTATCATTTGTAGGGTAGCTCCTTCATTAAATGCAGCGGGGATAGTTACCCAAGCAGTGCCATTCCAATAGTTCATGTCTCCTGCATTACCTGAAGTTGGAAGTTCAAAAATCTCCGTAGAATTAACTATATAAGGATCAAGGCTTGTTCCTGTGCCTGTAATTGTAACATTAGTTCCTGCTTGCGTAACTCCACCTTGCCCATCGTTTCCTGCTGGACCTTGAATTCCTTGTATACCATCAGCTCCAGTTAATCCTATTGATCCCTGTGACCCTGTCGAACCGTCTAATCCGTCATTTCCTGTGATACCTTGAATTCCTTGAGCACCTATTGCCCCATCTAATCCGTCAGTTCCTGTGACACCTTGAATTCCTTGAACACCTATTGCTCCATCTAATCCGTCAGCTCCATCATTTCCTGTGACACCTTGAATTCCTTGAGCACCTGCAGGTCCTGTAGCACCTGTAGCTCCATCAGTACCCTCATTTCCTGTGATACCTTGAATTCCTTGCACACCTATTGCTCCATCATTTCCTGTGATACCTTGAATTCCTTGAGCACCTGCA
>CESE01033002.1_pt1 | contig 14513 bp, 12 predicted proteins | sample 350271 | NCBI WGS metagenome assembly CESE01 (sample SAMEA2621536, study PRJEB7988) | marine metagenome | isolation source: saline water (ENVO:00002010), including | reverse complement strand
ACGGAAAGCTTGCTCTACACGAGCTGCATCAGCAGTACCACCAACATCTAAAAAGTTAGCAGGATTTCCACCAGCATGCTTAATAATATCCATTGTTGCCATTGCTAAACCTGCACCGTTAACCATACAGCCAACATTACCGTCTAACTTTACATAGCTTAATCCAAATTCACCCGCTTCAACTTCCGAAGCATCTTCCTCACGTACATCACGCATCTCAGCGTAATCTTTATGACGGTAAAGTGCATTTGCATCTAAAGCAACCTTAGCATCAACAGCGATAATTCTATTATCAGATGTTTTTAAAACTGGGTTAATTTCGAATAAAGAAGAATCAGATCCATCGTAAGCATTGTATAAACAAGCAACGAATTTAGTCATTTCTTTAAAAGCTTTTCCTTCTAGTCCTAAGTTGAAAGCAACTTTACGACATTGAAAAGGCATTAAGCCTGTAGAAGGATCAATTTCTTCGGTGAATATTAAGTGAGGCGTATTCTCTGCAACGTCTTCTATATCCATACCACCTTCTGTAGAATACATAATCATGTTTCTACTAGTAGCACGATTTAAAAGAATAGACATATAAATCTCACTCGTTTCAGATTCACCAGGATAATAAACATCCTCAGCAACTAATATTTGGTGAACCAATTTACCTTCCGCAGAAGTTTGAGGAGTAACTAAGTGCATACCTAAGATGTTTTCAGCATGAGCTTTTAACTCATCTAAATTCTTAGCTAACTTCACTCCTCCACCTTTTCCACGACCACCTGCGTGTACTTGAGCTTTAATTATATGCCATCCAGTACCTGTTTCTTCTGTTAACTGCTTTGCAGCTGCAACAGCTTCTTCAGGTGTAGTAACAACCATTCCGCGTTGTATTCCAACACCGTAGCTACTTAAGATTTGTTTACCTTGATATTCGTGTAAATTCATAGTTCTTTATTTTGCCCTGCAAAAGTAAGTTATTGCAATGGTATTTTTAAACAATTATCGAAATTAATAACTGAAATGTTTGAACTGGTATATAATTAAGTTAGAAGTTTAATATTTAAGTTTGAAGATGCCATTTGTACAGGAAAAAAGAGTTCTATATTATTGTTGGTTGACTACGATTGATTTGCAAATCCTGTAACAGATTACACAAGAATTAAATTTGAAAATAAAGTAAATGAATCTTTCGATTTAAACATATATACTATCGAAGGTAAGCTAGTGAATACCTATTATGCTATAACAAACAATGAAATTATGTTTGAAAGAAATAGCTTAGAGAAGGGTTTGTATATTATTCAACTTTTAAAAGAGTACAAAATTGTTGGAAAAGAAATGATGATTCTCAAATAATGAAATTTATATATTAGTCTTTACCAGAATACTTAATTATAAAATATAAATTAAGATATTGATTAACAGTCTAAGAAATGAAATTGTATTTTTGTCAAAACTTATTTAATGCACTTACTCATTTCTCCTGCAAAGACTTTGGATATGGATACGACAACAGTTGTTCCAAGAACCACTACGCATCCATTTAAGAAAGAATCCGAAGAACTGATTCAAGACTTAAAAAAATTAAAGGCGATAGAACTGCAGAACCTTATGAAAGTGAGTTCGAACATTGCTGATTTAAACAAGATGCGATTTAATAATTGGAAAATGCCGTTTGATTCGACTAATGCAAAGACCGCAATTTTCGCTTTTAAAGGGACTGTTTATACCGGTTTAGACGCTGAAAGTTTATCTGAAAAAGAACTTATTTTTGCACAACAAAATTTAAGCATACTTTCGGGTTTATACGGCTTACTTCGCCCTTTAGATTTAATGCAGGCTTATAGATTAGAAATGGGTACTAAGTTTACGACAAAACGTGGTAAAAACTTATATGAATTTTGGGCAAATAAAATTTCTGAAGAAATAAATAGTCGAGAAGAAAATACGATTTTGAATCTAGCTTCTAACGAATATTTTAAAGCAGTAAATAAGAAGAAACTTAAAGCAACTATTATTACGCCGATTTTTAAAGATGAGAAAAATGGTGTTTTAAAAGTAATAAGCTTTTTTGCTAAAAATGCAAGAGGAATGATGACACGATTCATTATTCAAAACCACATTACTAATGTGGAGGAAATTAAGAATTTTAACCTTGGTGGATATGCTTATAATTCTGGCTTATCCTCCGATAAAGATTGGGTATTTACACGATGAGTTTAATTGGAAAGAACGTAAATTTAGAAGTTTTAAGAAGTACCGAAATAGGTTTATTCTTAGATACTGAAGACCGAAATTACAATGGTATTTTACTACCAAAACGTTATGTACCTTCTGGTATTGAGGTTGGCGATTTTATGGATGTTTTTATTTACAGAGATTCTGAAGATAGAATTATTGCCACTCGCTTAGATCCTTATATTAGAGTTGGCGAATTTGCCTATTTAAATGTAAATAAAGTGGAGAGTTACGGAGCCTTTTTAGACTGGGGATTACCAAAAGATTTGTTTGTTCCTATTTCCCAGCAACGTGCCTTAATGGTTAACGATGGCTATTATTTGGTATATGCTTACCTAGATAAGCAAACCGATCGTATTGCTGCAACTGCAAAGGTTCACAGACATTTACAAAACGAAGCCGAAGAGCTTGAAATTGGACAAGAAGTTGATTTACTTATATGCGATGAAACCGATTTAGGAGTTCGTGTAATTGTAAATAATAAATTCTGGGGATTGGTATTTCACAATGAGATTTTCCAACAACTGGACGAAGGACAAAAAACTATTGGATACGTTAAAGGGATTCGACTAGAAGATAATAAGATTGATATTACCCTAAAAAAACAAGGAATGGCTGAAGTAACAGACGCACGCGCACAAATAGTTGAAGCATTATACGACTCTAATGGATTTTTACCTTTAAACGATAAATCTGCTCCCAACTTAATTTACGAAGAGTTAGAAATGAGTAAAAAGGTATTTAAAAAAGCAATAGGAAATCTGTATAAAGACAAAATGATTACCATTAAAAAAGATGGAATTCATTTAGCTGAAAAAGAAGATTAATTAAGTCTTTTACAAAACAAACAACCCTTGAATAGAAAACTATTCAAGGGTTGTTTTGTTTTTGGACTTTATTGTTTTAGAACTATTGGCATAATAAAAACCAAACTGTGTTGTAATGACGGTTAAGAAATAGGAATAAATTATTTCATTTTAGTAGCCATTTTAATTTTCTGTAGCGTTAAAAAAGAATTGAAAATCATGAGTTCCGTTAAAATCAATACACACGAATAAAATATTCATGATTTTTGGTTCTTTTCACCAAGGAAAAGTACTACCATATTTTTTTTGTTCTGCATAGTAAGGCATAAGTATAAAAATTAAGAGCTAATATTAAAATCGACTTATTAAAAATCCAAGGTAAGCTCCTTCCCTATTCCTTGCTCGTATTCGTTGGCAGAAAACTCCAAAACATAAGCTTGATGCTTTCTCATATTTAAAACCTGTCCACCTTCAAAAAGTAAATACTGACCTTTTATTCCCATTAAACGACCTTCTATAAGAGGTGTTTTATCGAAACTTAATGATTTAACTTTTGTTGGATATTCGTTTACAGGAAATTCTATATTCAAAACTTCTTCATCTGCCAATACATACTGTTGACATTCTTCAGGAATAAGCTTTATAATTTCATCGCGTTTAGCGGCTAAATCTACATGTGCAATGTCATTTTTAAGCATTCGTTGCCATGCGGTACGATCGGATAAATATTCTTTTAAAGCAACTTCAATAACACCACATAAATAGCGATTTGGTGTTTTTGCAATAGGCACAGCATAACTTGCACCTTGATCAATCCATCGTGTAGGCACTTGAGTATCTCTAGTAATTCCAACTTTAACTCCGCTAGAAACAGCTAAATACACATAATGGTCTTGCAGGTGGTGTTTACGTTCCCATTCCATATCTCTACCCTCACCTAAATGAGCTCTACACAATTCGGGCTTTATAATACATTCTGCCGCCATTGGACTGTTCTGAAAACAAGGATAACAGAAACCCTGATTAAAAGATTTTTTGGTTTTTCTGCCACAGTCTAAACAGTAAATTTCGCCGTTAAAATTAAATTGTATATTCTTACCAATCCACTGGTTCATATCTAATAAACCATCGCCCATAGGCAAAGTGTACGCAACTGGACTTTTAAGTTTGGTAAGCATTTTAAGAATTCTACCTTGCATCTTCATATTAAGCGATTTTTTGTAGTTTCGTTAAGCAAAAATTAAGCAGTACAATTAAATGAAAATTTACAATTCCATAGTTAGTTGGATTATAAAAAAACGAATCCACCACATAGAACTATTCATTAACTATCCACATGAAGTACAAGGAAAGTTAAGACAACATTTAATTGACTCAGCCAAAAATACCGAATTTGGGAAGATTTATGATTTTAATTCTATAAATAATTTAAAAGATTTTTGTACAAAAATACCACTTCATACTTACGAAGATTTAGAGCCATATATTACAAGAATGCGTTCTGGAGAACAAAATATTCTTTGGCACACCAAAATAAAATGGTTTGCAAAATCTTCGGGAACTACAAGTAGTAAAAGTAAATTTATTCCTGTGAGTAAAGAAGGAATAAAAGACTGTCATTATAAAGGAGGGAAAGATTTACTGTCTTTGTACTGCAATAATTTTCCTGCAAAAAATATCTTCGATGGGAAAAGTTTAATGCTTGGTGGAAGTCACAGTATTTCTACCCTATCGAATAAAATGTATGAGGGTGATCTTTCTGCTATAATCATGGTGAATTTACCCTTTTGGGTGCTACTTCAACAGTCGCCTGCAAAAAAAATTGCACTTATGAACGAGTGGGAGAAAAAAATAGATCTCATGGCAGAACAGGCAATTAAAGAAGATATAAGTTCTATTTCGGGTATTCCATCTTGGGCATTGGTATTTGCAGAAAAAGTATTGGATAAAACTGGAAAAGAGAACCTTCATGAGGTATGGCCAAACCTAGAACTCTATATGCATGGAGGGATAAATTTTGAGCCTTATAAAAATCAGTTTGAGAAGCTATTTCCTAAGGGGATAAACTACCTAGAAACCTTCAATGCATCAGAAGGTTTTTTTGGAATTCAAGATCAACCAAATTCTAGAGAGATGTTGCTAATGCTTGACTACGGCATTTATTACGAATTTATTTCTTTAGAAATTTCAAGTACTAAAAACCCACAAACCATAGGTTTAAATGAAGTAGTTCTTGGAAAAGACTACGAGATGGTAATTACTACTAATACAGGCTTATGGCGTTATAGAATAGGAGACACCATTCAATTTACGAATACCAATCCGTATCGATTTATTATAAGTGGTAGAACCAAACATTTTATGAATGCTTTTGGAGAGGAATTGATGATTCACAATGCAGAAAAAGCAATGGAGTTGGTCTGTAGAAATACACAAACAGAGATTCTGGAATTTACAGCTGCTCCAAAACACATTACTGGAAAACAAAAAGCCTTTCACGAATGGCTTATAGAATTTAAAAAGGAGCCTAAAGACCTAGTAGAATTTACAAGTAAATTCGACGAGGCTTTAAAGTCATTGAATTCAGATTACGAAGCCAAAAGGCATAAGGGTTTAATTCTTACTAATCCAAAAATTCATTGTGCAAAAAAAGGCTTGTTTTTTAATTGGATGAAACGCAAAGGAAAGTTAGGTGGACAAAACAAAGTTCCTAGACTTTCTAACAATCGTAAAATCTTAGAAGAATTATTAGAGTTGAATAGAAGGTGACAGGAGGAAAAAATAGGATGCGTAAATTGTAACACGAATAAAAAAGGAGTCAGGAGTAAGAAGACTAGATTAAAAAAAATGAAGTATCAAGCTGTTACGCAAAGAGAAATAGAAGTAAGAATTATTTAGCCAGTATGAGGAAAACAAGAGTCATAATACTGAACTAAACAATTAACAACCTGACTTAAAATGACCTTTAAACTAAAAGACAATTTTCATTTAAAACTCATAACTATTCACACTTGTACATCTCATCAAAAATTGTAATTTTAAACCTTAATTTGAAATTCGAAATATGCATATAGCAGTTGCTGGAAATATAGGCGTTGGTAAAACAACCTTAACGAATTTATTAGCAAAAAACTTTAAATGGGAACCTCATTACGAATCGGTTGACAATAACCCTTACTTAGATGATTTCTATACCGACATGCAACGTTGGGCATTTAATCTACAGGTTTTCTTTTTAAACAGTCGTTTTGGACAGTTAAAAGAGATTCAATCGGGAGGGAAAAAAATCATTCAAGATCGTACTATTTATGAAGATGCGAATATTTTCGCACCCAATCTTCATGCAATGGGCTTAATGACTTCCAGAGATTTCCAAAACTACGCATCTCTTTTCGAGCTGATGTCTTCATTTGTAGAAGCGCCCGATTTACTAATCTATTTACGTGCTTCTGTTCCAACACTCGTAAAACAAATTCAAGCTCGTGGGAGAGATTACGAATCAAGTATTCGTATAGATTACCTTACGCGACTTAACGAGCGTTACGAGGCGTGGATTTCGGAATATACGGATGGGAGACTACTTATTATAGAAACCGATAACCTTGACTTTAGCAATAATCCTGAAGATTTAGGTTTTATTATCGATAAGGTAAATGCAGAACTAAACGGTTTATTTTAAGAACGCTCATTCGTTTTAGCCCATTTAATAATGGATAACAAAGAACTTTTTTTAAAACATCAAGGTCAAACTACACCTTACCCTTTGTGCATAGAAGTATCTAAAGCTAAGGGAATGTATATTAAAGATAAATCTGGTAAATCGTACCTCGATTTAGTTGCAGGAATTTCGGCATGTACCTTAGGGCACTGTCATCCTAGAGTAGTAAAAGCTGTACAAAAACAGGCAGCAGAATATATGCATGTGATGGTTTATGGAGAATTTATTCAAAGTCCACAACTTGAACTCGCCAAAAAACTTGCATTACTTTTACCCGATTCATTAAACAGCACCTATTTCCTAAACTCTGGTGTTGAAGCTATTGAAGCCTCTATGAAATTGGCAAAAAGGAGTACAGGAAGATCAGAAATAATTTCTTGTAAAAATTCTTACCACGGTTCTACTCAAGGTGCTTTGAGTATTATGGGAACAGAAACCTACAAACAAAAATTTCGACCACTACTACCCGATTGCAATAAAATTATTTACAACGACCTTGACAGTTTAGAGAATATTACCTCTAAAACTGCTGCTGTTATTATAGAACCAGTACAGGGTGCAACTGGATTTATTACTCCTAAAAATGGATTTTTAAAAGCAGTTCGCGATAGATGTTCAAAGGTAGGAACTCTTTTAATCTTCGATGAAATACAAACTTGCTACGGAAGAACTGGGAATTTATTTGGATTCGAAACCTATAATGTTGTTCCAGATGTACTTTGTATGGCAAAAGGGATGGGAGGCGGAATGCCAATTGGTGCTTTTACTACCTCTACTGAGCTTATGCACATTTTAAGCGATAATCCTAAACTTGGTCATATTAGCACATTTGGCGGACATCCTACTAGTTGTGTGGCAGCCTTAGCTACCCTAAACGAACTATGCGAAACAAATCTTATTGAGCAAGTTTCTGCAAAAGAAAAATTGTTTAGAGATGTATTAAAACACTCAAAAATAAAAGAAGTACGTGGTGTTGGTTTAATGTTGGCTATAGAACTAGCAGATGCAGATACTTGTCAGAAACTAGTTACACGCGGTATAGAAAAAGGAATTATTACTTTCTTCTTTTTGTTTACGGACACAGCTGTAAGATTAAGTCCTCCATTAACGATTTCAGAAGACGAAATTCGAGAAGCTGGAAGAATCATTTGCGAGATTTTAAACGAATAAAAAAAGGCATTCAAATTGAATGCCTTTTTTTGTGCTATAAGCTAGTATTATGCTTTTTCTAAATCTTTCTTAGACTTTCTGTAAGGGAAAGAATTGAAAATATTTCTTTTAGCATAACGAATCTGCTTGTCAGAATTAATCAGTTTTTGGAATACTTTTTTCGAAACACCGAAATACTCATAAGTAGTACCGTCCATAAAAGAAACTTCTAATAATTGTCCTTTATGTTGGAAGTCAGATATACCAGACTCACTAATCGTCTTAGAGTAATCTCCAAGGTTAGCATCAATAGTTTCTGGAGCCATACTTACTAGAAAGTGGTAACCGTCTATAATGCTTCTACTTACCTCTTCAGCTTCAATAGCTTTTTCATCGCCAGCTTGAAATTTATCTGGGTGCCATTCTTTCACTAAATTTCTGTAGGTCTTTTTAAGAGATTTCAAATTCGTCTCTTCATCAACACTAAATAACTTCTTGTACTCGTTTATGCGTTTCATAAATGTGTGCTTGTAATTTGCCGCAAAACTAATGATAAATATCATTGTAAACGATTAATAGACTAAATTTTATTTATTTCTAAAAAGTTAAAATCTTACGAATTAGCGAAATAATTTCAGAACAGTTTTCCTTATTACATTAAAAACTTCTTTTTTAAGTAAAAAAAAATACCCTTCTACAGCATATGCTATCACTAGTGTTTTTAAAATAAATGAAAAATAAATGATTTTCGTGTTAACCTTTTGCGTTTTGCGTACATTAATACGTAGAGGAATAATAGAATTCAAAAGCACTTATTATAATTTTCACACGATTAAAACAATGTTAATAGAGAGTTCGTAATTGGGTGTAGGGCTTAAAATACGATCTCATTATAAGGAGCAAATGGCACCTTTTATATTTTCATTTATTTATACTTTGCTAAAAACGATAATTAAGACCTAAGCTTAGGCTATTGTATGGATAATCGTGTAATGTGTATTGCTGACTAATAGATACTTGTAAAGAATTCCAATTTCTTAAAAACTTAACCGAATACAATAAGGGTTGATCCCCATTGTCTAAATACCCTTTAAAACCTCTTAAATCATTTTGTAAGCAATAGCCTTTATAATGTAACCGAAGTGACGCAGCAGCAAGAATTGCATCGTTTTGCCTATTATTTATCATATAGGTTTGCCAAACATACAAACCCATTAATAATCCAGCATCAACTTTAAAATCAGGTGAAATAATTTTTTCGTGATGGTACGAAAGATCAAAATAATATGCGGGACTGTCGGTATAACGAGCATTTCTAAACTGAGAGCCAGAAGCTGTTTTTAATCCAAAGTTAAAGAGTAGCTCAGAATGTTCATTTTCGAAGAGTAAAGCATTCATTTCCACCAATAAATCTCCCGAAGCATAGCCCTGTGGAAATTCATCTCTAGCGATACGTTCATCTCTAATATTAGAATCCATTTCGAAATACTCAATTGGATTCATAGACAAACGAAGAGAAGCCTTCTCTCCTAAAGGATAAGAAAAACGCGTAAGGAAATCCCAATTTTTTTCGCCTGAATTAAAGTGATTATTGAAGTTTAAATCGAGTTCATTCTTGGTGTTTTTACGCTCCGCAAATGGAATAGGAAAAGCATTGGGTCCCATAAATCCTGGCGACATAATTAAATACGAAGACCAGTGCGTATTTCCATCCCATTGATGCGTATCGTTCCACCAAGAAAAATCTTGAGCAAGGACACTTAATGGAAAGCTAAAAGCTAAAAGGAAATATTTCCAACTACAACCTCGCATAAATCTTCTTCTTTTAAATATTTAACCGCTAAATTTCTTAAAGATACAGAATCCAAATTATTAAGCATGGCTTGATAAGTGTCGTAAAATTCAAAGCCAATACGATGAATATGCATATTTTTCAATAAGCTAGACTGAGCGAAAGGGCCATCTGCAGTAGTAAGAATTTGACCCATTATATAATTTTTCACCAAGCCTAACTCCTCTTCTGGAATCAAGTCTTCACGCAAACGTTTTAATTCTTTGTAAATCTCGGTTAATGCTAATCCTGTACTCTCACCTTTTACCTCGGTAGAAATACTAAAGAAACCACTTTCTTCTTGCTGTACACACATAGCACCAATACCGTAAGTAAGTCCTTTATCTTCGCGGATATTACTCATTAATCGAGAACCAAAATAACCACCTAAAACAACCGATAAATATTTTAGTTCATGGTAATCTTCATGATGAGAATTAAAGCAAACTCTACCAATTCTAATAGAAGATTGTAGAGCGTCTTTTTTGGCAATATGGATTTTTTCTGGAGAAGTAACAGCCTTATAAGAACCTATAGGATTAGAATCTTTCACTTTCCAAGAACCTACTAAATCGTTAAATAATTCTTGTGTATTCTCTGGTATCTCACCTGCAATATATATTTTGAAAGCTGCTTCTTTATAATGCTTTTCATGAAAAGCAATTAAATCTTCTCTTGTAATCGCATCAAAATCAGAAAGTACAGCTGCAGCACCATAAGCATGGGTTTTAAAGAGGTGCTTAAAAAATACATTTCGAGCTTTAAATTCTACTTTTTCAGAGTTAATACTAAAACTCTGTTTTTGCTGATCCATCAAAATAGAAAAATCTTCTGCTGGGAAACTAGCGTTTTGTATAGCATCTACAAAAATTGGCACTACAATATTGAAGTGTTTATTAAGTGTATATAAACTTACTACGGCCCTATCTGGACTAACGTCTAAATGGGTGTATGCACCATAAAAATCAATTTTCTCATGTATTTCTTCAGCAGTTTTATTCAGAGTTCCTTCTAAAAGCATGGCATTACACATGGCAGCCTGTAAAGTCTTGCTCTGTAATTTAGTTCCAGCTTCAAAAACAAATTCTATTCGGCATAGGTCTTGTCCACCACCATCCATGGCATACACTTTTACTCCGTTATCCAAACTATATTCTTGTGCTTCCAAAAAGTGAGGCATTAGAATATTCTTGTATTCTAAATCTTTAGTTCTATCTAACATAGTCATCTATTTGGCGTGGTAATATAAAGTGTTGGAATTTTCTTGTCTGAAGATATCAATAGCAATCTCCATGATCTGCTCTGAATTTACGGCATCGTAAAACTCTAATTGTTTGTTAACCAAGTTAGGATCTCCAATTAGCTCCGATGTAGCTAAGTTCATAGCTTTGTTTAACACATTTAATTCGGAGAACATATGAGCTGAAATAACTTTATTTTTCACTTTTGTAAGTTCGTCATCAGAAACCAAAATCGTTTTAAGCTTTGAAGTCTCCAAATCAATTCCAGCTTCTGCATCTTTCATACTTACTCCATCAGCTAGTTTGCCTCCAAAATAAAACAAACCTGCATCTAAATCGCCTCCTACAAAAGCATCGATTTCGGTAAATAGTTTTTTGTCTTTTACAAGACTTGCATAAAGTCTTGAAGAATTCCCTCTAGATAAAACATCAGACATTAAATCTGTAGCGAAGAAATTAGCATCGTCTCTGGAGCACATATGAAATGTTTTGTAGATAATATCTACAGGTACATCTCTTTCAACAGTAAGCTTACGAGCTTCTACCTGACGAGGTTCTTTTGGTAAATTTCTTTTAGGAACATCGCGAGATTCTATAGGAGCAAACCACTTTTCAGAAAGTCTTTTTATTTCATCTACTTCCACATCACCTGCAATAACCAAAATAGCATTGTTGGGTGCATAGTGTTTATAAAAGAACGCTTTCACCTCTTCCATAGTAGCGTCTTCTATATGAGAAACCTCTTTCCCTATAGTCGCCCATTGGTAAGGGTGGTGTTTATAAGCAAGTGGTCTTAGTAATAAGTGAACATCGCCGTAGGGTTGATTGAGGTAATTTTGTTTAAACTCCTCTATGACTACCTGGCGTTGTACTTCCAAACTTTTTGGTGTAAAAGCAAGACTCAACATTCTGTCTGACTCTAATCTGAATGCTTGCTCCAAATTATCTTTAGGCAAGGTTATATAGTAATTGGTAATATCGTTGGAAGTAAAAGCATTGTTCTGTCCACCCGACTTTTCTACCACCTCATCGTAATCGGAAATATTTACAGATCCACCAAACATTAAATGCTCAAACAAGTGTGCAAAACCTGTTCTAGAAGAATCTTCATCTCTAGCACCTACATCGTAAAGTAAATTAAAGGCAACTATAGGCGTACTCTTATCTTGATGCACAATAACCTTTAAGCCATTGTCTAATATAAATCGTTCAAAATTAATCATCTATGCTTTCTAAATTAAATAAGCAGAAAGTAATTCTCTCTTTTTTAAGCCTTACAAAAGAACAATTTTTTTGTTTGAAATGGTACTAAGCAAGGAGATAAAAATGTGCAAAATTTTAATGCCATCACAAACGTATTCTTTGTTTCTTTGAACCATGGAATTAAACAACAAAATTTGGAATAACAGATACCTAAACGATGAAATTGGTTGGGATATTGGTCAAATATCAAACCCTCTAAAAGAATACTTTAATCAGCTAGAAAACAAAGAACTAAAAATATTAATTCCAGGCTGTGGAAATGCCTACGAAGCAGAATATTTAGTTTCTCTGGGGTTTAAAAATGTATTCCTAATAGATTGGGCACAGGAAGCTTTAGATAATTTTAAAAAGAGAAATTTGAACTTCCCTTCAACTAATCTTATTTGCGCAGATTTTTTTGAACATAATGAGCACTATGATTTAATTATTGAGCAAACTTTTTTCTGTGCCATTAATCCTATTCTCAGAAAAGAGTATGTACTAAAGATGAAAGAGCTTTTGGGCAATAAAGGGAAATTAGTAGGTTTACTTTTTAATGATACACTCTTTGCCAACAGACCACCATTTGGAGGTAAAAAAAGTGAATACTTAAACCTTTTTAACAAAGATTTTAAAAGTGTGCGTATGGAAAATGCCTATAATTCTATTAAATCTAGAAAAGGCAGAGAGCTCTTTATTGTGGTTTCGAATATAGAAAAACGAATCTAAACTTGCGAAACAAAAACACCAAAGTAATTCATAATATTTAGTTTTATTGCAAATCATTTTATTGTACTTTTGCATCGAAAATTACACATACCCCATGGCAAACATCACAGAACTTCAACAAACCGTAAGTCAAGTACGTAGAGACATTGTACGTATGGTACATGCAAACAACTCGGGTCATCCTGGTGGCTCTTTAGGTTGTACAGAATATCTAGTAGCTTTGTACTTCGATATACTGAAGCACGACACTAACTTTAAAATGGACGGTAAAGGAGAAGACTTATTCTTCCTATCTAACGGGCATATATCACCTGTTTTTTATAGTGTTTTAGCACGTTCGGGTTATTTTGATGTTGCAGAATTGGCTACTTTCCGTAAAATAAATTCTCGCTTACAAGGACATCCAACCACACACGATGGTTTGCCTGGTGTACGTATAGCTTCGGGTTCTTTAGGACAAGGAATGTCGGTTGCTATTGGTGCTGCAGAAAGCAAGAAATTGAATGGCGACGATAGATTGGTCTATTCTCTTCATGGAGATGGAGAATTACAAGAAGGACAAATTTGGGAAGCTGCAATGTATGCTTCAGCAAAAAAGATAGACAACCTTATTTGTACCGTTGATTTAAACGGTCAGCAAATTGATGGGAGTACCAAAGACGTTTTAGACATGGGAAGTCTTCATGCTAAGTTTACTGCTTTTGGATTTGATGTTCTTGTAGAAAAACAAGGAAACGATATGGCTTCGGTAGTTGCTATTTTAGAGCAAGCTAAAGCAAGAACAGGAAAAGGAAAACCAGTTTGCATTTTACTACATACCGAAATGGGTAATGGAGTAGATTACATGATGGGATCTCATAAGTGGCACGGAGTTGCCCCTAACAACGAGCAGCTAGTTGATGCATTAGCTCAAAACGAAGAAACTTTAGGAGACTACTAAAAAGCCCCAAGATGAAAAAATTTACTTACACAGAAACAAAAGATACCCGTTCTGGATTTGGTGCTGGTCTCTTAGAGGCAGCTCGTAAGAACCCAGAAGTAGTTGGTTTATGTGCCGACCTTACAGGCTCTTTAAAAATGAATGCTTTTGAGGATGAGTTTCCAGAGCGTTTTTTTCAAGTAGGAATTTCTGAAGCCAATATGATGAGTATGGCAGCAGGGATGACGATTGGAGGAAAGATTCCTTTTACAGGAACTTTTGCCAACTTCTCTACCTCTAGGGTGTACGATCAAATTCGACAGTCTATTGCTTATTCTAACAAAAACGTAAAGATTTGTGCTTCTCATGCTGGTTTAACACTCGGTGAGGATGGTGCAACACACCAAGTTTTGGAAGATATAGGAATGATGAAGATGCTTCCTGGAATGGTGGTTATCAATCCTTGCGATTACAACCAAACAAAAGCCGCTACTATGGCGATTGCAGAATACGAAGGTCCAGTTTACCTACGTTTTGGTCGTCCTAAAATGCCTGTATTTACTCCAGCAGATCAAGTTTTTAAAATTGGTGAAGCTGTAATGCTAAACGAAGGAGCTGATGTAACTATTTTAGCTACCGGACACTTAGT
>CESE01041333.1_pt1 | contig 14529 bp, 15 predicted proteins | sample 350271 | NCBI WGS metagenome assembly CESE01 (sample SAMEA2621536, study PRJEB7988) | marine metagenome | isolation source: saline water (ENVO:00002010), including | reverse complement strand
TTTTAGGAGGTCATTTTTCTCTTCACCACACTCCCCGCGCTTGGTGACAGCTAGGGCCGGAAACGTTATTGGGGGAGGTGATTGGTCTGACAATAGATTAATTCCTGATCTTATAAAAAATTCTAATAATAATACTCCGCTATTGATAAGGTATCCTAGAGCAACAAGGCCATGGCAGCATGTTTTAGAATGCAATTATGGTTATTTACAACTTGCCAAGAATTTAATATTAAATTCCTCTTTAAAGCCTAACGCTTTTAATTTTGGGCCTCCAAAAAGCAGCAATGCTACTGTTGAAGAGATATTAGGAATGATAAAATCATTTTGGCCTTCAATTAACTGGAAACTTGATAATAATATCAATCATCATGAAGCAGGTTTTCTTTATTTAGACAGCTCATTGTCAAAAAATTTTTTAGACTGGAATCCTATTTTAAATTTAGACGAAACATTGAATATGACTATAGATTGGTATAAAAATCATGACAAAAATATTATATCTAGCTACGACCAGTTAGCTAATTATACAAAATCACTAGATAATTCTTTGAATAGCTAACATGGATATTAAAGCACTTCCAATATTAGGATCCTATGAGATTGAATACAATAACTTTAGCGATTCTAGAGGTAATTTTAAGCGACTGTTCTGTATGAATAAATTAAAAGAGAAGATATCTAATAAAGATATTGTGCAAGCAAACCTCTCTGAAACTTTTCAAAAGGGAACAATCAGAGGAATGCATTACCAAGGATTTCCAAAATCTGAAATCAAACTCATTCATTGCGTTCATGGCTCTGTATTCGATGTTATGGTCGACTTAAGAGAATCATCAAAAACCTTCCTTCAATGGCATGCCATAGAATTATCTTCTAGTAAAAATAATATGGTTATTATTCCCGAAGGCTGTGCTCATGGATTTCAATGCCTATCAAATGATGCAAAGCTTATTTATTTCCATACTGAATTTTATGATCCGGATTATGAATCGGGCATTAGTTACAATGACCCATTAATTAATATTACCTGGCCACTTGATGTAGAATATATTTCGAAAAGAGACATGAATCATAAATTTTTAAAAAATAACTTTAAAGGACTAAAGGTATGAATTGTAGACACTGCAATAAAGAATTAGAACATGAGTTTATAGACCTGGGAAAAGCTCCCCCATCAAATAATTACCTAACCAGAGTTCACTTAAATTCTCCAGAAAATTACTTTCCTTTAAGGGTTATGGTCTGTGATAATTGCTGGCTTGTTCAAACTCAAGATTTTAATAATGCAAATGAACTATTTACAGATGAATACGCATACTTTTCATCAACATCTAAAAGCTTTCTAGAGCATGCAAAAAAATATACAACTGAAATAATTAATTATTTAAAACTCGATCAAGAGTCTTTTGTTGTAGAGCTGGCATCAAATGATGGATATCTTTTAAAGAATTTTCACGAAAAAAAAATATCATGTCTAGGTATAGAGCCAACTGCTAGCACTGCCAAGGTATCGAGAGAAGCTGGCATTGAAACTCTAGAAGAGTTTTTTGGTACTGAATTAGCCATAAGACTAAGCAAAAATAAAAAAGCTGATTTAATAATAGGAAATAATGTCTATGCTCACGTTCCAGATATAAATGATTTTACTTTTGGAATCAAAGAACTTCTATCTCATAAAGGCACGGTCACCCTAGAGTTCCCACACTTGTTAGAGCTTGTTAAGAATAATCAATTCGACACAATTTACCATGAGCATTATTCATACCTCTCACTTCATACCGTATCTGATATTTTTAAAAAATCAGGATTGAAGGTATACAAAGTAGATACTCTATCAACTCATGGCGGAAGCATAAGAATATATGGATGCCATATTGATCAAGATAAGATAATTGATGACTCTTTTACAAATCTTATAGAAAAAGAAAAGGAATATGGCATAACTGATATAAATTTCTATAAGAACTTCACTGAAAAAGCTGAACATATTAAGAATGAATTCCATGCATTTCTTATTGATTGTAAAAAAAGAAATCTATTGGTTTGCGGTTATGGCGCTGCTGCAAAGGGGAACACTCTGCTTAATTATTCTGGAGTTAAAAAAGATTTAATAAAATTTGTTTGCGACGCAGCCCCAGCTAAACAAAATAAGTTTTTACCTGGTTCAAATATTCCTATTTTGCATCCAGATATTCTTAAGCAGGAAAATAATATTGACTATGTTGTTATTTTTCCTTGGAATATTGCAGATGAGGTAATTTCTCAGTTAGATTTTCTTAAAATAAAAGGTACAAAATTCGTTAAGGCTATTCCTAAATTAACTATTATATAAATGAGGGTCTTAATAACTGGAGCATCAGGCTTTATTGGAAGACACTTAATAGATATTTTAGACCAAGATAATCATGAAATTCATGCTATATATAATCTAAATAAGCCAAGCACCGATTTAAAAAAAGTAAATTGGCATCAATTAAATCTTTTCCAAGACGAGCAGGTAAAAAAGTTTATGGCAAATGTAAAGCCTACTCATGTTATTCACTTAGCTTGGTATACCGAGCATGGTAAGTTCTGGAACTCAGAAAAAAATAAAGATTGGGTCAATGCAACGATAAAATTATTCAAAGAGTTTAAGAAACTTAATGGTATTAAATTTATTTCTTCTGGAACTAAGGCTGAATACTTTGATGGTGAATTTTCTCAGGAACATTTAAACTCCTCATTTGAATGTAAGGAGGAAATGTTAGCAAGTCCTGATACCATATATGGACAATCAAAAAATTTACTTCATGAAACTCTACAGGAGCTTGATAAAGAAAATAAATGTTTAGTTTGGGCTAGAATTTTTGATACTTATGGTCCTTATGAAAATAATAAAAAGTTTTGTTCTTATGTAATAAAAAATATTAAAAAGAATGAAGATATTATTTGTAATAATCCAAATATAGCAATGGATTTTCTTCATGTACATGATATTGCTATGGCTCTTAGCTTTATTTTACATTCCGACTTTCTAGGAACAATAAATATTTCATCTGGAAAGTCCGTTACCCTGAAATATATTTCTGAATATATTGTTGGAAAGCTTGGAAAAGAATACTTACTAAAGTTGAATCAGGATAGTAAAGATCGAAGAAGGATATTAGGAAACAATACTCTTTTAAAAAATATTGGCTGGGTACCTTCTTATGAAATTGAAAGTGGTCTCAATGATCTAATTAAATTTTACGATAATAATTTATGAAAGGTTTAAAGATAGGTTATTGGCCAAACTCAAAATTATTTGACGCACCTGCTGACAGAAGACGCTTCATATTTTATTTAGAGAATAAGGGTATTAATTTCGAACTCTTCAATCCTTCAAATAAGTACGATTTAGTGTATCTTTCCCAAGCAGCTGATATATCACAAATAAAAGACATTAAGAAGACAGGTGCTAAAATTTTTTATGACAATATTGATTCTTACTCTTCAGACGGAAGATCTATTAGATCAATATTTCGAGGTATTGCAAAATATCTAACAAGATCTAGTAAGTATTTGATATTAAATCATACTAATTTTCTTAACAAAAATTTTCTTCCTAATGTGGATGCCGTAATATGTGCATCTGATGAGCAATCAAAAATTGCAAGAAAATTTTCTTCAAATGTTTTTTGCATCCCAGATCATACTCATAATGAAATAGTTTTTTTAAAGAAGGATTATTCTTCTAAAGATGTTATTAATATTGGATGGGAGGGCTTGGGCTCAAACGTTTATCAATTGAATACTTTAAAAAATATTTTTAAAGAGTTTTCTAAAACTCATAAATTTAATTTACATGTAATTAGTGATAAGAGTTCATATAAATATATGAACAAATTTTTGAAAATAGATAATGAAAAGAGTCTAGATGGGTTATGTGACAACATTATCTTTCATAAATGGGAAAATGAATCATATTCCTCAATACTCACTCAATGTGATTTTATAATAATTCCAATAAATTTAAATAGTAAGATGGCCTCTGGTAAACCTGAAAATAAATTAATTAATATATGGAAGATGGGCATGCCTGTTATTACTGCAAATACTAAAAGCTATAATCGTGTTATGAATGATTGTGGTGTTAATCTTATTTGTGATTCAGAGCATGACTGGGTAACTAATTTAAGACACTTATCGGATAGTCATGTATTAAGAAAAGAGATAGGAGAAAGAGTTTATAATTACGCTACTAAAAATTATGGCTCGGATGCTGTTATTGCAAAATGGGATTTGATGTTTTACTCTTTTTTTAAATGATAATTTATAGAAAATATAATCACAATAATGACTACGAATCTTATAAAGTTTTTTGTGAGAATAATTTTGGTAAAAATTGTTATCAATCAAAAATAGAACATATTGAATGGCTTGAATCTAACCCATCGCACTTTATCAACTTGGCTGTAAATAATAATGAAATTCTGGGATGTTTTCATGGCTTTAAGGCTCCAGTTTTACTTGATAATAACGTCAATATTTTTTATTCACTTCATGATTTGATGGTTGACAAAGAAAAAGGTTCGCAACTAGGACTAAAGTTGATGCAGGAAGGTATCTTGCAGGATATTCCGGTGATTTTGTCTGGTGCAATTGGAAGAATATCAAGAGCATATAAGAGACTTGGCTCTATTCAATTCAAATCTCATTGGTATAGAAAGTTTATTATTACTTTGAATCCATTCAAATTCTTTTTTTTAAATAATAATAAATTAAAACATATTCAAAGTTCAATTAATTATAATTTAATAAATAATAAGGAAGAGGGCATAAGCCATCTCTCAAAATCATTAATTGACTTATATAAATATAATAATGATTTTTCAGAGAAATATTTTAAATGGAGATTTTTTCAAAAAGATTCACCTTTAACTTTTTTTATGTCTGATGATAGAACGGAAAACATGATAATTTTTTCTTTGGGTTTGAGAAGGGTAATCCCTTTCCTTAGGATTATCTCTGTTAGAAAAAAAGATGATGACGTTTTAATTAGCATGCTAAGGTCAGTTGAAACTTTCGCATCAAAGGCAGGTATTCCTGTAATTTTATACTCAATTACTGAAGATAGCCCGCCACCAAAAGAGCTAAATTATAATGCTTATAAAGAAGTGCCGAACTCATATATCTATTCTAAAAAAATTAAACTTCCCAATAATATTTCTATAAATGGTTTTTCAACTGATCTTGGTTTTGACAGTATTTTCTATAGAGGCATTAATGAAAAAATTAAATAAAGGTATCGTGACTCTATCTTTTGACTGTGAGGCAAAGTGGGGGATGGCTGATTTAACCCTAGATTGGACAAAGGATATAACAAATGAAAATTTGACCGAAACGTACGAATATATTCTAGACGTTTTAAAGAAATATAATATTCCCTCTTCATTTGCTTTTGTTGGAGCTATGACACTCACAAAAGATGAATTTTTTAGCAAAACTTCACCTCTTTTAAATGGAAGGAATCATATAGAATGGCTTAAGCCAATTCTTGAACAAGTAAAATCTGATGATGATGGATGGTTTCTTCCTAATATCTTAGATTTATGCAAAAGAGATGGTATGCATGAAATTGCATCTCATGGTTTCACTCATGTACCATTTGGGAATCTCTCATCTAAAGAGATGGAAGATGAAATGAGGTTAATACATCAATGGGCTATCGAGAAAAACATAAATTGCAGTACTTTAATATACCCCAGAAATGATATAAATTTTACTGAGAATCTTCATCAATACAATATTCAATTATATAGAAGTCCGCCTAAACTTTTTAATGTAAAAATATTTCCAAAGTTCCTAAATACCTTTTTTGAAGAGGTTAATATTTTTAAAAAAAGTGAGGAACTCGCTCAAGACGGGATAGCATTGCCTGGAGGTGTTTTTATTAATTGGAAATATGGACCGAGAAAATTTATTCCAAACTCAATATCTAATATCAGATATCAAAATATATTAAACCATGCTGTAAGAAATAATAATGTTGCACACTTCTGGACTCATCCTCATAATTTTATTACAGCACCAAAATCAAAAATTATATTTGAACGTCTATGCAGGTCAATAGAAGAAAAAGTTGAAGCAAATGAATTAGCAATCAAACGACAAACAGATTTTATTTAATTATTTGTAGTTTCTTGCTTAAATATAAATATAGTTTATTAACTGACATTCTTATTAGGTGTATAAATGTTATTTCCCTATCTCTATTACCTAAATCTAAATAAAAGAATTTTCCACCAGACCGAACATTACTTACCCCCATATCAAATATAGGAATCTTTAATTTCCATGAGCAATAATTAAGAGCTAATTGATCTCTTTTTGCTTCCTTGGAATACTCTTGCCAACATAGATGAAGTAATTCTTTAGATTTCTGCGTATTTTTACTAATTATTATATTGTTCTCAAATAAACCTCTATCCTTTGGATAAAACTCTTTCTCATATCTTTTCATATGTTTTCTTATTCTCCAAAACCAATCAAGAGAGTCTTCAATGCATTTTTCACCCTCCTTATATATACAGTTTCTTTCGTAATGCCTATATAAAAAAAGATCCTCATTTTTTTTAGAGACTTCATTTATAAGAGAAGAAATATTACCTGTAATTTCAATATTACCATCAATATAAATACTAATATCATGTGTTGGAAGAAATTCACTTGGATGAAATTTAATATATCTATTTCTATCTTTATTTGAGAAATTATCTAACCCATTAATAGGTTGCATAAACCAGCCTTCAGGAACATTCTCAAATGACTCTGTAAAAAATATATATTTTATATCGTTGCTTATCTCTTTGTGAACCACTGGTTTTTCATAATTCCCCGTTACACAAGAATAAATAATTATTTTTTTATCTGTCATAAATTTTTACTGTAGCTATTTTTGAATAGCAATTTTAATATTATCTAATTATAATGAATAAAAATTAATTATAGGATTTATTATGGAAGACAAGCTTATTGAAATACTAGCCGAAGCACTAGAAATTGACCCAGATATGGCTAGAAATGATCTTATACTTGATCCAGAAGACAATTGGGATTCTATTGCAATGCTATCTGTAATAGCATCAATAGATGAAGAGTTTGATATCCAATTAGATGGAGATGAGCTTGCTGCCTGTTCATCTTTATCACAGATACTAAATTTGTTAAAAGATAATTCTTGAGCAACCCTACCTTACAATCTTTTTCAAAGGATTTTTCGGTATCAATCATTTTTGCTGACAGACCAGCTAACGAAATTTTTTTTATAAATATTTATTATTTTTTTGAGGTTTTATTTTCACCATTTGCAAGTATCAGAATCTTTGAGTTTCGTTTCCTTCAAAGCAGAGCAATTATTATAAAAGAACTAAAAAAAGCAAACATTAATATTTCTACTATAAAAATATCAATATCACACAATAAAAATTCTTTTATAGCCCTGGCATCGAAAAAAAATATTAATATCGCAATTGACCACGAGCTAAGTGGCAGAAAGATTTCAAAAGCTTTGAAAAAAAAAATTAATGAAGTAATCAAACCTGAATCACTATCTGCAATTGAATTTATCAATATAATAGAAACCTTAGTTAAAATAACAAATAAAGGCTGGCAATCCTTATTTCCGCATACGGAAATAAAAGAAATTAATAAGTTGGAAGGTATTTATTTAACTAACCTTGATAATGAGTCTATTTATTCCAAATTCTATGGCTATAATGGCACTCGGGTATGTATAAGCTCAGACAATTTAGAGATATTTAAATGATAGTATTAACAGGCGCCTCAGGGGGTATCGGATTAGAAATTTTAGAAGGCTTATCTAAAATTGACGATGTGTTGGCTATCTATAATTCATCTAAACCTAAAAATATAAAGTTACCTAATATTAAATTTGAAAAAGTAGATATATCTGATCCCGATGAGATATTAAGTTTTATTGATAGTAATAAAAAAAATCTTACAAATGTAACTTTAATTAATCTAGCTGCAGTTTCAATTGATGGATTGTTAGCAAATTATGATTTAAAAGATTGGGAAAAGGTTATTAGAGTTAATCTCTCATCTAATTTTCTTTTTTCTAGATACTTAATTCCTCTAATGATCAAAGATAAATGGGGAAGAATTATCCATGTTTCCTCTACAAACTCTGCCATAGGAGCTGGAGCTTACTCTTCTTCTAAGTCAGGTTTAGATGGTCTTTCTAAGGCCTTATCAAGAGAATATGCAAGATATAGCATCACCTCAAATATAATTAAGTTAGGCGTATTTAATACTGGAATGTTCCATGCATTGTCAGAAAAAAATCAGAAAGCTTTTTTAGATCAAATTCCTTCAAAGAAACTAGGACAAACCTCGAATGTAACTAACGCAATATCTTTTTTAATAAACTCTGAGTTTGTTAATGGAGCAACAATAACAATCGATGGAGGAGCTTCATAGTTCTATGAAAACGAAAGATTATAATGTAAAAATATTAAAAGGCATGACTCTTGATATTACTCTTGGGAGTGGTGTTTTTGAGCCAACTGGAACATCAACTGAAATAGCTATGGCAGTTCATGATTATGTTGATATGCCAGGAAAAACTCTTGATTTAGGCTGTGGTTCTGGAGTTGTAGGATTGGCTTTAGCTAAATCTAATAAAACTGATGGCATCTTGTTTGCTTCTGATCTTAGTGAGGATGCTGTTCATTTCCTAAAAATTAATGCTAAAAAGTATGGTATTGATGTCGATGCAAGAGCAGGAAGTGTTTTCGAACCCTGGGCTAATGAAAAATTTGATCTTATTGTTGATGACATATCAGGAGTCTCGGAGAGAATTGCTGCTATTTCACCTTGGTTTAATGAGACGGCATGTGAGTCAGGAGAAGATGGCACTAAGCTTGTTATAGAAGCTATAGAGCAAGCACCTAAACATCTAAACAAAAATGGCAAATTCTTTTTCCCAATTCTATCATTATCTAATTCTGATAAAATTGTAACTTTCGCAAATAGTGTTTTCCACTCTGTTGAAAAAATTTCTTCTAGACAATGGCAAATGCCTAAAGAAATGACTATTCATAAAGAAGAACTTTACAAGTTAAGAGATAACAAAATTATTAATTTTGAAGAAAAATATGGCTGGATGCTTTGGTCTACTGATGTTTATGTTGCTAGAGATCCAAAGTAGTTAATGAAAATCCAGTCTTACATAGATAAAATAGAATTTATTGTCCCCAGCAATAAACTTTCAAACGATGATTTGGTTAAAGAAAATCCATCATGGGAAGTAGATAAAATTTACTCTAAAACAGGTATTCATAATAGATATATTGCTGATGCTGACACCACATCCACGGACTTGGCCGTTGAAGCCGGAATATCTTTTTTCAATAAATATCCAGATTTAAAGGAAGAGGTAGAGTACTTAATTTTTTGCACTCAATCACCAGATTTTTTTCTGCCAACTTCAGCATGCTTGATACAAGAAAGGATTGGATTGAGAACAGAAATAGGTGCCATAGATATCAATCAAGGATGCTCGGGTTTTGTATATGCTTTATCGTTAGCAAAAGGAATGATTGAAAGTGAACAGGTTAAAAATGTTTTAATTATTACTTCTGAGACTTATTCAAAATATATAAACAATAAAGATAAAAGTGTTAGAACTCTTTTTGGAGATGCGGCATGCTGTACTTTTATAAAATCAAAAAAAGCAGATACTGAACAAATTCATAAGGTTATTCATGGTACCGATGGCGCAGGTGCAAAACACCTTATAGTTCCTCATGGAGGTCACAAAAATCCAATTGATGAACTCTCTTTTATAGAAGAGGTAGATGCTTCAAAGAATGTTAGGTCGCCATCTAATTTATTCATGAATGGCGCTGCTATATACACTTTTACTTTAACAAAAATACCCAAGATTTTTAATCAAATTTTAGAATCTAATAATTTATCAATAGATGACCTTGATTTAGTTATTTTTCATCAAGCAAATAAATTTATATTAGATGCAATGCAAAGAAAGTTAAAGATACCTGATGAAAAAATGCATAGATCTTATATGGAATATGGTAATACCGTATCGTCAACGATACCAATAGGCATTAAAATTGAACAAGATAAAAAAGATGAATCTGAAAAAAAAATTGCCTTAATTCTTGGTTTTGGTGTTGGTCTTTCTTGGGCAGGCACTATAATCAAATTCTAATTAAATAATATTACTAAACTTGAATAAATTAAATTATAAAATTTCCGTATCTGGTCTTGGCTATGTAGGGCTTCCAGTGCTCGTGGCATTTTCTAAAACTGAAAAGGTCGTTGGCTTTGACATAAATAATCAAAGAGTCGAAGAATTGAATCAAGGGCATGATAAGAATAACGAGGTTCATAAGAATGACCTTATGAATGAAAATATTAACTTCTCTAACAATGTTATGGATATTAAAAATGCTAATTTTCATATAGTTGCAGTACCAACCCCTGTTAGTAAAAATAATGAACCTGATCTAAGTCCCTTAATCTCGGCGTCCGAAAAAATAGGATCAATTTTAAAAAAAGGAGATATTGTTGTATATGAATCAACTGTTTATCCTGGAGTCACGGAAGAGGTATGCATTCCTATCCTAGAAAAAATATCCTCCTTAACTCTAGGAAAGCATTTTAAGGTTGGGTATAGCCCTGAAAGAATAAATCCTGGGGATACTGAGCATACAATTGAGAATATAATTAAAGTTGTCTCTGGTTCAGACCCTGAGTGTTTGCAAGCTGTTGCAGATACATACAGTAAAATCGTTAAAGCGGGTGTTTTTAGAGCCGCATCCATAAAGACCGCAGAAGCAGCAAAGGTTATTGAGAATACCCAAAGAGATCTTAATATTGCCCTAGTTAATGAACTTGCTTTAATTTTTAAGAAATTAGATTTAGATACTTCTGATGTCCTAGAGGCAGCAAATACTAAATGGAATTTTTTAGATTTCAAGCCTGGTTTAGTTGGCGGACATTGCATTGGAGTAGATCCATACTATCTTACCTATAAATCTAGGGAGCATGGCTATGAGCCTCAGGTAATTCTTTCTGGAAGAAATATTAATGATTCTATGTCTCATTTTATTGCAGATCAGATCAAGCAGGAGATTGAAAAAAAAGATATCAAAAATTGTATTGTTTCAGTTCTAGGGCTTACCTTTAAAGAGGATTGCCCCGATATGAGAAATTCTAAGGTTATTGATATTATCAATGATTTAAGTAAATTGGATATTGAAATTCAAATAACTGATCCTTTGGCTTCATTTGAAGAGGCTCATGAAGCTTGTAATTTAGAACTAACGCCACTTTTAAATTTAAAGCCATGCAATATACTGTTAATGGCTGTTGCCCACAATGATTTTAAGGCACTTAATAAAAATAAAATAAATGACTTAGTTCTAAGTAACGGTACTATCTTTGATCTTAAAAATATGTATAAAAAAGGCACTTTTAATGATCTTGGATTAAATCATTGGAAACTATAAGAGAGCTTATTTTTATAAAATAATATGATTAAAGTTTTAAGAATTTTAAATAGGTTTAATATTGGAGGACCAACCCATAACGCTACTTTTTTAACAAAGTACCTTGAACCAAAATTTAAAACAAAACTTATCGCTGGAAAAAAGCTTGAATCAGAAGCAGGATCAGAATTTATTCTAAAAAATTATGAGATTGACTTTGAAATTATCAATAATATGAGTAGGTCTATAAATCCAATCAAAGACATTAAATCATATTTAAAAATAAGAGAAATTATAAAAGACTTTAATCCTGATATTGTTCATACCCACGCATCAAAGTCTGGAGCCCTGGGAAGGCTGGCAGCAATAAGTATGAATGTGCCTATTATTGTCCATACCTTTCATGGCCACGTTTTTCATTCATATTTTGGTTATTTCAAAACTAAATTTTACATTTTTTTAGAAAGATATTTGGCATGGAAATCCTCTGCAATTATAGCAATTAGTAAACTTCAAAAAGATGAATTGATTAATGATTTTAAGATATGTCCTGCAGATAAGATGCATATCGTGCCTTTGGGGTTTGATTTAGATAAATTCCAGTTAAATATCAGTCATAACAGAAACTTATTTCGAGATGAGTTTAATTTAGTTGATGATGAGGTTGCTATTGGAATTATAGGAAGGCTAACCCCAATAAAAAATCATTCTTTTTTTTTAAGATCTATTAAAGATATTCAGGATCAAACATCAAATAAATTTAAAGTTTTTATAATAGGTGATGGCGAAGATGGAGATTACCTTAAGAACCTTGCATCTAAGTTAAATTTAAAGATTAATTCTTCAGATCAAGATGACCCGTTGATATATTTTACATCTTGGAGAAAGGATATGGATGTAATCTATGCTGGCTTAGATATAGTTGCATTATCATCTTTAAATGAAGGAACCCCAGTTACTTTAATTGAAGCACAGGCTGCAAATAAACCTATTGTTTGTACAAACGTTGGCGGCGTTCATGATGTCGTCATTGAAGGCACTACTGCCATGACTTGTGCGAGAGAAGACCGCGATGGCTTTTCTAATAACTTAAGAATATTGGTAGATGATGATATTTTAAGAAGTAAAATGGGAGACGCAGGTTATAATCACGTCTCTAAGTTATTTGGCTATAGAAGATTGGTTAAAGATGTAAGCAACCTATATGAGAATCTCTTGAATGAAAAAAATATCTAAAAATCCAATAATAAATAAGAATTATCAAATTCCTAAATTGCTTGATGATAGTGAAAATATTAAAAAATTTCTTATAAAAAATAAAGAGAAGCCTGTTGTGCTTGTTCAGGGTTTAGGTTTTGTTGGTGCTGTAATGTCTATAGTGTGTGCTAATGCCCTAAATGCAGATTATGCAGTCATAGGCACTGATTTAGCTTCAGAAGGATCTTATTGGAAAATAGCATCCATTAATGATGGCTTTTTTCCAGTAACATCTTCCGATCCTAAGGTTGAGGAATACTATTTAAAGGCAAGAGAAAAAGAAAATTTATATGCTACTTATGATAATTTTGCTTACCAATATGCAGACATAGTTATTGTAGATATCAACCTTGATGTTCAGAAAAAATCTCTTGATGATCATGGTCTTGCTAGTTTTGATGTTGATTTATCTGGATTTAAGTCAGCTATTAGAGATATAGGTCAAAATTGCAAAGAAAAAGTCCTTATTTTAATAGAAACTACAGTTCCCCCCGGAACTACAAAAATTGCTTCAGAGATAATCGAAAGAGAATACTTAAAAAGAGGACTTTCTTTTGATAATGTTTCAATAGGCCATTCTTATGAAAGAGTTATGCCGGGTCCAAATTATATAGATTCAATCCAAAATTTTTATAGAGTTTATTCAGGTATAGATGACAAGAGTGCAGATAGCATTGAGAATTTTTTAAGAACTATTATAAAAACTGATGAATATCCCTTGACGAGACTGGGAAACACAAATGCAACTGAAATATCCAAAGTTTTAGAAAATTCATATCGAGCAATGAATATTTCTTTCATAGTTGAGTGGTCAAGATTTGCTGAAGAGGCTGGTGTTAATTTATATGAAATTATTAATGCAATTAGAATGAGACCAACTCACAAAAATATTATGCTGCCTGGAATAGGTGTAGGAGGCTATTGTTTAACAAAAGATCCATTGCTTGCAAGCTGGGCAAAGCAGAATATTAACGGTACTGGCTTTGAGGGTCTTGAGATGAGTGAAATGGCAGTCTCTACTAATGATAAAATGCCAACCTACGCCTTTAACTTCTTGAAATCATTTTACGGTGATGGTTTTCTTATTGGTAAAAAAGTTCAATTATTGGGAGTATCGTACTTATCTGGAGTTGGTGATACTAGATATACACCCGTAGAAATTTTTTATAAAGAACTTATAAAAAATCAGTGTGAAGTCTATCTTCACGACCCCTACGTCACTTATTGGGAGGAGCTAGGTCTTCAGGTAGATCAAAGTCTAGATACATTAAAAAACAAGGATATAGATATTGTAATATTCTCAACAGGTCACTCAGAATATACTAATAATGAAAATTTAATTTCGCAGCTTAGCGAGCTAGATAATTTATTAATTTATGACACTATCGGAGTTCTTACCAATAGAGAAATAAATATTTTATCAAAAAATCATGTTGTAAAAGTCTTGGGAAGAGGCGATATTTAAAAAAGGATAATATTAATGAAGAAAGTTATTATATTGGGCGGAGCAGGTTTTATCGGGCTAAATATTGCTAGATACTTAATAAAGAATAGAAATTATAAAATTACGATTGCAGACAATCTCTCTAGAGGAAAGATGGATTCTTATATGAAAGAAATTCTTACAAATGAGGACGTAAATTTTATTGAGGGTGATTTTACAAAGGAATCTTCATACAATAATCTTGATACAGATTATGATTACTGCTACATGCTTGCATCGGTAGTGGGCGTAAACAATACCTTAAAAATTCCAGGAGAAATTATAAGAATAAAT
>CESE01025779.1_pt1 | contig 14546 bp, 12 predicted proteins | sample 350271 | NCBI WGS metagenome assembly CESE01 (sample SAMEA2621536, study PRJEB7988) | marine metagenome | isolation source: saline water (ENVO:00002010), including | reverse complement strand
TTTAAACCAGCTGGTTTAAAGTCTACAAAGTGGCTCTGGCGCCTAGTGTTATTGTAATTTTTCTAATAACGAAATGCCGGCAAACCCATCCACTGGTAAGCCATAAGTCACTTGAAAGGCTTCAATAGCTATTTCCGTATTTGGTCCAATAAACCCATCTGCACCAATTGTATCAAAGCCTAACTTCGTTAGTTGAGATTGTAAAAATTTTATTTCAGAAGGGCTCAATCCACGGGGGTCACTGTCAGGTGGAAACTTTAAAGGAGGAGCTCCTTGTAGTCTATCTGCCAAGTGCCCCACAGCAATGGCATACGCTGGTGCATTATTGTAACTCAGCAAAGCTTTAAAATTTTCTGAGACAAGAAACCCTAATGATGAAGCTCCACCGGGTAAGATCAACTGAGCAATATAATTAGCCTGTTTAGACTCTGTGGACAGGATGCCAGGGCTCTCCCAATTGCTTATCTGCTGTGGTTGATGTTTGCGCAAAAAAAGTAAATCAGCACCTTTTGATAAATATGCTACCTGCCCCCATGGGGTGGTTGGTTCCCAGCCATGGCAAATTAAGAAATGAGCTGCTGATGCTAAGGCGTCTGTTGGATCGTCTGTCCAGATGTCTGGTTCGCCACTACTAGCTGATACTGCAAAATCTATATAAGACTTTGGCATGAACTGAGTATGACCCATGGCACCAGCCCAACTTCCAAGAATTTGATTAGGTAATTTGAAACCTCGATTAATAATCTCAAAGGTAGCTAAAAGCTGTTCCTCAAACAAAGGTTGCCGCCGACCCTGAGCCGCTAATGTAGAAAGTGCTGAGAGTACTGGCACGTCTCCACAGATGCTGCCGTAATTTGTCTCTAGCCCCCAAATAGCCACCAAAATATGACGATCTACTTTATACTTAGACTCAATTTTATCAAAAACTTTTTTTTGCTTTAATAAGGCAGCTTTTCCCTGCGTAATTCGCAATTCACTGACTGCCATTCCTACATATTGTTGGAGAGTTTTGTGGGTCTCAGGCTGTGCCATATCGGCTTGTGATGAGTTTAAATTAAATTTCAAAAATGGAGAAATCTGTTCCACAAATTCAGACGAAATTCCGCCAATGACCGCACGTCTTAAAAAATCAGATTTCCAGTGTTCAAACGTCATTTCCGCTTTCGAATAACCTTTCTAGATTTCTCCTTTTGGGAACCTTTTTTATAACCTACATACCTATTTCTGCGTTTTCCTTGGTTTGTTTGCAACTTTGAATCTTCTAATTCTAATAACTCCAAGAGAATACCACCTGTGTTTGGTGTGGCCTCGGAGAGGCGTACAAGAGTACGTAGTCCTAAACTAATTAAAGTACCAGTTTCGGTGCCCCGCAGGGTTTGGGTTTCAGGATCATGCTCAAAATATTCACGACCTAATGAGCGTATAGGAACTAAGCCGTCGGCCCCCGTTTCATCAAGTTTAACAAAAATACCAAAGCGAGCTATGCCTGAAATACGGCCAGAAAATTCGTTTCCGACCCGCTCTGCCATGAAGCTGGCTAGGTAACGATCTGTTGTGTCTCGCTCCGCCACCATTGAGCGTCGTTCAGTATCGCTAATCAGTTTGGCGGTTTCATCTAGTGTTTCATAGTCTTGTGGTGAAAGCCCATCTTTACCCCACCCGTGTGCTGAAACCAAACCTCTGTGAACTAAAAGATCTGCATAACGCCTTATTGGGGATGTGAAATGTGCATAGTTCTGAAGGGCCAAACCAAAGTGCGACATATTTTGTGGGCTATAGTAAGCTTGTGTCATAGAGCGTAATGTTGAAATATTAATTAATTCTGCTTCATCTTTTCCGTCTGCTGATTTTAATAACTGATTAAGGTGCCTGGTCTTCAACACTTGACCTTTGGCCATAACCAATCCAACTGATTTAGCAGTTTCGCGCAGTGACTCAAGTTTTTCTGGGCTGGGTTCCTCATGAACCCGAAACAAAAGTGGTTGCTGCTTTTCAATTAAGGTTTCTGCTGCCGCGACATTAGCTAAAACCATACATTCTTCGATCAACCGATGGGCATCTAGTCGTTCACTGAAATTGATGGATACAACTTTTCCAGCATCTGATAATTTTATTTTACGCTCGGGCAAATCCAACTCAAGTGGCTGGCGGATATTACGTGCGATTTTTAAAGAATCATAGGCTGCAAATAGGGGCTTCAGAACACTTTCTACCAGGGGTGCAGCCCGCTCTGATGGATTACCTTCTATGGCAGCTTGCGCCTCCTCATAAGATAAAGATGCAGGTGAACGCATCATCCCGCGAACAAACCGATGCGAAATTTTTTCGCCGTTGGTGGACAGTTTCATCTCAACTGCAATACAGGGTCGAGTGACCCCTTCATGCAGGGAACATAAATCGCCTGATAAACGATCAGGCAACATTGGCACAACACGATCAGGGAAATAGGTTGAATTACCTCGATGTCGCGCTTCAGAATCTAAGGCTGACCCAGGAACGACATAATGGGCAACATCAGCAATCGCGACCCATAGTAAAAATCCATTAGGGTTTGTGGGATCATCGTCCCTTAATGCGCAGCATGCATCATCGTGATCTCGTGCATCAGCGGGATCAATTGTAATTAGTGGTAGGTTAGTTAAGTCAGTTCTAATCTTGTCACTTATTTCTTTAGCTGCATCTGCCTGCTCCATCACCTTTTCTGGAAAAGAATCTGGAATACCGTGTTGGTGAATAGCAATAAGAGAAACAGCTCTCGGTGCTGATGGGTCTCCCAAGCGCGCGATAACTCGGGCGCGGGGAAGACCGAGTCGACCTTTTGGGCCTGACTGTTCGGCTTCCACTAACTCGCCATCTTTCGCTTTGTTTATTGAGTCAGGAGCAACAATCCACTCTTTGCCTGCACCTTTATCGATGGCTACAATGCGTCCACCTGCAGCATCAGTACGAAAAATACCAAGTACTCTTTTGGGGTCAGCACCAATTGCGCGGATTAATTGACCAGTGTATTTATAACCCTCCTCATTCTCTACAGGGGTCAAACGGGCCAAAATTTGGTCCCCCTGACCCAATGCGGGTTCACTAGAGCGAAACTGCATTAAGACTTTTGGCAAAGTCCCAGTACCTCCCCATTCTAGCGGAATAGCAAACATATCGCCTTGGTCATCTGGTCCCAATATTTGTAAGGCTGAAACTGGAGGTAGCGTATCTGGGTCACTAAATTTCTGCCGCCGTCTTGAAATATGGCCTCCATCTGCTAATTCCCGCAGTATTTTTTTTAGATCAATACGTGCGGCCCCTTTTATACCAAAGGCCTTAGAGATGTCCCGTTTAGAGGACTTTTCTGGGTGGGCGCGAATCCATTCTAGAATATCCGCTTGAGTTGGAACTTTAGTCATAAAATCCAATAGCATGCAGTGGCAACATTCTAAACCCTTGGCTTTCTGTTAATAATGTTTAAATAAAACTAGCAATTAAAATTGAAATGGCGGTTATGATTAAATATTTTTTAATGGCATTTCTAATTATATGTCGCTCTGTTTCGGCGGAGAGCTATAGACTTGATAATTTCACGGTAGAGAATGCTTTTGCTTATCCAACCAATGGGAAAAGTGGGGCTGGGTATTTCAGCTTAATTAATGAAGGTCCTGAGGACATCTTAATTGGTATCACAGGGGATTTTCCACGTGTCATGGTCCATGAGTCTGTGGTTAAAGATGGTCTAACTACCATGCAACATCGGATGGCAGTAAAAGTTCCGGCTGAAGGTGAACTTGAATTTAAACCAGGAAGCCATCATGTCATGTTCATGGGTCTTGCTGAGCATTGGCGTGTTGGCGATAAAATAGAGGTTACACTAAAGTTTGAAATTGCAGGGCATCTTGATATCAAGTTTTTAGTAATTCCACGCCCGTAGGTTCTTGCCTATTAGCCAATTTTACCCTGATTTTTACCCACTTGACCGCGATGCAACAGCAAGTGGTCAAGTATTACACACGCCATCATAGCCTCACCAACTGGGACCGCTCTAATTCCAACACAAGGATCATGCCGTCCTTTAGTAATAATTTCAGAATTTTTACCCGTCTTGGTAATCGTCTTGCGGGTAGTAAGAATGGATGAGGTTGGCTTGACTGCAAACCTTACAACTAAATCTTGACCTGTACTGATACCACCCAAGATGCCACCTGCGTGATTAGAGCTATATTCAGGCCCATTGGCACTCATTGAAATTTCATCGGCATTCGCCTCGCCTGTGAGCTCGGCGACTGCCATCCCATCCCCAATTTCAACGCCCTTAACTGCATTAATGCTCATCATTGCTGCTGCTAAATCAGTATCAAGCTTTCCGTAAATTGGCGCTCCGATTCCCGCTGGAACGCCCTTAGCAATTATCTCGATCACTGCCCCAACTGAGCTCCCTGACTTTCTCAAATTGTCCAAATACTCTGACCAATCTTCTGCTGCACGAGCATCTGGTGTCCAAAATGGGTTCTTATTGATCTCATCAAAATTCATATCTTCGCGATTAATTTTGTTAGGACCCATTTGACACATAAACCCCGTTATTTGGACAGATGGGGCCAGGACCCGAATAACTTCACGTGCCAAACCACCAGCAGCAACTCTTGCGGCGGTTTCGCGAGCTGAGCTTCGGCCCCCCCCCCGATAATCACGGATCCCATACTTCTGCCAATATGTGATGTCTGCGTGACCAGGGCGAAATTTATCAACAATGTCACCATAATCTTTTGAACGCTGATCGGTATTTTTTATCATTAGCTGAACTGGTGTGCCTGTAGTTTTTCCTTCAAAAATACCAGATAAAATTTCCACTTCATCTAATTCCCGCCGCTGAGTGGTGTATTTATTCTGCCCTGGTTTGCGTTTATCCAACCAATGTTGGAGCTTTGCTGCCGTTATTTCAATGCCTGGAGGACATCCATCAATAGTGGCACCTAAAGCAGTTCCGTGGCTCTCACCCCACGTGGTAACACGAAATAAACGTCCAAACGTATTTAAGCTCATCTAATGGCTCCTTTGTAGTTAGGAATATCGTTGCTGGGGCATTGGAGCAAGAGCTAGACTTTTGTCTTCAGAAATACTTTTGAATTTTAGAAGAAAAACAACAAATATTCCTAATATAACCCGTGTCAAAAACGTTCATAAATTTTTTTTAGTACTGGTAACTTCCCTCACTTAAAATAAAAACCATGGGGATTGCTTTCCTTCTTAGAAGGGCATAATCGAAAGAAACCTCGGGGAGCCAAGACTGGCTGAGATGCATTAGCGTACCCGTAGAACCTGAACCGGCTAGAACCGGCGGAGGGAAGGTTTGGATTCTCCAATCTTTGACCCCGTTCGGCAACATGGAGATTTATATGAGAAACCTTTCACTAATTGCGGGACTTCTTTTGGGAAGCGCGGCAGTGGCTGATACACCTGTGCTGACAGTATACACCTATGACAGCTTTGTCTCTGATTGGGGCCCAGGTCCCGCTGTTGAAGCTGCTTTTGAAGCCCAATGTTCTTGTGACCTTCAGATGGTTGGCGCGGGTGACGGAGCCGCGCTACTGTCGCGGGTAAAGCTTGAGGGTTCTAGGTCTGAGGCTGATATTGTACTTGGAATCGATACAAACTTAATGGCTGCCGCTATGGATACTGGGCTCTTTGAACCAGTCTCGATTGTGGCCGATTATGCTGTTCCTGGTGGATGGGACGACAAATTTTTTACTCCTTTTGACTGGGGATACTTTGCTTTTGTACAAAATGTTGGCGCAGAGACAGTAACAAACTTTAGGGAACTTGCCGCTAGTGATTTGAAAATAGTGATTCAAGACCCTCGTTCGTCAACGCCTGGCTTGGGCTTATTGATGTGGGTGAAAGCTGCTTATGGAGCGGATGCTCAAGAAATATGGAATGATTTAGATGATAATATCGTAACTGTAACAGCAGGTTGGTCTGAAGCTTATGGCATGTTTTTAGAGGGTGAAGCAGATATGGTTTTATCTTACACAACATCCCCTGCATACCATATTATTGCTGAGCAGGATAATTCCAAAACATTCGCAGTTTTTGATGAAGGTCACTACATGCAAGTTGAAGTTGCTGGAAAACTAAGTTCAACAGATCAGCCAATGCTGGCCGACCAATTTTTAAAATTTATGGTATCTAATGTGTTTCAGGAAATAATTCCAACCACAAATTGGATGTTCCCAGCAGTGACCCCGATGACTGGATTACCTGAGGGTTTTCCAAAAGCACTTTCTACAAAAAAATCTCTGATATTTAGTCCCTCTGACGCTGCGGCTTTGCGTAAGGATGCACTATTGGAGTGGCAGACAGCGTTATCGCAATAACTTTACGATTGACACTTGGTGGGGCAGTAATTTTTGCCCTACTAATATTTTCTTTTGGAACGGCCGCCGCTGTTGCCTCTAAAGGTGATGGGTTTGGCACATTGGTGCTAGCTGATTTCTCTGCTATTTGGTTTACAATTTGGCAAGCACTTGTTTCTGCAATTTTGAGTGTTTGTTTAGCCATCCCAGTTTCTCGAGCGCTCTGGCGCCAAAACTTTTTTGGACGCAGAGCTCTAATTATCCTTTTGGGGGCCCCTTTTATTCTCCCAGTACTGGTTGGTGTTTTAGGCTTATTAGCTGTTTTTGGTCGCTCCGGTTGGATCAGTGAGTTACTTTTATTTTTTGGATTGGGCAGGCTTTCTATATATGGCGCGTTTGGTGTTATCTTAGCGCATGTATTTTTTAATTTGCCTTTAGCGACACGTTTGCTCCTACAGGGTTGGAGCGCGGTACCTGGAGAGAAGTTCCGCGTAGCCGATAGCCTTGGTTCTAATTCATGGGCTAAATTCCTCCTGATTGAATGGCCAATGCTTAGGGGTGCCATTCCAGGTGCGTTCGTTTTGATTTTTCTGTTATGTTTGACCAGCTTTACTGTAGCTCTAGCGGTAGGTGGAGGACCTAGAGGTACAACTATTGAACTTGCGATATATCAAGCGTTTCGGTTTGAGTTTGATTTGGGAAAGGCCGCTAGCTTAGCTACTGTCCAGTTTGGTATTTGCGTAACTGTGGCCTTTCTAGCGTGTCTTGTGCCATTGCCTAAATTGGGGGGTATTGGGCTTGATCGTTTGGTACAGCAATTTGACGCTTGGAAACATCGTAAATTAGACCTAATTTGGATTTCTGGTGCTGCAGCTTTTTTGATATTACCGCTCGCTGCAATTCTTTTTCGTGGCTTAGGAAATATTTTGACTCTGCCGGGGCAGGTTCTAGCGGCAAGCATAACTTCTCTTTTGATAGCATTGATTTCGACAGCAGTTTGTATTTGTCTTGCTCTAGTCCTATCTTTATCTCTTGCTCACAGCAGGCTTAATACTCAAAAAATAGCTGAAGGTATTAGTATTTTAGGTCTTTCTACTAGCCCACTAGTCGTGGGTACGGGGTTATTTCTAATGATTTTTCCATTCGTCCACCCGGCAAGCCTAGCTATACCAGTAACAGCCTTCGTGAATGCAATGATGGCTATGCCTTTTGTGTTGCGCGTTCTGATGCCGGCGGTGCGTGAAATTTATAATGATTATCTTCATTTGCGCTTGAGCCTAAACATGGGGCGGGGTGTTTGGTTAATGCGCATTGTTTTTCCACGATTGCGCCGACCAATTGGTTTTTCGGTGGGTTTGGTGGCTGCCCTCTCAATGGGAGACTTTGGAGTTATTGCGTTATTTTCAGATCCTGAATTACAAACTTTGCCTCTTATGCTTTATCGATTAATGGGAGCATATCGAATGGATCAGGCTGCAGCTGTGGCAGTAGTCCTAGTTGCGCAGAGTCTCTTTCTATTTTGGATTTTTGACCAAGGAGGGCGAAGACATTCTGTATCTTAAAAACGTGTGTTTTACACAGGGAAAATTTTCGTTAACTGCTGATTTAAGTGTTTCTAAAGGAGCACGAGTTGCAATTATTGGACCGTCTGGTGAAGGAAAGTCGACACTACTTCTTGGCATTTCTGGATTTTTGCAGCCAACGGCAGGTGAGGTCCTCTGGGACGGCAAACCCATGTCTCACCATCCGGGACAGCGGCCATTGAGCATTCTTTTTCAAGAACATAATTTGTTCCCACATCTAAGTGCTGCCGACAATGTAGCTCTTGGCTTAAATCCAAGTATGCGGCTCTCTGAAGAGCAGATTTTACTTGTTAGTAAAGCGCTCGATCAAGTGGGTTTAAGTGAAAAAGCTGAGGCATACCCAAGAGACCTTTCAGGTGGACAGCGAGGCCGGGTTGCCTTGGCTCGAATTCTATTACGCAGGCGTCCATTAATTTTGTTGGATGAACCTTTTTCAGCCTTAGGCCCAGCACTAAAGGATGAAATGTTAGAGGTTTTAGATAAAATACTAAAATTGACTGGTGCTACTGCTCTTATGGTTACCCATGATACTAATGATGCAATCGAGTTTGCCGATGAAGCTATCTTAGTAGCTGACGGTCACGCCCATAAGCCCCAAGAAATAAAAAGCTTGTTTTCCAACCCACCGCCAGCATTACAGAAGTATATCGGCACTCGCCGATAGGTCGCCTCATGTTTTTGCTCTGATCAGGGTTCCAGAAAGTGGTAGTAAGTAATTATATTTCCCTATTCTTGATTGGCTTCCAGAGCGCTTTATTTGCCAAAAACAATAATATAGTGAGCAATCCCAAAATTAAAACACCAACTGTGCCAGCACGTTTTCGGTCGTTTAGTTTTGGTTCTGCGGTCCACATTAGGAATGCTGATATATCTTCTGACAGATGCTCTAGATCATTTTTATGGCCATCTGCAAATTCCACAATTTCATCTTCTAGTGGTGGCGCCATTGAAATCCAGCCGCCAGGATAGGCTGTATTTTCATATAAAGTTGAGCCTGACGCAGTTTTCTCTTTACCAGTGTAGCCAGTCAGTAATGATAGGATATATTCTGGACCACCCATTCCCTTAAGCAGCTGATTTATTCCCGTACTCATTGGGCCATGAAATCCAGCTCTGGCTTTAGCCATAAGTGATAGATCTGGAGCGTTTAAATTGCCACCTTTTGGAAAGTGATCCGCTGGAAGTGCATCGCGATAATCGCCTTCACCATAGTTTAATGATTGATCCCAAACTTGTACAAATTGTGTTGCATATCCTCTTACCTCAGCTTTGCTAAGGTGAGGCCCCCCTTCATCACCAAGGGTTCGAATAGGTACAAATTTCATACCGTGGCAGGATGAGCATACTTCCGTATACACTTTAAGCCCACGCCGCAATTGTTCTTGATCATAGGAGCCAAAAGGGCCCTCAAATGAAAAGTTGTGATCATGGACATGACCTTCACTGCCGGCAGCGTGAACTCCACCAGAACCAGCTACCAAAGTCAGGATGATACCTAAAGCAAAATTCTTGAGCAAAATTTAACCCCTTTTCACTCTGCTGGGGCGGCAATGCCTGCCGCCTCTGGTTTAACGTGGTGAGCGTTGAAATCGTCTTCGATCGTTGCAGGTGGCGTCGATGGTTTTTCAATTACACCCAGCAAAGGCAAAATAACCAGAAAGTATGCAAACCAATAGGTTGCGCCGATTAAAGAGAATGAAGCATAAGGCTCTTGTGCTGGCCGAGCACCCAGCCACATTAGAAATATGAAATCTGCTACTAGGATGCCAAACCACCACTTGAACATCGGCCGATACCGACCAGACCGTACTGATGACGTATCAAGCCATGGTGCCAGAGCCATAACAGCGATCGCCCCAAACATTGCTAAAACTCCAAAGAACTTTGCATCAACAATACCACCAGTAATAAAGCTGGCAAACTGGACAACCCAGACTTCTGAGGTAAATGCGCGTAAGATTGCGTAAAAGGGTAGGTAATACCATTCTGGAACGATATGCGCTGGTGTCGCTAACGGGTTTGCTTCGATATAGTTATCTGGGTGGCCTAGGTAATTTGGCATAAAGCCTACGATAGCCATAAAAACAGTCAATATTAGAGCTAGAGCAAAAAGGTCTTTAACCACAAAATATGGCCAGAAGGGCAGGGTGTCTTTTGCTGCCTCGGCTTTTGATCCTCGACGTACTTCCACGCCAGTGGGGTTATTATTTCCCGTAGTATGAAACGCCCAAATGTGCACTATGACTAAGCCTGCGATCAGAAATGGGAAGAGATAGTGAAGGCTAAAAAAACGATTTAAGGCTGGTTGGCCAACGGCAGTTGCGCCCAAAAGCCATGACTGAAGTGTTTCACCTACAAATGGGATCGCGCCAAACAGACCAGTGATTACTGCTGTACCATGAAAAGACATTTGGCCCCACGGTAACACGTAGCCTAGGAATCCGGTCGCCATCATTAGAAGATAAATCAACATCCCAATGATCCAAGTAATTTCTCGTGGAGCTTTATAACTGCCGTAGTAAAGTCCACGAAACATGTGGGCATAAACAGCAATAAAAAATAGAGATGCACCATTCATGTGAAAGTAACGGATCATGTGGCCACCATTTACATCACGCATTATATGCTCAATTGAAGCAAAAGCCATATCTACGTGTGGCGTGTAATGCATCACTAAAACTATACCGGTAATTATTTGGAGAGTTAGACAGAACGTCAGCACTATACCCCAAATCCACATCCAGTTTAGATTTTTTGGAGTTGGAACCATAATTGTATCGTATAGCAAACCTACTATAGGCAGGCGTGAATCAATGGCCTTTTCTATTTTTGATTTTGGCTCATAATGATCGTGTGGAATTCCACCCATTATCCAGTCTCCTTACCAATAACTAGCTCAGTCTCTCCGTCGAATTTGGCGAATGGCACCAATAGATTTTGTGGTGCAGGACCTTTTCTTATTCGGCCTGCAGTATCATAATGTGATCCATGGCAAGGACAGAACCAGCCCCCAAAATCACCAGCTCCATCGCCTAGTGGTACACAGCCTAAATGCGTGCATACGCCAAGCATCACCAACCACTCACCGCTTTCGTCAAGCGACCGATTTTCGTCTGTAGCGGGCATATCTGGTTTGTTATTGTTACGATCATTTCCATCGATTAATTCATCTATTTTAACAGCACGAGCTGTTTGTATCTCGCTTTCGGTACGGCGACGAATAAAAACTGGCTTGCCTTGCCAAAGAACTGTGATTTGAGTGCCAGGCTCAACATCCGCCACATCTACACGAATTGACGCTAGGGCCCGAACATCTGCTGAGGGGTTCATTTGGTTGACTAGCGGCCATACTGCTGAACCAGCCACGACTGCTCCCGCACCCGCAGTTGCGTAGTAAATAAAATCTCTACGAGTGCCATCGTGTTCATCTTTGTGCGCCACGAGGTTCCTCCAAGCTAATTTCAAAGTCTCAAACCCAACAGAAATGGGTATTTCTAATCGGTTCCTAGCCTAGGGATTGCGTGGCGTCCAGCGGACATTCCGGCGCAGCCTGTAAGACGAGAGTTTGCTGCATTTAAGTAACATTGATACTGCTACTTCAGTAGGTTCATAACATTTATTAATTTTAACTAAAGCAAACCTATGCACAGACAAATAGCCTATTCATTATCGCCTATCAATTGAATAACAAAGTTCTACTAATTTAAGGTTCCCAAATAAAAAAATGGCAGCACTTAGGGGCCATTTGATGAAGAGTTCCTTGCTAGGTTTTGGAAAGTATATTTGGACCGAATGCTTACCCCAGATTATAAAGACTAACCATCTACATGAGTATCAATCATACTGCTGCGACCCTCAAAACTGTTAAACCATTCAGCTAAAGCATCATTACCCTTTCGCCAATTGCGAGCACCGTGGCGCAGATCAAGGTAGCCCAGCGCGCATGCCACACTGATTTGTCCCATATTTAATCTGCTATTGAGGTTAACCAGCCAATGACTTTGTAACGCTTTACAACCATTCGCAACTTTAACCCACTGCGCGTCTACCCAATCAGAACTAATTAGGTGCTCAGGCCGGGCCCTGATTTCATACGAAATGCTTACAGCGCTATCCATGATTGAATCGGCGGTTGCCTCTATTGTGAGGACATCCCAAAGGCCTTTCTCAGGATAGAGGCCTGCATTTACACGACTATCTAAATATCGAGTGATTACCCGACTGTCATAAAGGTTTGTGCCGTCTGGTTTAATAAGTACTGGAATTCGTCCCGTTGGGTTGGCAGCCTGCACTTTTGGATCAGATTTGTAAGGGGAGGTAGCAATATGTACCTCTTTAACAGCCTTTAATTGATCTGTCTCACGCAGTAAAACCCTTACTTTGCGCGCAAATGGTGAGGCTGCAGCCATGAGCAATTCCATATTATTTCCTTTAAAATTATTTTGTATTTGGAAGCATGTCGTTGGGATTTACGGCACTGCCAGTCCGCACTGATTCCAAAGCTGCTTCTGCTAAAGCTAGGGACATCAATCCGTCATGCCCGCCTGTTCTAGGTTGCGTGCCACTGGAGATACAATCGACAAAGTGCTCAATTTCTGCTGCATACGCTGCAATATAACGGTTCATGAAGAAATCAAGAAGAGGTGGCCGCGTATAACCATGTGTGGTTGCCACAGTGATACGTGACTGATGGTGATTTTCTGCTGATACACAACCCTCGGAACCATGAACCTCAATTCTCTGATCATAACCAAATGATGCGCGGCGAGAATTCGTAATCGTACAATGTTTGCCACTAGCTGTAGTCAAAATTGCATTTGCACTATCGAAGTCATCATATTTGCCAAACTTAGGGTCAGTTAATACTGAGGCTGTCGCTTGCACGCTATTAACCTCTTCACCCAACATCCAGCGTGCCACATCAAAGTCATGGATCATCATATCTCGAAATATGCCACCAGAGCGCTTTATGTATTCATCTGGAGGCGCTGCTGGGTCTCGACTGATTATTGTTACCATTTCAACTTCACCAATTTGGCCAGCATCAATTGAGGCTCTTAAGGCTTGGAAGTCAGGGTCGTACCGGCGGTTAAACCCAACCATTAATGTTGCATTTTTTTCCTGAACGACAGTGAGGCAAGCCTTTACTCTGAAAATATCTAAATCTACGGGCTTTTCACAGAAAATTGCCTTGCCCGCCTGAGCAAAACTTTCGATTAGGTCAGCATGGGTATCAGTTGGTGTACAGATAATTACTCCATCAATATCGTCAGACAGCAAAATTTGATCAATGGTCCGAATATCGCAGTCGTATTGATCTTGAACTAATTGGGCATTTTTAGTGAACGTATCTGCTACTGCTGTCAATTTTGCCATTGGCACGGATGCGACGGCACGGGCGTGTACCTGCCCTATTCTTCCGGCACCTAAAAGACCAATTCTTATCATTTGATATCCTCTATATTTGGGTAGGAGAGTCTTAAAACCGTAACTTTCATTTTTTAATTCACAAAGTTTTTGGTCCACTATTTGGAGTTGATATTTTAGTTCAATTTTAAAAATAAAATAAGCAATTAGAGAAACTTAGATTTATAAAAGTGCAGTCCTCAAACTTTTTACTACGAAATCTTGATTTTCATTGGTTAGGCCGTAGTAGAGAGGTATTGATATAGCCTCTGTGGCATAGGCTTCAGCGTTAGGAAATTGGCCTGGTTTGAAACCTCTACGCTGATAGAACGGCTGAAGGTGTACGGGCATATAATGAAGATTAACTCCAATATCTTGTGATTGCAAAAATTCGAAAATTGTCTTGTGGCGATCTACATCAACCCGAACTACATAGAGATGCCAGCTGGATGCTGTATTAAGTGACTGAATTGGAGTTTTAAGTGACATTTGTTGTAACATCTCATCATATCTTGCTGCAAGTTTTGTTCTTCGTTCTACTATCTTATTTAAGCGTGTCATCTGAGAGGTTCCTAATGCCGCCTGTAGGTCCGTCATACGGTAGTTGAACCCGAGCATGATTTGTTCATAATGCCATGGCCCAACAGAATTACTTTCCATTAACTCTGGATCCCGCGTCACTCCGTGGCTGCGCGCAAGTGTCATGGATTGTGCCAGCTTTGCTGAATTAGTTGTTGCAACACCGCCCTCAGCAGTAGTGACAATTTTTACTGGATGAAACGAAAACACTGCTATGTCGCTGTAACGGCAATTACCCACTGGTGCATTATCGTAGGAAGCACCGATCCCATGGCTGGCATCCTCAATTATTCGGATCCCATACTCTTTTGCTATTTTCTGAATTGCTTTCATATCTGCGGATTGACCGCACAAGTGTACGGGAATGATAACTTTTGGGGGCTTATCTGTTTGTTCTAACTTTTCTCGAAGTGCTTTTGGACACATTGTATAGCGAACTGGATCAATATCCACAAAATCAATATCAGCACCACAATAGATCGCACAGTTTGCTGAGGCTACAAATGTTGTTGGAACTGTCCAAACCATATCCCCTGGCCCAACCTCTAAAGCTATGCACGCCATATGCAGGGCTGCCGTGGCTGAATGAGCAGCTACTGCGTGAGTAGCGTTTGTTTTATCCGCAATAGATTTTTCAAAA
>CESE01054817.1_pt1 | contig 14593 bp, 8 predicted proteins | sample 350271 | NCBI WGS metagenome assembly CESE01 (sample SAMEA2621536, study PRJEB7988) | marine metagenome | isolation source: saline water (ENVO:00002010), including | reverse complement strand
GGTTTATAGAAAATCCCCTTTCGGTTTTGGAAGGGGATTTTTTTGTTTTCATTCCCAAAAAACACAAGACTTTAAGATTATGAATTTAAGAGGCATTACTTTTCTTTGAATTTCCATTTGCAGTTTTAAGTTTTCATTTATGCTTATCCTAAAGATTACAGGATATTGTAATAATCATATATTTTGAAGATTATTTCACAGAGATACACAGAGAAAAAAAAGAGATTTACAGAGGAAATAAAATATTGTTTCTGAGATCTTTTCTTTTTTAGTCTTAAACAGAAATCAAGTATTGAATTTTAAGCTCGTTTTTGTCTTTAGGTAAAAATGTAGAAGGTATTAGTCAAAAAGGGCTTCGATAAACCTAGCCTGACAAACAAATAAATTGTCCTCTTGTGGTTTACTGGAAGGATATGAAAGGGTTATTTGAGCTGAGTTTGTAAAATTATTTATCTCTAGCTGGTCGCTATTTCCCTTTTTTTATTACCGAACTCTTTTCTTTGAGTTAAAGAAACGTATAAAATGAGCGTATCAAAATACTGTTTGAGCTTGCCGAAGGAAGTCTAGTGAGTTCATTTTTATTCGCATTACTTAATTAATTATTGAGCTCATGATTTTCAGTTGGTTATTTTTATGAAGGAAAATAAAACAACGACTAGTTTTTTGTCCTGCATCTTAAGGGATAACCATATTTTCATTTAGCTAAGAAGATAGTAAAGCAAATTGCAACTAATAACTCAACACTTTTTTAGATGGTTTATTATTCTATTTTTTGAATATCTTATCTAAATATTTAATTGTGTTTATTAAATAAGCAAATTCTTTAAAACAAAAACGAGGCTCACAAATTGTGAGCCTCACTTGACTTGATTTTAATTCCCCCCAGAATTTTAAATCGGTTGTAGAATATACAACAACCAGAACAATACAATAAAGATGCCAAACTTTATGTTTTTTAATAATTTAGGCTTCTTTTATGTAATTTTCTAAATATTTAAAGTTTTTTGTTAAGCTTCCATTTTTGCAAATAGTAGCTCTTTCTATAATTTTATCTGGATCATTAGTTAGCAAACAAGGAAAAATATACTTCATCATTTCTGCACCAAAATCTTCCGAAGCATCTTTTGGAAGTTCACAAGGTAAATTATCAACCGCCATTACTGTAATTACATTTTCTTTTTTGTAATCATCTACAAGTTCTGTAATAGGGTTGTAGCCATAAATTGGATCTGCAATTGTAGAAGGTTTTAAAGTGCACGCAACAGGGCCATTTATATCGCAAGAAACATCGGCTACTGTTTTAATTTTAAAGTCTGGGTGTTTTGCATCTTCCCGAGTAAACAAAAATGGGGAGTCTGCAGCATAGTAATGTCCAGCAATAAACATTGTTGCAACTTTAGCGTATTTAAAGAAATCTGATTTATAGGATTTTGGGTTTTTATAAAAGTCACTTTTAGACGATGCCGAGCCATCTGTACGAACATTGTAATCTAAAGTGTTAATTTGAACATAAACCGCCTCATTAAAGGTATCGTTTAAAAATTGTTCTTTGCTTACTTCTTTAATTCCTATTAAGTTAATCAATTCTAAAATTCCATTGCCAACTCTCCCTGAACCAGTAAGTACAATTTTAATAGGATTAAGCTTAATTTTAGGCAACTCATTCTCCATTTCTTTACGATCCTCACACAAGTGAGCCGCTTTTAAATTGTAAGATCCTGTGCTTTTTCCATGTGCTAAAAAACCATTATAACAACCTACAATTCCAGCATACCTTCCAAAACCAATCAATCGTTTGCCATTGATATTGGTTAAAGTTTCATAATCGATCATTCGGATGTTTAAAGACAACATCTTTAATAGTAACTCTCTGTTATATGGCTGTTCTTTAATCGTATGCGAAAAGTAGAAATAGGTTTTATTAGGAATTAAATTTTCTTTAGGAACTTCTTTTACCCCAATAATTACATCACAATCAGCCAAGTCTTCTTGTATTACTATACCTAAATCGGTATATTCACTATCTATAAATCGTCTTATTGCACTTGGTTGTACAACTAAATCTAAATTTGTATAAAGCTTCTGTAATTTAATGCATTGTTTAGGACTTAAAGCAACACGTTTATCTGGAGGAGTCTTACCTTCTCTAAGGATTCCTATTTTCATTGAGGTTTTTTTGGATTTAAATAGACTAATTGTACTAGAAACACAACAAATAATTAATCAGTATTACTCAGCTTTACACTGTTCTTCTGATTCTGCACCACAAAATCCGCAAGCTTCACCTTCTGGAGTTACTAGAGGATTATTGCTGGCACAAGTCCCTTCAAATTCACCATCTTTTTTTGCCCAAATTTTAATTGCAATTCCTGCAAATCCTAAACCCAATAATCCTATCGCTAATAATACTGTTTTCATCTGTTGTAAATTTTAGCAAATTTAAACCAAAGTATTTTAAATTATTGTTTAATTAATAGTTATTATCCTTAGTACCTATACTATAATCGCAAATTTGTATCTTTCTTTCTAAGTAAGAGTAGTTAAACCTATTTATTGCATTTTATTCGAATATACGAGCACCTTTTATTTAATTGTTAAGGATAAGTATTTAGCTATTAGGTTTAACAATTGAATAGGTTTAGTGATCTACTAATAGATAAAATATTGTTGTGAAAGTGATGCTGTTTTGTAGATGCTTAGTGCTTAGCACTCCTTCAATTTTGCTTGAGATTTAGATGGTCTTTTTGGTATTAATTTACTAATTTTGCAATAATTATAAGCAACCAAAAACTCTACCTATGATTTCATTCTTTAAGGGAGCAAACCAAGTATTTGCCTTAGCCACTAAAGAACCTATAAGCCCAGAAAATTGTGAGAAATTACAATGGTTGTTCGGCGATGCCGAACAACTAAATTCTAAGGCTGTTGAAGGTTTATTCGTTGGACCTAGAAAAGAAATGATTACCCCATGGAGCACCAATGCAGTTGAGATTATTCAAAACATGGACGTAAAAGGTATAGCTCGAATTGAAGAATATTTTGCTTTTGATGAAGAAGCTGGTTTCGATCCAATGCTACAAGTAAAATACGATGGGCTGCACCAAGATATTTTTACGGTTGATACAAAGCCAGAAGAAATCATTCATATTGAAGACATCGCAGCTTATAATAGTCAAGAAGGATTAGCACTGAATGCTGATGAGGTTGCATATTTGGATAGCGTTAGCTTAGAAATAGGAAGAAAATTAACAGATTCTGAAGTTTTCGGTTTTTCACAAATCAACTCAGAACACTGTCGTCACAAAATATTTAACGGAACCTTCATTATCGATGGTGAAGAAAAAGAAAGCAGTCTTTTCAAATTAATCAAAAAGACTTCCGAAATGAACGGAGGTAACTTGATTTCAGCTTACAAAGATAATGTTGCTTTTGTTAAAGGCCCTAAAATTGAGTTATTCTCACCTAAACGTCAGGATATAGCCGATTATTACCATACTAAAGAAATACAATCTGTGCTGTCTCTAAAAGCAGAAACACATAATTTCCCTACTACAGTAGAGCCTTTTAATGGTGCTGCAACTGGTTCGGGTGGAGAAATTAGAGACCGTTTAGCAGGTGGTAAAGGTAGTTTGCCATTAGCTGGAACTGCTGTTTACATGACTTCTTACTCTCGTTTAGAAGAAGAACGTAACTGGGAAGAAGGAATGAAAGAGCGTGATTGGCTGTACCAAACACCAATGGATATTTTAATCAAAGCTTCAAATGGTGCTTCTGACTTCGGTAACAAATTTGGACAACCTTTAATTACAGGTTCTGTACTTACTTTTGAGCATTCTGAAAACAACAAACAATTAGGTTACGACAAAGTAATTATGCAAGCCGGTGGTATCGGCTGGGGTAAACATGTTGATGCTTTAAAAGATATACCTAAAAAAGGAGATCGAGTTGTTATTTTGGGTGGAGACAATTACCGTATCGGTATGGGTGGTTCTTCCGTTTCTTCTGTAGATACAGGTGAATTAGACAACGCTATTGAGCTAAATGCGATTCAGCGTTCTAACCCAGAAATGCAAAAACGTGCAGCCAATGCAATTAGAGCAATGGTAGAAAGCGATAATAACCCTATTGTTTCTATTCACGATCACGGTGCTGGTGGACACTTAAACTGTTTGTCGGAATTGGTAGAAGAAACAGGTGGAAGAATAGATTTAGAAGCACTTCCTATAGGCGACCCTACTTTATCGGCAAAAGAAATTGTTGGTAACGAGTCGCAAGAGCGAATGGGCTTAGTAATAAACGAAAAGCATATTGAAGAGTTACGCAAAATCTCTGAAAGAGAAAGAGCGCCGTTTTATAATGTAGGTGAGATTACTAGCGATATGAACTTCTCTTTCGAATCTGTAAAAGACGGAAGTAAGCCCATCGACATGAAACTGAAACATTACTTTGGTTCTTCTCCAAAAACAATTATGACAGATTCTAGAGCAGAGGTAAATTTCTCTAAGCTAGAATACAATCAAGATAATTTATTCGAATACATTACATCGGTACTTCAATTAGAAGCTGTTGCTTGTAAAGATTGGTTAACTAACAAGGTTGACCGTTGTGTGTCGGGTAGAGTTGCTAAACAACAAAATACAGGTCCTTTACATTTACCACTAAACGATTGTGGTGTAATGGCTTTGGATTATAGAGGTCAAATTGGCGTTGCTACTTCTGTAGGTCACGCTCCTATAAGTGCTTTAATCGATCCTGTTGCAGGTTCAAGAAATTCTATTGCTGAGGCTTTAACAAACCTTGTTTTCGCTCCAATTACAGACAATCTTAATGGTGTTTCTTTAAGTGCTAACTGGATGTGGCCTTGTAGAAACGAAGGCGAGGATGCTCGTTTATACGATGCAGTAAAAGGAATTAGCGATTTTGCGATTTCTTTAGGAATTAATGTTCCTACAGGAAAGGATAGTTTATCGATGACTCAGAAGTACAAAGACGGAAGCAAAGTTGTCTCTCCTGGTACAGTTATTATTTCTGCTATTGGTGAGTGTAGTAACATCAACCAAGTGGTGAGTCCCGTTTTAAAGAAAAAGGAAAATGCACCTATTATTTATATCAACTTATCGCAAGATTCGTATAAATTGGGTGGTAGTTCTTTTGCTCAAATAAACAATAAAGTAGGAACAGAAACACCAACTATTAAAGATTCTGAATTCTTTAAGAATGGTTTCAACTCGATTCAAAAATTAATTAAGTCTGACTTGGTTGAAGCTGGACACGATATTTCTGCTGGTGGTTTAATTACAGCTTTATTAGAAATGTGTTTTGCTGATGTTAACCTAGGAGCAGATATCGATTTAACTTGCTTGAATGAGCAAGACATCGTAAAAGTATTATTTGCTGAAAACGCTGGTGTTCTACTTCAAGTAAACGACATTGCTAAAGCAGATGCTATTTTAGCAGAAATGAATATTACTTACCATAATTTAGGTATTGTAGTTGATGTTTCAGAATTAAATATTACAAGTAAGGAACTAAACTTTAACTTAAGCGTTAGCGATTTAAGAGATGTTTGGTACAAGACTTCCTATTTATTAGACCGTAAGCAAAGTGGTGAAGAAAAAGCTTTAGAGCGTTTCAACAACTATAAGCACATGCCATTAGAGTTTAACTTCCCAGCATCTTTCAGCGGACAGTTAGCAGCTATGGGCTTAGATCCAAACAGGAAAAAAGCAAGTGGTTTAAAAGCGGCAATTATTCGCGAAAAGGGTTCAAACTCTGAGCGCGAAATGGCTTACGCACTTTACTTAGCAGGTTTTGATGTAAAAGACATCCACATGACCGATTTAATGAGTGGTCGTGAAGATTTAACCGATGTAAACTTTATTGCTGCCGTTGGTGGATTCTCCAACTCAGATGTTTTAGGTTCTGCAAAAGGATGGGCTGGTTCATTTAAATACAACGAAAATGCACGTACAGCTTTAAAGAATTTCTTCGAAAGAGAAGATACACTTTCTTTAGGTATCTGTAACGGTTGTCAGTTATTTGTAGAACTAGGTTTGATAAATGCTGATCATACAGAAAAGCCAAGAATGCTTCACAACGATTCTCATAAATTTGAGTCTGGTTTTGTGAATGTAGATATCCCAGAAAATGACTCAGTATTGTTTAGTACATTATCCGGTTCTCGTTTAGGTGTTTGGGTTGCTCACGGTGAGGGGAAATTCTCCATGCCTTACAACGAAGATCAATACAATATTGTATCAAAGTATAGTTATAACAAATATCCAGCAAACCCGAATGGCTCTGACTTTAATACAGCGGCAATTACCTCAAAAGATGGTCGTCACTTAGTAATGATGCCACACCCAGAGCGCTCTATATTTCCATGGAACTGGGCACATTATCCAGAAAACCAAAACCAAGTATCGCCATGGATTGAAGCTTTTGTAAATGCTCGTAATTGGGTAGCTGAGAAAACAAAATAAACGTTTTTCATTTTCATAAAAAAGCCCCCTTGGATTTCCAAGAGGGCTTTTTTATTGAAGTATTTCTAAGCTATAAATCCTTATAAATATAAATTTGATTAGAATTAATTTATGTCAATTAGGAGGGAAGCATACATCATTCTACCGACTCTAGGACCTCCATATACTTGGTATGCATTGTTGTTTAATAGATTTGAAGCACCAACCTTTATTGTAGCATTAAGTTCTTTTATTTGTTTATTTATTTGAGCATCTAACTGATCATAGCTAGGTACTTCTCCTGTAAATTGTGGAGAACCTTCGTAAATAAAACCTTGAACCCATTTATAGTTTGTACTAAAGCCCCAGTGTCTTGAAATTCCAAACACATTTATGTCTCTAACACCAAAACCCAAATTAAACTTATGTTCTGGAGTATTAAATGCAGGTATTATTGGGTCGTCTGTACCTTTTATATTTAATTTATTCCAAGAATAATTTCCGTTAATGGTTAAATACTGATTGTAAAAATAATTTAAACCAATAGTAAAACCTTTCGTACTCACTTTATCTTCTGCATTAGCTGCAACTCTATATCCCTGAATGGATGGCAAAAGTATATTGTACCGATCCTCTATCGTATCTCCTACACTAGAAGCCCAACCTTCATTTACATCCTCTTCGGTAGCTTCTTTTGTTGCATACCTAAATGAGGCTCCCGTTAGGTAACCAATAAAATCGTCGTAAACACTATAGTAAACACTAGCATCTAAATACAATTTATTAAACAAAGTTGTTCTGTAACCAAACTCAATAGATTTCACTTTTTCAGGCTTTATTGGGGCAACCTTCATAAAACCGCCTTCGAGTGCATCAGGGTTGTTTGTTGCAGCAATAAAGTATTGTTGTAGCGAATCTATATTTACAAAGTATTCCTCAAATCCAAATCCATTTAAATTACCCAATAATATAGCAGGACCAATATTATAGTTCAAATACTGATCAGTTAATGTAGGGTTTCTGATTGCTGAGGACAATGATATTCTTAACACATCCTTTTCTGTGGGTGTATAAACAATAGAAGCAGCAGGAGAAAATAAGTAATCGAAATTCTGGTTTTTATCCATTCTTGCAGATGCAGATAATTTTAAGGTTTCACTTAAAAAATCACGTTGGTAACCTGCATAAGCACCAAATTCTTTATTCGTAATTACTAAATCTACTATTGTCGTGTCTATTTCAAATAAATGAGTGCTGTCAATAATCTCAACAAATTCTGGTACCCATGGCGTTCCAATATTTACTATTGAAGTATCTAATTCTAAAACAGGATTACCTGCATCATCAAATAGAAAACGATCGTTATAGTGTTGAACAAAGCCATCTTCAAAAATACTTCCATCGGAATCTGGCTTGTACATTCGTGCATTAGCTCCTACGGTAAACCTATTTTTCCCAACCTCAAATTTGTATTCTGCTTGTCCGTGGTATAATTTAGATTTGTCGTAAAACTTTGTCCCTCCAACTAAATTACCATTCTTATCGTATCGAGTTTGTGTGGTGATTTCATTAAATATTTGTTCAAAATTTGCTGAATCTGGGTGTAAAAAACTACTCCCTTGCTGCCCAACAAAGTCATTCATGAATTGACTAGTTTCGTTGTGGTAAGCAGAAATAGAATCATCGTTTAAAGCTAATATATCAGTCATGTCCGAATACCAATTTTCGTAAGAACCTTCAATGTAAATTAACTGACCATTATCATCGTAAATATAGTCTCCATTTGCATCGGTTTCGTAGTACTGAATATCATTAATATCGATCCAACCTGGAAATTCAAGTATTTTAGGGTAAATATCAGTTGTCCAATAGTTTCCATATTTTCTACTCCATTCACTATCTGTTAAATGTCTGTTTAATAAAGATTGTGCTGTTGCAACGGCATCGTAAGTATCACCAGCATCTTCGTGGGTTTCGTAGAAACGGATAAAGAATTTGTCTTTTTGCCTAAATTCTAAACGATTTTGAAAGAATTTTAGGCCGTTTAAACTATAGCGATTATCGCCTTGGTATACTGTTGTTCCTGTTCCATAGTTACTTGCGTAAATAAGCTCTGTTTTAGGAGTAGGTTTGAAAAAAAAGGCTGCATTCGCTTTTATGTTTTCAGTATTATAATCTACCAAATCTTTTTCTTCGTAACCTGTACGATGAAAAGTTCCCAAACCGGGATGAGAACCAAAATTTGAATACGTTTGATAGTACTCATCTCCGTACTTGTTAACGGCATCGTAGCCCCCATGATTCGTCGTTAAAGAAGGCGACTTGTATGCTTGATCGTAGTTGTTAGCAACCCAGTCATCAGCAACCATCTTGTAGAAATTAAATTTCATTCCAAATTTATCTTCACCTTCTTTATTTTTAAAAGCGTGTGCATAACGTAGTGCAATTTCACCTAAATTTCTAGCACCACCCTTTATTTGTGCAGAGAATCCGGGGAATTGAAATGGATCTTTTGTTTCCATACTAATAACACCGTTAAAAGCATTTGGTCCGTAAAGTGCTGAGTTTGCACCAACGATAATTTCAACTTTTTTAAGATCTAATTCCGAAGAACCTAAAAAGTTACCCAAAGCAAAATTTAGACCTGGAGATTGATTATCTACACCATCTATAATTTGTAGCGAACGTACTGGAGAGGTAGAATTAAATCCTCTAGTATTAATAATTTTAAACCCTAAACTAGCAGAGGTTACATCAACACCTTTTAAGGCACCCAAACCCTCGTAAAAACTAGCCGCAGGAGTTTCTTTAATTGCCAAAATATCTAAAGCTTCAACCGTTATAGCAGATTGCTTTTGTTTTTGAGTTAAACGCGAATCTGTAATTACAATTTCAGATAAGATTTGTTTGTCCTCACCTAAATAAATCTTAAGAGCCTCGGTAGAATTTACCGTAACTATTTTTTTCTCAAACCCAATAAATGAAACTTCTATATCGATCGGAATCGTAGGGACTTCTATTTGGAAAAAACCATCGAAATCTGTCATCGATCCTTTAGAAGTACCCGGAATAATAACATTAGCTCCGATTAAAGTTTCTTTGCTATTTTTGTCGTAAACAGTTCCTTTAATGATATGCTGCGAATACAATTGTTGCCCCATTAAAAAGAGAAAAGAACAAAGTAAAATGTGTTTTAATTTCATCTGTAATAGCTTAATTTTCTCAAAAATAGTAAAATTATGATGCTTGCATCATAATTTTGTGATTAACCTTTAAAGTAAATTTTGATTTGTACTAACATTACATTAGTATTTAATGAAGACTAAAATTGATTTTATTGTATCTTTTCTATTGATTTATAATGGTTTAGAAGTTTGGTTTGAGAAGGTAGTTTTTGTAAAATTTATCAATAATAGTTAGAACTTCTTTTGGAGAATCTACTACATAAATTAACTCTAAATCTTTCTCACTTATGGTTCCTTCAGAAACGAGCGTTTCTTTAATCCATGTTACTAAGCCTGACCAAAAAGAAGATCCCACTAATATTATAGGAAATAAATCAATTTTTTTGGTTTGAATAAGGGTTATTGCTTCAAACAATTCATCTAAGGTTCCCATTCCTCCGGGCATTACAACAAAAGCCTGAGAGTATTTTACAAACATAACCTTACGCACAAAAAAGTAGTCGAAATTAATGTTTTTATCAGGGTCAATAAATGGGTTGCTATTCGCCTCAAAAGGAAGGTCTATGTTTAGTCCAACAGATGGAGCACCACCCATTTTAGCTCCCTTATTTCCTGCTTCCATTATACCTGGACCACCACCAGTAATTACACCGTAGCCATTTACAGAGAGTTCTTCTCCAATGGTAACTGCAAGTTTATAATAGTTGTTCTCTGGTTTCATTCTAGCCGATCCGAAAATGGTAACACATGGACCTATTCTGCTCATTTTTTCGAAGCCATTTACAAACTCCGACATAATTTTAAAAAGTTGCCATGAATCTTTTGTCTTTATTTCATTCCATGTTTTCTGTTTAAAATCTCTGTTTAATCTTTCTTTATTCATGTGTCGTATTTTTATAATTCTTTCTAATATAGAAATTATTATTCAATTTTAAACAGTTCTAAGAATAAATACTTTGGTGCTTTAGCAGATTTAGTGCTAAGGTGCTTTTGATTAGTAACTTAAAAAGGATAACCTAATCCAATATTAAGCTGAGAGTCACTTATGTTCACCTTATCCCATTGCAGTTTTAAGCTTTCATTAGGCTCTCTTATTGGAAATCCAATATCAGTTCTAAGAATAAAATACTGAAAATCGTATCTCAATCCAAAGCCTACATCTATTGCAATTTCTTTATGAAAATCATTCCAATGAAAATTAGCAGCTTCGTGTATTGAGTTGTTTGCGGCAAGTTCCCAAATATTTCCTGCATCAATAAAGAGTGCACCTTTAAGTTTTTTTACAAGATTAAAACGATATTCTAAACTCGATATTAATTTAACACCACCTGTATACAGTGTATCTGTACTATTCTGCATTCCTGTAGGTCTTTTAAATGCTTTCCAACCTCTCAAATCATTTGTTCCACCTGCTATAAATTTTTTATGAAATGGAACTTGCTCAGCATTACCAAAAGCATAAGCTATACCGCCCATAGCTCTAAAAGCAATGTTATTCTTTTTGTTTAATTCCCAATAATACCTATAATCTACACTGGCTTTAATATATTGAGTAAATATATTTTCCTTATTCCATAGGTTTAGCGTGTAGCTTGGGTTTCCATTTTCTTGTAAAATTGGATTTTCATTTTCAGTTGTTAAGGTTTTAAAATTTAGGGGTTTTGCAACAGCATATAAGAAATTACCAGATGATTCTATATGTACTTTAAAATAATTGTGGTTTTTTAACTTATGTAATGTCTGGTTGTTAAAGCTGAACGTATAAGAGCTTGTTGGAATTAAATGATTTGAGTAATCTTTTGCAATTAAATATTCCGAAATTTCACTCAAATCTGTCGAATCTCCTTGGAAATTTACATAACTCAAATTGAATAAGGATAATTTATGCTGATAACTTTGTCTTGTTTTCCATTTATAGCCGTAACTACCTGTAATGGTATTTCTTGTAAATTCTGGACGTTGTTGTTTGGATATAGAACTCGTAAATATTGTTTGAGTTCTAGAGTTTTTGTTTAAAATTCGTTTTAATTTTATGGGGCTTATTAGGCTTGGAATAGTAAGGTTTAGAACCATTCCGTTTTCGCTTATATTATTAAAATTACTCGATCCTTTATAGGTTAATTGAATATGCTCTGCTCCATTAAAAAGATTATAATGACTGAGGGAAGCCGACCCAGAAATACCTTCCTTTAATTGTGGATTGCTCGTAGCTTCGGCTTCTATAGAATAGGCTATTTTTGATCCAGGCACTAAAAATATATTGGCATCTAAGAATGCGTTTTTATCATTTGAATTTAGAGTGGTAAACTCAATATTTATTTTTTTAAAATTTTTGAGCTCCGATAGTGATCGATAAGTTTTATCTACAAATGTTTTATTGTAGTGTAAACCCGTTCGTAATAGTATTTTTTCTGAAATTCTATTTAAGTTGAATGGCACTTTTTTACCATAAAATATGAAATTTAATCCATTTATATAAACCGTATCCTTTTTAAGAGAATTGCTGGTATTAAGTATATGTATGTTTACTTTAGAAATAATTCCAACTTTATGAGGTTCTTTAATTATTGTTCCATTAATGTCTTTTTCTACATCTTTAATTATGATATTTAAATCTACCGATTTTGTAGTTTGATTGGTATCAGCCAGAAAATAAATGTATTCCTTATTAAATTTGTAATAGCCACTGTTTTGAATTGTTTGAGATATACGATTACGTTCTGTCTCCAGATCCCTGTAATTATAAGTAGCACCTAGCTTTATTTCTGACTTATTTAAATGATTTTGTACTAGTTCGATTAGTTTTCCTCCTTGGTTCAGGCCTAAACTAACCATGTTAATCTTGTATTTAGTTCCAGTATTAATAGCGTAAGTTACCTTAGCTTTATGTTTTCTTTTTGCAATCGAAAACGAAACATTAGAGTCTAAATAGCCATTGTTCTTATAGTAAAGTTCTAGTTGATTAGCAGATTTGCGTGCTAGTCTATAATTTAAAAGTACTGGAGCTTCACCAATTCTTTTTAAATAGCCATTCTCTTTCGATTTTTTAGATAAGTTGTAAATAGCTAGGTATAGTGGAGCTAAACCTAAAAATCGTTTGTTGGGTTGTTGTTTTATTAGGGAATGTAATTCCTTGATTTTAAGTTTTTTATCAGCCTCTCGAATTATATTTTCTGTCAATAAATTCTGTCCTTCACCAATGTATTTACTTGAAGTACATCTAGTAAGTAGGGTACTTATTACGAGTAATGTGAGTAAGAATTGTATTTTAAAGTTGAGTTTCAATATCGATTTTTTACAAATGTATTCTATTGTTGCTTTGAATGTTTAATTTAGCATTAATATTTTGATCTTCTAAGCGATCAATCAGTCCAATTTATTAGCTATATATTAAATGAAAACAACAGAACAAGAGAGTCTATATTATGACTTAGAACATAAATCGGTTAAAACATTATTAATGGAAATTAATAATGAAGATAAAAAAATTGCTTTAGCAGTGGAAAGTGTTCTTCCAAAAATTGAACAATTAGTTGAAGCTATGTTTCCCAAAATAAAGTCTGGTGGAAGACTATTTTATTTAGGAGCTGGTACAAGTGGTCGCCTAGGGGTTTTGGATGCATCTGAGTGTCCGCCAACTTTTGGTGTTTCTCATAATGTAGTTATAGGAATAATTGCTGGTGGTGATGGTGCCATACGAAAAGCGGTAGAATTTGCTGAAGATGATACTTCTCTGGGCTGGAATGATTTGAAGAAATATGAGATTACAGAAAATGATGTTGTAATTGGAATAGCCGCTTCTGGATCTACTCCCTATGTAATTGGTGCTTTACAAATATGTAGAGCTCATAATATAGTAACGGGTAGTATTACTTGTAATGTAAACTCTCCTTTAAGTTTGTGCGTAGATCACCCAATTGAAGTTGTTGTAGGTCCAGAGTTTATTACTGGTAGCACACGAATGAAAGCTGGAACTGCTCAAAAACTTGTGTTAAATATGATTTCGACCGCTTTAATGGTGAAGTTAGGTAAAGTGCAAGGAAATAGAATGGTTGATATGCAGTTAAGTAACGATAAATTGGTTGATAGAGGTTCTAGAATGGTAGCTTCTCAAACTAATTTAGCATTTGAAAATGCAAAAAAATATTTATTAAAATTTGGTTCTGTAAGAGGTGCCGTAAACGCTTATGAAAATGGTAAATAAAGATTTGTTACTAAAAGGAATAAGTACGATGTTGTATTCATTTCCCTTTTTTTTTGGTGGACCTATGTTGTTGTTTTATTCTGTACAACAGGATAGCTTACTTTTGAAAATTGTTGCTGGAATTTTAATGTTAATGGCTATGTTTTTGGGAGGTAAAGGATTGATGATGATTGTTGAATCTTTTTTCGGTAAAAGGAAAAAGTGATTTTAAATTTTTATTTATCAGATAAAATAAAGTAAAAAAACCTTAGTTGGTTTTTCCGCTTTAAGTATAAGACCTAAAATTCATTTTTTGTCTTAGTTAAAAACTACTGACTTTTTTATTGTTTGCTTGTTAACTTCAAGTTCAATAAAGTATAAACCCTTTGTACGTTTTTTCTTTTAATTACTTACATGAGTCCTATTTGTAGTCTAGTTTCTCAACAATTTCACTTCAACAGAGTCTAATTTTATTGCAGTTATTGGGTTTTGAGCACTAATAGTAATAAAGTTGTTTGTTGGGTTAGGTTAGAAAATTACCTGTTCAGAAATTAGTTCAATCAAACTAACATCTGCTACATTTTGGCTTGCTGTAATAGTAGTACCCTCCAAATTTGTAACAGTAACAGCTTTTTCACCATTTTGTATTGGTAATAATTCAGCACTAGAGACTTCTATTGTTTCATCTTTAGGTGTCCAAGAGAAAATAGGCATTATCGCAGCAGTTGTAACTGTTAATGGGTCTTCAATAGTTAGACTAGAAA
>CESE01005672.1_pt1 | contig 14642 bp, 13 predicted proteins | sample 350271 | NCBI WGS metagenome assembly CESE01 (sample SAMEA2621536, study PRJEB7988) | marine metagenome | isolation source: saline water (ENVO:00002010), including | reverse complement strand
TAACAAATTAAAGACAATTAAAAAACACCTTTTTAATAAGTAAAAGAGGGAGCTTTAAAGTGTTAATTATGAGGGGTTAAATTGTAAAATTATAGTTTGTTTGATGCGCATTAGTTTGTCATTAGCCTAACAGGCACTCTTTAAAATAGCTTTCGTTAATTTTCGAGATGTGAAAACACGCCCTAGAAATTAAAACCAAAGGTACCTGTAAACCCAAATTTTCTTGCATTTGGATACGCAACCTTATCTAAATAATTTCCTCTAAAATTAACATCGAGCCTAAAGACCTTGAATATATTACCAACACCAAAGCTATATTCATAATATGGTTTGGTTGGGGCTTGGTATACAACATTAGATCTGTTAATATCAATATTAGCTTGACTAATACCACCTACAACTGCCCTAAAACCTATAACCTCTCTTAAATTATAGTTTCGAAGAAAAGGAATACGTTGAAAAATACGACCCCCAAAATTATGTTGCAAATGTAATGACACGTATTGATCACTCACAAATTCATAGAAATCGAGCTGAGAAAAGGTGTTGTAAATGCTAAAAAGAGTTTGATTTCCTGGAATAGGATTCAACAAACTTAAATTTACTTCTCCAAAGGTCTTACCGGCCTCTATAGTGGAGGTTAACCTACCAATACCACCAATATTAAAAGGTTGGGTATATAGTCCTTGAATACGCTGGTATTCAAAGTCTCCACCCAAAAGCCCCTTTATACCGTAAGTGAAACCCACAAAAACACTTGGAAAGCTCCCTTGATTTATAATGGTTCTCTCTACGCCATATCCAGACACTTTTCTTTTTGGAGTGAAAAATGTTAGTAGCTGTATTTCTGACTGACTAACATCCTTCCCGATGGTTCCATCTTCTTGAAGGTAATCTATAGTAAAGGTTTCTGTAGCTGAACTTAAGGATCTGTAAGAACCTGTAAAACGAATATTGAAATCTTTTGCTGGCTCTATAGAAAAACCGACTGTAGCTAATTTTATTCTGGTAAGTTTATCATTTGCACCTATTGTAATCAAGGAAGATGAGGCTAAGTTTCTCCCCAAAACATCATTGCTCGAGGATAGGCTTGCTCCAGTTTGTTCTACATCTTTTCTATATCCTGCATAAACAGTAAACCTATTCTTTCTATTAAGCAATAGCTTTGCTGACAATCCAAACTTAAAACGATCATCATTAAACCCATAAGCTCCAAAGCCCTCAAGCCTCCATTGATCATTTTGAGAAAAATAGGTTCTACCTCCCAAACGAATTCTTAACCCTTCTGCCTGGTTATAACCCAAAAGAGAAAATACAGGGCCGATGTCAAAATTTTCTGCTTCATAATAACCAGAAGCCAATACAGACCCAACACTATACAAGGCTTTAAACCTAGAGACAGTCTTTAATGTATCTAACATTTTGTAGACACTCAGTTCATCTTTGTTTAATTTTTCTAGACGATTTTCTTGCCAATACGTATCTGGACGATTAAAAACATCGTACTGATAGGGGTCTACTTGTGTTTTATAAAATTGTTCGTCTTTAGGAAGATCAAACACATAATCATCATACAGGGTGGTTCTTCTTCCATAAATACCTTTGGCGTCTTCTTTATCTTGTAGGCTAAAATCACTCATGAAGTAATCTCTAGTAATTAAGAAAATAGAATCGTTTAATACATCAAACTCTTGTTCAATGTACACCTCTCTAATCCAGTTTATATTGGCGCTTTTGGATGCCTGTAAGTTTATTTCTTTAATAGCCCAGGTAGAATCATTTACCCAAAAGTCTCCTTTAAATGTTAGTTCATTTTTACGCCTTGGGTAGTACACAACATTATAACACCATTTATCGCCTCTATAAGCACTGTCTAGCAAAACATAGTTGTATACATCTATTCCCGTGCGCGACAATGGGCTAGTAAATGCTTTGTCAAAAAACTTTAGGTAATTGTTATAGACATCATAATCACTATATAGGTCTTTTAAAAACGCTATAAGGGTGTTGTTATTTTCAAATCCAGAGTTTTTATTTCCTTCAAGCAATGCTTTTTCTTGATTCAGAACATTGTCTCCATATACTTTAGAAAATGCTTCATTGATAAAAATTGGTAGGTAAGTATTTCCAGTAACCTTTGAAGTATCTACTTCTTCAAAAATAAACTCCATACCCTTGAATATTTTATTTTTAATCAAAGAGCTGTCTATGGTGTTTAAATCAAACTCAAGTTTTTCATACTTGTCGTAAGCATATTGTTTAAATTTCTTTACTCCATTCTGCCTTCTGTTCTCCCAAATTTTGCGAAGAATATCTATGGCTGGATTGTTTTTTTTGGAGGTCTTACCGCTAAAAATAACTACCTCATCAAGAGAGGAAGCTTCTTGCTCTAGGGTAATTTCCATTTTATAATTTATCTTTTTATCTAGTATAACTTCTTTGCTTAGAAAGCCTAAAAAAGAGACTACTACCGTAGTATACGTTTTATCACTCTCTAAATAAAAACGGCCATCTTCATTAGAAATAGTTCCTTCAAAGCTGTTTTTAAAGACTACGTTAGCAAAAGGCACAGAGGCTCCATCGGTATCTTTAATAGAACCACTTATTTTAGTTTGGGCCATAGCGCTAACCGAAATAAAAAGTAGAAAAAGAAAAAAGAAGTGTCTCATGGAAGTAAAAATCTTTAAAAGATAAAGACAAATTAAAAAAAATACAGAAATTAGTTTCTGCTATGTTCTTTAGAGCTAAAACAACACGTTAAGCGATTTTAACGTGTTGTTTTATAAACCTTAGGATTTGTTATTTTTTATACAGCACTTTCTTTACTGCTTTTATAACATCTGTACTGTTTGGTAGCCACTCAGCAAATAAAGCTGGAGAATATGGAGCAGGTGTATCTGCAGTGTTTATTTTTTCAACGGGAGCATCAAGATAATCAAATGCTTGGCTTTGTATTTGATAGGTAATCTCTGTAGCTACATTTCCAAAAGGCCAAGCTTCCTCGAGCACAACCAAACGGTTTGTCTTTTTAACAGAGTCTAAAATAGCGTTGATATCTAGAGGGCGTACCGTACGTAAATCTATAATCTCACACTCGATTCCTTCTTTTGTTAATACATCTGCTGCCTTGTAGGCTTCCTTTATTATTTTACCAAAAGAAACTATGGTTACATCACTTCCTTTACGTTTAATTTCTGCAACACCAAGTGGAATTAAATATTCCCCCTCTGGTACTTCCCCTTTATCACCATACATTTGCTCACTCTCCATAAATATTACAGGATCGTTATCACGTATAGCGCTTTTCAATAATCCTTTAGCATCTGCAGGGTTACTTGGAACAACAACTTTTAACCCTGGTGTGTTTGCGAACCAATTCTCAAAAGCCTGTGAGTGTGTTGCGGCTAATTGTCCTGCACTAGCTGTTGGGCCTCTAAAGACAATAGGACAATTAAATTGTCCACCACTCATTTGTCTAATCTTTGCTGCGTTATTGATAATTTGGTCAATACCCACCAAAGAGAAGTTAAAGGTCATGTATTCTATAATGGGTCTATTACCATTCATAGCGCTACCAATGGCTATTCCAGCAAAGCCAAGTTCTGCAATAGGTGTATCTATCACACGCTTTGCTCCAAACTCATCTAGCATTCCTTTACTTGCTTTGTAGGCACCATTATATTCTGCTACCTCTTCTCCCATTAAATAGATCGTATCGTCATTGCGCATTTCTTCGCTCATGGCTTCACAAATGGCTTCTCTAAATTGAATTGTCTTCATAGCTATTGCCCAAGTATTTGGGTACTTTTAATTATACTACTCTTAATCTTTTTTATGCCTGAAATTTCAAAACAATATGAACTTTAAAATTCAGAAAAACAAAAATAGTGTTATTATCTTATTTTTGTACCCCAAGAGGATGGATTTAATGTTTTGAGCCTAATTATTTACTATGCGTGCATAGTAAATAAAAATAATATTCATTATCTTCGTGGTCGCAAAAATCAAGTCTATTGAATTTTCGAAACCAAAAAAAATAGTACTACAAATAAAATAACGATTTATATGAAAATATTAGTGTGTATCAGTCACGTACCAGACACTACATCAAAGATTAATTTTACTGATGGCGAGACAAAATTTGACACCAATGGTGTTAATTTTGTTATCAATCCTAATGATGAGTTTGGATTAACCCGCGCTATGTGGTTTAAAGAAAAACAGGGTGCCTCTGTGCATGTTGTTACTGTTGGAGCACCAGAAACAGAGCCTACTCTAAGAAAAGCTTTGGCAATTGGCGCAGATGAAGCCATACGTGTAAACACCCCAGCTACAGATGGGTATAGTGTTGCAAAACAGCTAGCTCATATTGCCCAAGAAGGTGATTATGATCTTATTATAGGGGGACGCGAGTCTATCGACTACAATGGCGGTATGGTACCTGGAATGGTGGCAAAAATGATTGGAGCAAACTTTGTAAACACCTGTATTAGCCTAGAGGTAGACGGTACTAGCGTAGTAGTAATCAGAGAAATCGATGGCGGTAAAGAAACCTTAAACACCTCTCTACCCCTTGTGGTTGGTGGTCAAAAAGGATTGGTCGAGGAAAGTGACCTTCGCATACCAAACATGCGCGGTATCATGCAGGCACGTAGCAAGCCATTACATATCAAAGAGCCTGTTACTGCCGGTGCAAAAACGGTAGCAACAATTTTTGAAAAACCAGCACCTAGAGGCGCTGTGAAGTTGGTAGATACCGTAGATGAGTTGATCGACTTGTTACACAATGAAGCCAAAGTAATTTAAATAACAAAAATAAATTTAGGTAATTAAAACATCTTTTAATACCTAATAATTAATATTAAATACCTTTAACATATGAGTGTTTTAGTATACACAGAATCTGAGAATGGTTCTTTTAAAAAAACAGCTTTTGAAGTAGTATCATACGCAAAAGCAATTGCAGATACATTAGACACTTCTGTAACCGCAATATCAATTAATGGTGGAGAAGCATCTGAGCTAGGAGTTTATGGTGCAGACAAAGTACTAGAGGTTAGCAATGATATGCTTACAAAATTCAATGCAGAGGGATATGCAGACGCTATATCGCAAGCTGCTGCGCAAGAAGAAGCCACCGTAGTTGTATTGTCTCAAACTGCAAACGCAAAATTTATGGCTCCTTTAGTTGCTGTAAATCTAGAAGCTGGCTATGTATCAAATGTAGTTGCGGTTCCTCAGAGCACAACACCTTTTAAAATAAAGCATAGTGTTTTTACTAACAAAGCTTTTTCATTAACAGAGATCAACACAAACACCAAAATTATTGGATTGGGTAAAAATGCATATGGGCTGCATGAAAATAGTGCTGCAGCAGTGGCAGAGGCTTTCTCACCAACAATAAAAGAAACTCAGACAACTGTCGTATCTGTAGATAAAGCCACAGACAAAGTTACCATTGCAGATGCAGAAGTTGTAGTCTCTGCAGGACGTGGATTAAAAGGGCCAGAAAACTGGGGGATGATTGAAGAAATGGCTGCTATTTTAGGGGCTGCAACAGCTTGCTCAAAACCTGTTAGCGACATGGGATGGAGATCTCACGGAGAACACGTTGGACAAACCGGAAAACCCGTAGCGGCTTCTTTATACATTGCTATTGGTATTAGTGGAGCCATTCAACACCTTGCTGGAATTAATTCGTCAAAAATAAAAGTGGTTATAAATAGTGACCCAGAAGCCCCTTTCTTTAAGGCAGCTGACTATGGTATTGTAGGGGACGCATTTGAAATAGTACCACAACTAAATGAAAAATTAAAGGCTTTTAAAGCACAAAACGCATAATTTTCATTACTTTGTGCCTTTGAAAAAGGCTGTTTAAATTAGGACAAACATCCTGTTTTAAACAGCTTTTTTTTATTTTAAAACTATGAGTCTAGTTAGATTAAACATTAAGGGGATTTCTTACAGCCAAACACAAAACGGAGCCTACGCCCTCATTCTTAGCGAAGTGGACGGCAATAGAAAACTACCCATAGTCATTGGAGCTTTTGAAGCACAATCTATTGCAATTGCATTAGAGAAAGAAATCATGCCTCCAAGACCCCTCACCCACGACCTTTTTAAAAACTTTTCTGATCGTTTTGAGATTGTTATCACACAGGTAATCATTCATAAACTAGTTGATGGTGTTTTTTACTCTAGCATTATTTGTGAGCGCGATGGCATTGAAGAAATTGTAGATGCTCGTACTAGTGATGCAATAGCCTTAGCACTGCGCTTTAAAGCGCCTATCTTTACTTATAAAAACATTCTAGACAGTGCAGGAATATTCCTTAAGTCTGGAGGTAAAAAAGAAGACAAAGAAGACCTTGATGAATCTTTATTAGATGAGTTTTTAAGTGGAGAAAACCCAGAGGCTATTAACAAAGAAGTACAAGATTACAAAAACCAAACCTTAAAAGAACTCCGCGACATGCTGGATGCCGCAGTCAAAAATGAAGACTACGAAAAAGCAGTACAAATAAGAGACGAAATTTCAAAGCGAGATTAAACTTTACCTAAAACCTATGAAAAAGTTGTTATATAGTATTGTTGTTTTGTTTTTCTTCGGAAATATCACGGCACAAAGCATTGAAAAGCAATGGGACTTTAGTAATATCAAATCACAAGATGGAAGCTCCCTTTTTGATATTAATCCAGAAACCGATACTTTTACCCTAGAGGGTGGTGGCTTTGAATATTCGCTAGCTGCAAAAAACAATTTAAAAGCAAGTGGAGATTATATATTTCAAAACAATGTATTGGTCCTGTTTTATAACCAACCTACAGACACCATACGCAGGTACCGTATTACCGGGCTAACAGACAACAAGCTCTCTTTTACAGAAAACAATGTAACATACTCCTTCAACGCTTCACAAAATACAAATGAAATGGCAGTTATTGAAGCCACTCAAGACACGAGTGATAATTCAACAAATGCAGCTATAATTCCTTCTCAAGGATTTTCTTTCAATAGTCTTTGGCGCGGGGTATTAGGTATGGTTACCCTTATTTTTATTGCTTTTTTGTTTAGTGCAAATAGAAAAGCCATTAGCTGGCGCACCGTTGGAATTGGGCTTACTTTACAACTTATTATTGCAGTAGGCGTCTTGAAAGTTGCATTTATACAAAGTGTTTTTGAAGGTATTGGAAAATTATTTATCAATATACTTGATTTCACTAAGGCTGGAAGTAAATTTTTATTTGAAGGTTTGGTTGTAGACATGGATACTTTTGGATTCATTTTTGCATTCCAGGTACTTCCTACAATCATATTTTTCTCTGCATTAACCTCTGTGTTATTTTACCTAGGAATTATTCAAAAACTAGTAAAAGCTTTTGGTTGGTTACTTTCTAAAGTATTAAAAATCTCTGGAGCAGAAAGTTTAAGTGTCGCAGGAAATATTTTCTTAGGACAAACAGAAGCACCGCTGCTTATTAAAGCTTACCTGGAGAAAATGAACAAGAGTGAAATGCTATTAGTCATGATTGGCGGAATGGCAACAGTGGCTGGTGCAGTATTAGCTGCTTACATTGGTTTCCTGGGCGGTGATGATCCTGCCCTGCGCCTTGTGTTTGCAAAACATCTACTTGCAGCATCTGTAATGGCTGCCCCTGGGGCGATTGTAATTTCAAAAATATTATACCCACAGACCGAAGAAATTAATACAGACGTAAAAGTTTCTTCAGAGAAAATTGGATCAAACATCTTAGACGCTATTGCCAACGGTACTACAGAGGGATTAAAACTAGCTGTAAATGTTGGTGCAATGCTATTAGTGTTTGTTGCTTTTATTGCAATGCTCAACGGAATTTTAGGTTGGTTGGGATCCTTCACGAACCTAAATGACTGGATGGCACTTCACACCTCCTACCCTAGCCTTTCTCTAGAGGCTATTCTAGGTACTATTTTTGCTCCTTTAATGTGGTTAATAGGTATTGCATCAAAAGATATGATGATGATGGGGCAGTTACTAGGTATTAAGCTAGCAGCTAGTGAATTTGTAGGGTATATACAATTAGCCGAGCTTAAAAACATCAATAACACCATGCACCTCAATTATGAGAAATCTATCATAATGGCGACCTATATGTTATGTGGTTTTGCCAATTTTGCTTCTATTGGTATTCAAATTGGAGGGATTGGATCTTTAGCGCCTGGGCAGCGTAAAACCTTGGCTAAATTTGGAATGAAAGCTTTAATTGGAGGTTCTATAGCATCCCTAATTTCTGCAACCATTGCTGGAATGATTATTGGATAATCATGCAATAGTATAAAATTTTAGAAACGTTAATAAATATTTATAAGACCTCTAACCGAAGTTTTACTAATTTTTCTACTTTACATACATTTACATTTGTAAAAACACCAAAGACCCATGAAGCAATATCACGACCTTATAAAACACGTAGTTGAAAATGGAACCCAAAAACATGACCGTACAGGAACCGGCACAAAAAGTGTATTTGGACACCAACTAAGGTTTGATTTAAGGGAAGGTTTCCCTATGGTAACTACTAAGAAACTACATCTCAAGTCTATTGTTCATGAGTTACTTTGGTTTTTAAATGGGGATACTAACATTAAATACCTTCAAGAAAACGGGGTGCGTATCTGGAATGAATGGGCAGATGAACAAGGAGATTTAGGACCTGTGTACGGCCACCAATGGCGCAACTGGAATAGTGAAGAAATAGATCAAATTAGTGATATTATCACCACCTTAAAAACCAATCCAGACAGCCGTAGAATGTTAGTAAGTGCCTGGAATCCTAGCGTGATGCCAGATAGCTCAAAACCTTTTGAAGAAAATGTTGCAAATGGAAAAGCAGCATTACCTCCCTGCCATGCATTTTTTCAGTTTTATGTTGCAGACGGCAAACTATCATGCCAACTATACCAAAGAAGTGCAGATATCTTCTTGGGGGTTCCTTTTAACATTGCATCGTATGCATTATTTACTATGATGATGGCTCAGGTATGTGGCTACCAAGTAGGAGAATTTATCCATACTTTCGGAGATGCCCATATTTACAACAACCACATGGAGCAAATAGAACTCCAATTATCAAGAGAGACAAGAGCTTTGCCAAAGATGATTATTAACCCCGATGTAAAAGACATTTTTAATTTTAAATTTGAAGACTTTACCTTAGTTGATTACAATCCACACCCACATATCAAAGGTGCTGTTGCCATATAATCCCTAATACATAACACCTACTATGAAAAAGCTACTGCTTATCGTTTTTATTTTAACTACAACGGCTACCATAGCACAAGACAATTGGGGTGACATGAAAAAAAACAAGCTAACGATGAAAGAACTTCCGCCTGTTTGGCCTGGTTGTACTGGAACTGTTTCAGAAAAAGACACTTGTTTTAATCAAAAACTAACCAAACACATTGGCACCAATTTTAAATATCCTGAAGAAGAGTACAAGAAAAACATTGAAGGGCGTGTGGTCGTAAAGTTTAAAATTAATGCAAAAGGAATTGTTGAAATTAGAAGCATTACCGGTGGTAATAAAGGCTTACAAGAAGCTGCAAAAGAAAATATTTTAAAGATCCCTCAATTAAAACCTGGCATGATGGGTGGGCAACCTCGAGCAATAAACATGACGATTCCTTTTAACTTCAAGACCAATAAATAATACTAAAGAAACATTTCTTACTTCTAATCGATACCTAAAAAATTAATTGGATAAAAAACCGTTAGGCCTTTTTTTGTGTGATCAAGTCTTTAAGAAAAGAAGCATAATTAATTTTAGTATTTTCTTCAAATTTATAACGATCTGCTAATATCTGTCTTTTAATATTTAATTGAGACTCGTCTAAAAGAATCTCATCTATTGAATCAATTGAAAAAATATACATCTCAATAATAACAGGGAGTGCCTTAACACCTTTGAGAGTAGCAATGTAACGTGTGCTTTTTTTTGTTCCTAGAGGATCTAATTTTTCAATAAGGCCAAGTTCCATTAAAGACTTTAATCTACTGGAGAGAATATTAGTAGCTATTTTTTCTTTGGAAGCTCTAAACTCTTTAAACCTGGATTTTTTATGCATAAGAATATCCCTCATAATAAGAAGAGACCACCGATCACCCAAGACTTTGGTAGAACGTGCGATAGCACAAGTAAGAAGAAGGTAAACACTCACGGAATATAGGTTTTATTAAAAGTGAAATTGTTGAGACTATTATTTAATTTAAAAAGTATGGAAATAATAGTATTTAGATCGGATGTGTAAAAGTACCTTGTTTTTATTACAAAAAACATAATTTGTGACCTATAATCTATCTAAATAACAAAACATTTAAATCATAACACTCTAGAATTACAACAATTGCAACAATTGCAACAAATTTACATAATTACTTTTTAAATAAAAGTAATTATGTAAATTCGTTTTAAGATAATTATAAACCCTAACATAAAAACATGAAAACTACTTTTACACTAATTGCAATGTGCTTCACAATGATGATACATGCACAATGGATTCAAAACACTTCCTGTAACAAAGATGCAGCGCTTATTGCAAATCAAGCGATAGAGTACACATTAAATCTAGAGTATATGGCAGCTTTTGGAGCTGCAAATGCTGCATTACTTCTAGATAAAGACTGTGGTTGCGCCAAACTAACACTAGCATATATAAGCAGCTCTAATCCAAAATGGGGAAGTAGAGCAAAAAAACTTGCAGCAATTAACACAGCTTCTTTAACACCCGAAGAAAAAGGGTGGCACACCTACATGATGGCTTCAACTGAGGACACAAAGGGACTAGAAACAAGTTTTTTAAGTGAGTTTCCAAAAAGTCCTTTATTAAACTTCTTGTCTACATCTATGCAAGATTTTAACACGTTTAAAGCCTTTGCAGAAAAATTCCCTAACAATGCTGCGCCTGCATACAATCTTATCTCCTATGGATACATCAGTGGAGCTTACGGAGAAAAAAACAGTGAAAAAGCACTAAAATATCTTGGGATGGCTCAAAAAATGCATGATGGCCCAAACGCATATGACTCAATGGCAGAACATTATGCAACTATGGGTGATTATGAAAATGCGTTAAAAAACCAACGTAAGGCATTAGACTATGGAACTTTTTCTTCTCCATACAGCACCTATGCAAAAATTTATTATGCAAAAACTGTAGCTTCTAAAACAAGTAAGGAAATCCAAGAGATGCAAAGAGTTATGCAAAAGGCAATTTTGGAAGGAGACTATAAAACATATAAGACATTTGAGCATCCACAGATTAAGGTATCAACGGGAGACTCAAACTTAAATCCATTTTATATTTATACAGAAAAAGATGTCACAAAAAACCCTGCATTAACATGGGCTTCCTTTGAGCTTTCTAATATGGAGACTTATTTTTCTCCAGACATGAAAACTGCTGTAGTTACCTTTGAAGCAGATGGAGAATACACCATTACAGAAAACCATAAAACAGTTTCATATGCAACAAGAGCATCTTCTACATGGACAAATACAAGCGATGGTTGGAAAATATTACACACATCATTTGCACCAAGAAAAGGAAAAATTGGTATTCCAGAAAGAGAATAATACCATCTAATAAAAAAAACCTCTTGAGTAATCAAGAGGTTTTTTTTTGCTTTAAATTGAACAAGAAAGAATAATCTTTCAAAGTCAAGCTAGCATCATAACGCAAATATCTGCCACAACACAATCTGTAATAAACTAATTTTTAACACATACGTAAAAACTAGCCGAACCTTTTTACACTAAAAAAATTAAAACTGAAGGGTAACCACAAAGCCTAGACGCTCTAAAACTACCCAACATTTTTTACCAGACACATGTCTTACTTTTCCTTTTTGTGGTGTATCGCCAAAACCAGGCACATCGATAATATCACCTGCTTTTATGGCCTTGACCTCAATTATATGTGCGCCTTTTTTTTCAACTTCACTCAACACGTCTATCTCTGCCTTAGGTACAACCGCAGGTTTTCCAAGAAAAAAAAGATACCGTACAACACCTGGAACACCAAATACCATGTCTCGGTCTTTAGCGGCTAAACACACTAAAACCATAGAAGGCAAAAGAGGTACATCAACTTTTTTGACACGATCACTCCATTGTCTTTTCTCTACCCTAACAGGACAACAAACACTCACCCCAAGTACAGCAAGACGATCTCTTACTTTAAGCTCGGACCTCGGCTTAGTAACAAGAACATACCACGGCATATTTATTAAAATTTAAATATTAAACAAAACATTTTTAAGTGCCAAGAATCACTTTTACGCTACAAACGAAAAATACAAAAAAACCAAGTAAAATCAGAGGAGAATTAATAGAGTTATAAAAAACTAATCACAAATTAAGCAGTACAGTAATTTTAAAAAAAATACAAGTTAAACTCAATAAAACTAAACATCTCAACCTTTCTAACAAAAAGAAATGAAATACAAATTTACTAAAGCATACAGAAGAATATATTTTGTTTAATTAAACCCAAATGTTAGCCTAATAAATGCTGAAATGCAGGGTGAATCAAGACAAAATAAAATCATAATAAATGCATTTGTTTTTGTAAAACTAGTCTTAAAAAAATGGCTCCAGATTTGATGTTCTGGAAGATTTTTTCTTAAACAGTATGTTGATAATTTTAACGCACAGTAATTGCAAAGCATCACTCACTGGATACAAGAATAAAAAAAGGTTTTGCAAAAGAAAGGGTTAACTACTTAAAGTAAAAGTAGAAAACCCAATCTCGCTCTCAATATGATTAAAAACTAGTCGTCTTTTGAAGCTCCTTTTCCAATTTGACTTGTTCCTTGTCCTCCTGTAATTGGAGAGTAATGACCGGTAACCATAACCCACGTTCCGTTTTCCTTTACAAAAATTTCAGAAACTCTTGTTAAGTAATGATCAACTGCGCCGTAACCTTTTGGTTGGATACTCCCTTCGTTATAAAACATGGCTACAGCCGCTTTTCCTGGAACCAATGAAACAACTCTAATATGTTTTGCTTGCAAATTAACTCCATCAAAAATTTGAGCACCAGGGTTTGGATTGAAATTTAAAAGACCCCCCGTAGAATTAAAAGAAAAATATCCTTGCTCTGAAAAAACTCTTGAATCAACCTGTGTTTTGTTAGTCTGCTCTTGGTGTTCTAGAATCATTGCTGTTATTTCTTTAACGTCACTAGAAGCGCTTTGAGCAAATGCGGTTATCGTTAGTAATAAGATCGAAATTTGTAAAATTATTTTTTTCATTATGGCTTAATTATAGGTTGAAACCAAAAATACGAAATTACTTTTAATAGACAACTAATGAGGTAAAAAAAGATCAAAAAGGGTGTCAAAATAAAAGCCCTCCTTAACTGATGATATTTGCAGGACAATTACTGAATTTGGAGCAGACGAGAATTGCCTTTTCATTAGAATAGATGGAGAGAGGCATTGCTTGGATGCTTCAATATATTATGAATTAAAAATAGGGAACCAAATTTGTTTAGAATATTCATGATTACCATGAACCCAAAAATAGTACTCCTATTTAGTTTGTAAAACACAAATAAGATGTGAGGTGTTGCGTAAAAAAACTTGCAAGCTTTATAAAGTAAAACCGTTTTGTTGTTTGGGTAGAGCTCTATTTTTAAATAGCTTGAGAAACCGTGTCGAATGACAAGGTCTTTGAAGAGAATGTTTTTTTATGATGGTCAAAAACATTACACTTTTTAATGGGTTTGGCATATAAATGAAGAGACATCGCCCTGTGGCCAGAGATGTTTTCTAGTTTATGATAGCCCATAAAATCGATCATGTAAGAGATAGTCCCTTTTACTGAAATTGTAGTATTGAGTTGGGAAAGACCGCTAGATTCTTCTTTATAAAGGGTTTCTTTTAAAGTCCCGTGAATTACTTTTACCCAGCACTCTTCTCCGCCGTGATCATGAATGGGAGTTACTTGATCCTTCTCCCAGCAAAGTAGAATAAGTTCAAATTTTTCATTTTCAAAAATGCAATTTCGGGTATAACATCCTAAAGACCATGAACAAAAGTCTTCGAAAGCATCTTCTGGTATCGCAACCGAGCGAATTATCTGGTGATAGTCAGTCTGCTGATTTTCAGAGAGTGCGGCAGTCAACTCAGGCAAAGACTGGTATGTTTTGATACTTTTTTTTAAAGTTTTGATATGGATGTCATTTAATTATTCTGCTAAGTAGCGTACAGATTTTGGATGTTCATCCAAATCTTGATGTTTTTATTATTCGACAGTAACTTTTTGAATTTTTAAATTTACCCATTTTTAGAGGTTTTTGAGTCTTTTTTATTGAGTTTGTTTAAAAAAACGATTATTTCTTCCATTTTTAAGAGATTTTCGGTAAGCTTGAAATCAATCTTATACTTACGGTATAGACAAGGTTAGCAAAGAGTCTTTTAAGACCCTTTGAAGGCGTTTTAAGAAACAATCAAAACTGCTTGAACAAAACCCAAACATTGTGCTCTTTTAGGCACTCTGGTGCTATAGAAATATTTAAGAGAACAGGCTCTATAACCAAGCTGCAGTAGGCTATTGGACATTCATCTATTAATGTAAGTTTAACCTATTTA
>CESE01006624.1_pt1 | contig 14652 bp, 12 predicted proteins | sample 350271 | NCBI WGS metagenome assembly CESE01 (sample SAMEA2621536, study PRJEB7988) | marine metagenome | isolation source: saline water (ENVO:00002010), including | reverse complement strand
AATGGCTACGGATACAACAATAGTAACGGGTACAATAACGGTAATGGCTGGAGTAATAACTCTTCAACCTGGAATTCGAACAACACACCTAGATCCGGCACCAACTATGGTGGAAAACGTCCTTCAAAATACAGTTCCTCTCGTGGTAATTCATCCAGCAACGGTAAAATAAGTAATGGTGGAAAAGGAAGTGGATGGACCGGTATTATAACACCTATTCGACAAGCTTTGGAAGATTCGAAAAATACAACCGCAAGAAGGGCTATTCACGAATATACTCCCGCTTCAAGAGAATCCTCTAGGGAAATAAGGAACTGGTCAGTGGAGTCTGAAGTAGCACCGGCGGCAAACACTTCTACTAGAGAATCCTCAAAAGGTCGTTCTGCATCTACAAGACCTAGAAGTAATTGGTCAGGGGATCCTCAGACAAGACCAAATGCTGCTCAAGAATGGTCAGGGCAGTCTAGTACAAGATCCACAGAAACCAGACGTAGTGAAAGTAAACCTAGTCGCGCAACGAATTCTAGCACTCAGTCAGCGCCCCCTACTCGTAGCTCAAGTTCCTCGCGAACTAGTGTTCAAAGCAGTGGCGGAAGAAGGCGATGAATAAATTAACGTTATGTAGTGCTATTTTCCTCTCGTGCCTTTCTATCAAGGGTCAGGACTTAGATTATTTTGCTCAACTAAACCAACCCATGACTTTTGGGGACGCTAGATACAATGGTTTGTCGGGTGCTATGGTAGCCATGAGTGGATCTTTCAGCGCACTTGCACTCAACCCAGCAGGAGCAGCGCTATATCGTCAAGACGCTTTTGGATTTGACATGGGATTGTTCAATTCTAAAAACATAGACCTGAACTCAAATAATGTTCGAGGGAATACCACCAATTTGAATGTCGGCAATTTTGGTTTTTTAGGTAAAAGTCCAAAAAATGGCGCTACCCTCTTCTTTACCTACAATTCAGATCAAATTTACAGAGAACGTCTTAGAGCTAATTCTACGGAAACGGGGAGTATCATGCAGCAATGGATCAATAATTCCGATGGGACTCCTCCTGAATATTTAAATTCGGTTGGAGTTTATGAGGATTTACTTTACCAAAGCTATGCAACCGACTGGAACCAGAACACGAGATCATATTTCAGTTCTGCCGCACTAAGTAATGTTTCCACAGAACACCTTTTGTTTAGAAAAGGTATGCGCAATCGTTGGACTTTCGGCGGGGCAAATCAAGTGAGTTCAACCTTTTACTATGGCGCTTCGGTCAGTTTCGTTCACTCTTTCGAGAAGGTAGAAGTTGAGCATAAAGAAACCTTTAATAGCACCAATGACTTAACAAATCTTAACCTGGAAGACTTATGGGACAACAGTGGTATCGGAGTTACAGCTAATGCTGGTTTTTTGTACCGACCGTATCAATTCCTGAGGATTGCCTCAGCGATAGAGCTGCCACATATTTATGGCTTTAGTCAAGACTGGGAAGTGACCATGACAAGCGTTAGACCTTCTGTTTCAGCAGTCGGGATAGATGCTGAAGGGTATGGAACCGAATACCAGTGGGCCATGATTACCGCACCTAAACTTCGCAGCGGAGCAACTTTTATTCTAGGAAGAACAGGCCTTATTAGTTTAAGTCATACCGCAGTTCCTCATAGCTGGAGTCAATCTATAGGTCGAGACAACTACGAGAATTACCTCAACCCTATTATAGATTCTTTACTATCAACACAGCACCTCATGGCAGCTGGTGGAGAATTTAGAATACGTAGCGTTACCTTGAGGGGAGGGATTGGATATAGCCCTTCCTATAGAGATAATGAAAATCGTATGAAAAGAGCAAGTCTAGGTGCTAGTATTCGCTCGGAAGAACTTACCCTACATCTTGCATGGAGCGCTGTGCAACAGCAGAAACAATACTACACATTTAGCTCCGATTACACCAACCCCGTTGAGTTTAAAAACACCACATCGTTCATTTCTATGGGCGCTGTTTGGAAATTCTAGAGGTCTTTTGCCACATTTGGTGTAATTTGCAAACTATGACGCTTTAAATGCGTTTATTTCATTGAACTCAAAGGTTTGCCTTACTATGAATCGATTCTCTCTCACAACATCCAAATTAACTTGGTTTTTATCCTTTTTTCTTGCCCTCACAACTGTTCAGGCACAAAAAAAATCAAAGGACGAAAGTCCTAAGTGGGCAGACCAAAGTATCAGCGCTTTCGCTTTTAGAGGCTTAGGACCTGCTACAACATCAGGCCGCATCGCTGATATCGCTGTTAATCCAGACAACAGTGCAGAAATGTACATTGCACTTGCCTCAAGCGGCGTCTGGAAAACCAGTAACAATGGCACCACCTGGGAACCTATTTTTGACAATGAAGGTTCTTACAGCACGGGTTGTGTCACTATGGATCCTTCCAACCACAACGTTATTTGGGTTGGCTCAGGAGAGAACAACAACCAACGCTCCGTAGCTTACGGGGACGGTGTCTATGTCAGTAGAGATGCTGGTAAGACCTGGGTCAATACAGGTTTAGCTTCTAGCGAGCATATAGGCATGATCACTGTCGACCCTACGAACTCTAACCATGTATACGTAGCTGCCTATGGCCCACTGTGGAGTTCGTCAGGTGATAGAGGTATTTATGAAACCATGGATGGCGGAGTGAATTGGTCTAAAATTTATGACGTTAGTGAACATACCGGCTTTAATGAAATCCACATGGATCCAAGAGATCCGTCCATTTTATATGCTACTGCCCATCAACGTAGAAGGCATGTGTTTACCTATCTAAGCGGTGGCCCAGAGAGTGCTATTTATAAGAGTACGGATGCTGGAGCAAATTGGACGGTCTTAAAAGGTGGACTTCCTACTGGGGACGTTGGTCGGATTGGAATGGACATTAGTCCTGCAAATCCAGATGTTCTCTATGCAACCATAGAAGGACATGGTCTGTATAGATCTTCAGATCGGGGTGAAAGCTGGTCAAAGCGTGGTTCTCACGAAACTAGCGGGAATTATTATGTGGAGTTAGTCGCTCATCCTGATGAGGTCAACACACTTTATAGCATGGACACTTACGCTCATGTAAGTCGCGACGGCGGGAAAAACTTTAACAACATACCTAAAAAATTCAAGCATGTTGACAACCATTGCTTGTGGATTGACCCGAGCAATACATCGCATATGATCATTGGGACAGACGGCGGTTTGTATGAAACATGGGATGAAATGAAGAGTTGGAATTGGAGAGCAAACCTTCCTACGATACAGTTTTATCGCGTAGCGGTCGATAACGACTGGCCCTTTTATAATGTATACGGCGGAACCCAAGATAACAACTCCCTGGGCGGACCATCGCAAACGATCAACAGAAGAGGGATCACTAATGATGATTGGTTTGTCACTAACGGAGGTGATGGTTTTGAAAGCGCAACCGACCCTGACGACCCGAATACCGTTTATGCACAAGCGCAATATGGATGGCTCGTTAGATTCAATAAACAAACCGGCGAAAAGACACCTATTCAACCACAACCTAGATATAAGGAGTCTCCTTATCGCTGGAATTGGGATGCCCCACTTGTTGCGAGTAAGCACCAGAAAAAGACCTTGTATTTCGCTGCGAACAAAGTATTTAAAAGTTTAGACCGCGGTGGTAGCTGGGAAGTTATCTCAGAGGATTTATCTCGCCAGATAGACCGGAATAGACTACCCATCATGGACCGATACTGGGGACCCGAGGCAATAGCACTTCACAAGAGCACGTCTATTTACGGCAACATAGTCACCTTGAAAGAACATCCTACTAACCCTGGCGAATTATGGGCGGGAACAGATGATGGACTGGTTTGGAAAACTAAAGACGATGGTCAAAATTGGTCCTCGTTAAAAAACTTTAATGTACTCCCAAAAACACAGGTAGGTTCCTTAAGTCTACCGTTGGTTTATGTGCAGGACATTCTTCTTTCCAAGCATGACCCTAAAACAATTTATACCGTATTCAACAATCACAAAAACGGTGATTTTAAACCCTACATTTTTAGAAGTACAAATGAGGGTAAAAATTGGACGAGCATTGTCAGCAACCTTCCCGAGAAAGGAAGTGTCTATTCGATAGCAGAGGATCATATCAATTCCGATCTTCTTTTTGCAGGTACGGAATTTGGACTCTGGTTCACCTTAGATGGAGGAAATACATGGTCTGAGCTAAATACGGGACTCCCAACTATAGCCGTTCGTGACATTGCTATTCAAGAGCGTGAAAACGACTTAGTTCTAGCGACTTTTGGTCGTGGATTCTATGTTCTTGACAACTATTCTCCGTTGCGTGAAATGAATTACATTCTCGAGCAAGACGCAGCTTTTTTCACTACAAAACCGGGGCTTTTATTCAACAGGGCTAATATTGGAGGAATAGATTACAAAGGTGGACAGCATTACAGATCAAAAAATCCACCTGTAGGAGTGACTTTTGAACTCTTTATCAAAGATGAAGGCGGTAAAGTCAAGGACAACAGACCAGAGGTAAATAATGACCTACCCCACTATCCAAATACGGAACAACTTCAAGCAGAGGATTGGGAAGAAAGTGGATACCTGTTATTTGAAGTGGCTAACTCAGCAGGAGATAAAGTCGCGCGCTTTACTAGAAAGGATAGAAGCGGAATAGAACGTTTCACATGGAATGGAAAGTACAGCAGCACAGCGGAAACCTCAACCAATGCCGAGCCAAAAACTAATCCATCTACCACCACTTTCGTACTTCCTGGAACGTACGAAATCAGCGTGTTTAGATCCACCAACGGTGTACTTACTGAGTTAATCGCCGGACATGCGTTTGAAGTGAATCACCTTTACGATTATGAAAGTATTGACATGGAATTCAACCAAGAGGTAGACCGAGTTTACGCTACATCAAACGAAGTAATGTCAAGATTTAACAAACTTAGTGATGAGTTAACAGAATTACGCGCTGGGCTGAGAAACACTCCAGGCACGTCCATGGAAGATTTGAATGCAGCAAGAACTATCGCATTAAGCTTAAAGCAATTAGGGCTCCTGATTAATGGAAACCGGAGCCTCACAAAGCGAGAAGTAGAGACCGCTTCTTCGTTAGGTGACGTAATGGGGTTATTGGCTTGGGGAGCTTGGAACCATAGAGGTGCGCCTACCGGAACAATGAAAAATCTATTAGAAGATGCTAAAATGATGATTTCCGACGCGCAGACACAGCTTGATAATATTAACGAATCAGTTCATGCATTGGAAGCAAAAGCGAAAGCCCAAGGAGTTCCTTATTGGGACTAATTGATTTACCTTTGCCACCCTTTTTAAGAGAACAAAACCCATGTCAAATCATATTGACCCAATACTGGCCGAAGAAATCGGTGATGCTCACGAAAGCTTTAAAGCTGAAACACCTTTAAAAGATGACGCTTTTGTAAAAAGTGATCGTGAGAAAATAGATATTATCTCTACGCATGTCAGAGGCATTCTCGAAACACTAGGAATGGATCTAGACGACGACAGTTTGAAAGGCACACCACTCCGCGTTGCTAAAATGTACGTTACAGAGGCTTTTGCGGGGCTTCATCCGGATAAAAAGCCGGGAATGAGCACGTTTAACAACACCTATCGTTACAACGAAATGTTGGTGGAAAAAAACATTGTTCTTTATTCAACTTGTGAGCATCATCTTCTTCCCATCATAGGAAGAGCGCATGTCGCTTACATCTCGAATGGAAAGGTAGTTGGCTTGAGCAAAATGAACCGTATTGTTGATTATTATGCAAAGCGTCCTCAAGTTCAAGAAAGATTGACGCGCCAAGTTGTACAAGCGCTCCAAGAAGTACTTGAAACAGAAAACGTTGCGTGTGTAATTGATGCTAAGCACCTCTGTGTAAACTCTCGAGGTATTCGTGATATTGACAGTTCCACGGTAACTGCAGAGTTTGGAGGAGTCTTTCAACAAGAGGATAAAAAAGCTGAGTTCTTAGACTATATCAATCTAAAGACCGATTTCGGAGCTTAAATGGAACCACTGTATCGTAAGTACCCAATTTTTATAGAAAACAGCCTCACCGGCAAGAAAGAAATCTTCCTTCCCGTAAGTGACGGAAGAGTGGGTATGTACGTATGTGGACCAACTGTATACTCTGATGTACACTTAGGTAACGCAAGGACTTTTACATCTTATGACTTCATGTTCCGATATTTCAAGCATCTGGGGTATCAGGTTCGCTATGTCCGAAATATTACGGATGCGGGACACCTAGAAAATGATGCAGATGAAGGTGAAGATAAGATTGCGAAAAAGGCCAGAATAGAACAATTGGAGCCTATGGAGATAGTGCAACGTTATACCGTCGACTTCCATGAAGTCATGGAAAAAATTAACACCCTCCCTCCGTCTATTGAGCCCACTGCAACAGGACACATTGTGGAGCAAATCCAAATGATTAAAACCATCATAGAGAACGGATGGGCTTATCAAAGTAATGGATCCGTTTATTTCGATGTGGAAAATTACAACACTAAAGGCGGCGATTATGGGGTACTCTCAGGACGCAAATTAGAAGATTTGCAATCCGGGTCACGTGCGCTTGATGGCCAAGAAGAAAAGAAAAACGCTGCTGATTTTGCCCTTTGGAAAAAGGCATCGCCAGAGCATATCATGAGATGGCCTTCACCATGGAGTGAGGGTTTCCCCGGCTGGCATCTTGAATGTTCGGCAATGAGCACTAAATATTTAGGTGAACAATTCGATATTCACGGTGGCGGAATGGACTTAAAATTTCCGCACCACGAATGTGAAATCGCACAAAACGTAGCATCTTCAGGACATAAAGGCGCTAAATACTGGCTTCATACGAACATGCTTACGCTGAATGGTAAGCGAATGAGTAAGAGTACGGGAAACGCCATATTACCGAAGGAATTGTTCACTGGTCAAAATCCATTGCTCTCAAAGGGGTTCAACCCTTCTACTGTTAGGTTCTTTATGATGCAGGCCCACTACAGTAGTATTCTTGATTTCAGTGATGATGCTTTGATGGCTGCTGAAAAAGGCCATGACAAACTTCTAGGTGCTATTGAAACTTTGAGCAAACTTCAACCGTCAGAATCCAGCACCTACAATGTACAAGACTGGGTAGATCGCTGTTACATCGCTTTAAGTGATAACTTTAACAGTCCTATCCTCATATCACACTTATTCGAAGCTGTGAAATTTATTAATTCGTGTACCGATTTATCCATAGGACTGTCTAAAGGCGACTTACAATTGCTCACAGAAAAAATGAATTGCTTCGCGTTTGATGTACTCGGTCTTCGTAAAGAAGAATCTTCAGATTCCCATAAAGAAGCACTCAACAAAGCTATGGACTTGGTCATTGAATTAAGAGCAAAAGCACGAGATAACAAGGACTGGGACACTGCAGACATTATTAGAAAACAATTAACAGAAGCAGGAATTCAGCTCAAAGATGGCGCAGATGGCACGAGCTATACTTTATAAATAAACCGAGTTTGAAATTATTAACTCTCCTACTGGGATCACCGTTGTTATTGCTTATTTGGGTCTACAGAACACTGGTCTCACCTATGCTCGGTCCGGCCTGTCGTTATCAACCTACATGCAGTGCTTATGCTGCTGAAGCTGTTAAAATACATGGACCATTCCTAGGGTTTTATCTAGCGGTAAAAAGAATTTCCAGCTGTCATCCTTGGGGTAAAAATGGATGGGACCCAGTACCTGGAAGTGACTTAGAAAAGGAATTAAAGAAAAAAAACATCGATTGATAATCAACAACATGACAAAAACATTTTTTTTAGCGTTTTTAGTAGCCATTGGTTGTACCAGCCAATCAGAAACAGAATCTAACGATGGTTATAGCGGAGCAACTTGGGTGAGTGAGCTCAACTATGAAGGGGAATACCACTTCGATAATATGCGTCAATTAACCGATGGTGGAGACAATGCCGAAGCTTATTTCAGCTTCAACGGCGAGATGCTTACTTTTCAAAGTAATGCTGAAAAATGGGGAAACAATTGTGACCAGATTTACGCCTTTGACTGGACTATAGATACCATTTTAGAGCATGAGCCTACCATGATTTCTAATGGACTAGGAAGAACAACTTGTGCTTACTTTTTACCTGGAGATACGACCATACTTTACGCGAGCACCTTCAAAGGCGACTCGGCATGTCCAGCGGTTCCTGAGCGCGGAGAAGGTGGTGCCTATGTTTGGCCGATCTACGAAGACTTTGACATCTATGTGAGTGACTTAAATGGGGATATTATTGATACCATTATTAGTGGACCTGGCTATGACGCTGAAGCGACAGTCAGTCCCGATGGCACTAAAATAGTGTTCACATCTACCAGGTCCGGTGATCTCGAACTTTATGTATGTGATATCGATGGCTCCAACATTACTCAAGTAACTGACGGCCTTGGATATGATGGTGGTGCATTTTTCAGTCCAGATTCTAAAAAATTGGTGTTTCGAAGTTCTCGTCCCACCTCAGAGGAAGAAATCGAGAAATACACTTCGCTTCTTGCAAATGGATTGGTTGAGCCCACTTCAATGGAATTATATACTTGTGACGTTGATGGAGGTAATCTGATGCAAATCACTTCTTTGGGACAAGCTAATTGGGCACCATTTTTTCATCCAAACGGTGATAAAATTGTGTTTTCATCCAACCACCACAGCGAAAAAGGCTTTCCATTTAACCTCTTCATGATTGATACCGATGGAAATAACCTCACGCAAATTTCGTTCGACAATGCCTTCGATTCCTTTCCAATGTTTTCTCCTGATGGCACAAAATTGGTTTTTGCTTCAAATAGAAATAACGGAGGAGGAAGAGCCACTAACTTGTTTCTTGTAGACTGGAAAGAATAAACCTATGCTAGCCACGATTGTCTGGGATTTCCCGAACCATATACCCATCGCAGGATTTCAATTGAGATTCTATTCATTGATGTTCATTATCAGCTTTGTGCTGGGACAATATGGAATGCAATATATTTTTAAAAAGGAAAACATCAATCCCAAGCTCATGGACAGCCTAGTCTATTGGATGGTGGGAGCAACGATAATAGGAGCAAGACTGGGTCATGTATTCTTTTACGACTGGGGTTATTACAAGGAGCACCTTAGTGAGATTTTAATGGTCTGGAAAGGTGGTTTAGCCTCTCATGGCGCAGCTGTCGTGATTGTATTGGCCATGATTTATTGGTCAAAAAAAATAGCCAAGCAACATCCTTTATGGACACTAGATCGTATAGTGATTGTTGTTGCTCTGGCCGCAGGATTTATAAGGATGGGGAACTGGTTCAATTCAGAAATTTATGGCGCTCCCTCTAATGGTCTTTTCCAAACCGTGTTTGTTGAAGATGCCAGAGGCAGTCTATTAAGAGGATACGCCGGGAGTTTAAGTTCCGTTGAGTTTGAAACAACCGAAAGGGAGTTGGCCACAGATTCTTTAGTCTATCCGATACTGACCGCTTCTTTGAGATTCAGAAATCTAAACGAAGACCAAATCGCGAAGTACACAGACATTTATTTGAGTAAAATTCTTGATTCGCAGCGTAAAGACCGAAAAAACCTGCTGGCCATAGATGGCAATACGAGTGATATTTTCTCCGACGACGAAGGGTTGTATAGTGAAATTGATGTTTTAGGCATTCCTCGTCATCCAACCCAATTGTTTGAGGCCTTCGGTTATTGGATCATTTTCATCACCCTGGCCCTACTCTACTTGAAAACTTCTGTTGGAGAAAGAAGAGGGTTTTTACTGGGCATGTTCCTCCTCCTATTGTTTGGTTTCCGATTCTTCATCGAGTACTTGAAAGAAATACAAGTTTCATTTGAGCAGACCATGTCGTTAAATATGGGCCAATGGCTAAGTATACCTCTAGTGAGTATAGGCGTATTATTGGTAGTCATTTCTAAAAAAGAAAAATTATGAACGCAGTGAGAAAGTACGCTGTTTGGATTATAGGTCTTGGACTAGCTGCATTTATTATTCCTTCGATCATCAGTGGAATTGGAAAATTTAACAACAACGCTGGTTCTTCCATACAACCCTCAAAAGTGCCTTATGAACCTCCGTTTCGACAAGACGGGACCGTTTTGGTAGTGAATGGTACGGATACGACTGCCACTTTTAGAACTGAATATGCTAAAAGTGCAGAAACCATAGAGATCGGCATGATGTACCGTAGAACTGTTTTGATGGACATGAGTATGCTCTTCTTTATGCCAGACGGTGATCAGCCCAGGAGCTTTTGGATGAAAAACACCATCGTTCCCTTAGACATTATCTATATCAACAGCAGTCATGAAGTAGTGAGTGTACAGGCTAATGCTGAGCCATTGTCCTTGAAGAGCCTTCCTAGCAACGCTCCAGCTAGCTTTGTTCTAGAGACCCTAGGCGGTGCAGCAGCGGCGGCAGAGATTCGAGTTGGAACTAAATTATATTGGTTAGATAAATAATGTCTATTAGATATATATGGCTACATATATTTAATTATCTTTGCAACTTAAAGCATTACAAACATCTAAATACGATTTTGGTATGTACCTAACAACTGAAAAAAAAGCAGAGATCTTCGCGGAATACGGTGGATCAGCTAAAGACACTGGTTCTTCTGAAGGCCAGGTTGCATTATTCAGCTTCCGCATCAGTCATTTGACTGGTCACTTGAAGCAAAACAAAAAAGACCACAACACAGAGCGTTCGTTGATCACTTTGGTTGGTAAAAGAAGGAAGCTTCTTAATTATTTGAAGAAAACAGATATTACACGTTACCGTGCAATTATTGAAAAACTAGGATTGAGAAAATAACCTCAGTCTAGCGCATTCACAAAAAGGCAATTTATACAATTGCCTTTTTGCGTATAAAAAAGTATCTATTTACATTATATATGATTCCAAAAGCAATTATTGAAACTATCGCACTTCCTGACGGAAGAGTAATCACACTTGAGACTGGTAAGTTAGCCAAACAAGCTGATGGCTCTGTCGTTGTGAGATGTGGTGGTACTATGCTGTTAGCCACAGTGGTGTCTAGCAAAGAAGCTAAAGAAGGTATTGACTTTCTTCCGCTTACCGTAGATTATCGTGAAAAATTCGCAGCGAATGGACGTGTTCCTGGAGGCTTCCTCAAACGTGAGGGACGTCCATCTGACACAGAAATTTTGACCATGCGTTTGATCGATCGCGTACTTCGTCCCTTGTTCCCAAAGGACTACCACGCTGAGATCCAATTAATGATTCAAATGATCTCTTACGATCCAGAAGTAGAAGCTACTTCTTTAGCTGGATTGGCTGCTTCAGCTGCTATTGCAGTAAGTGACCTTCCTTTTGATGGTCCTATATCTGAAGTGAGAGTAGGTCGCCTGAATGGAGAATTTATCATCAACCCTACGCCTGATCAACTCAAAGAAATTGATCTTGACATGACCATTGGAGCTTCTATGGACAGCGTTGTCATGGTAGAAGGTGAAATGCGTGAGGTTTCTGAAGAAGAAATGGTAGAGGCAATTAAGTTTGCACACGAAGCCATAAAACTTCAAGTTACTGCTCAAACAAACATGGCTGCTCAAGTTGAGAAGTCACATGTGAAACGTGAATACAACCATGAAACTCACAGCGAAGAAGTTCGTCAAGATGTTATGGCTGCTACTTACGATAAAGTATACGCAGTATCTAAAAGTGCATTGCCTAAGCACGAACGTTCCGCTCAATTCAAAGCTATTCTTAACGAATACTTAGATGGCAAGGACGAAGCTTGGTTGGCGGAAAACAAAGGTTTTGCGAAAACTTATTTCCACGACGTGGAATACAAAGCAGTTCGTCACATGGTATTAGCAGATGGTCAACGTCTAGATGGACGTAAGACTACTGACATACGCGATATCTGGTCTGAAATAGATTATTTACCTGGTGCACACGGATCTTCAGTCTTCACTCGTGGTGAAACTCAGTCCCTGACTACAGTTACGTTAGGTACTTCGATGGACACTAATAGAATTGATGACGCAACCTTTAAGGGTGAGGAAAAATTCTATTTACACTATAACTTTCCTCCATTTTCAACGGGTGAAGCTCGTCCTGTTCGCGGGGTAAGTAGACGTGAAATTGGACATGGTAATCTTGCTCAGCGCGCTTTATACAAAATGGTGAGTCCTGAAAACCCATATACGATTCGTGTAGTAAGTGATATTCTTGAATCAAACGGTTCGTCTTCTATGGCTACGGTTTGTGCAGGTACACTTGCTCTAATGGACGCGGGTATTGAGATGGTTCGGCCAGTAAGTGGTATAGCCATGGGTCTTATTTCTGATGGTGAGAATTATGCTGTACTTTCAGATATCTTGGGTGATGAAGATCACTTAGGAGACATGGATTTCAAAGTAACCGGTACAGAAAAAGGTATCACTGCTTGTCAGATGGACATCAAGGTTAAAGGTTTGAGTTATGAAATTCTTGTAAGTGCTCTTATGCAGAGTCGCGCAGGACGTATGCACATTCTTTCTGAGATGTTAAAGACAATGCCGGAGACACGTAAGGAATTAAAACCTAACGCGCCTAAGATCATTACTATTACGGTTAAGAAAGAATTCATAGGTCCAATAATCGGTCCTGGTGGAAAAAATATTCAAGGTATTCAAGCAGATACAGGTACAACTGTAACTATTGAGGAAATTGATGAAAGAGGTCATATTCAAATTTCTGGAAAGGACTATGATATGATGAACAAAGCGCTCGATATGATTCGTGCTATCGCATTCGAACCAACTATAGGCGAAGTCTATGAAGGAATCGTTCGTGGAGTACAGACTTATGGTGCTTTTGTCGAAATCGCTCCTAAGATTCAAGGCTTGTTACACATTTCTGAGATCGATTGGACTCGTGTCAAAAATGTTGAAGATGTACTGAAGGAAGGTGACACGATCAGCGTCAAACTTCTCGAAGTTGATAAAGCAGGTAAGATGAAGCTTTCAAGAAAAGTTCTTTTGCCTAAACCTGAAAAGGAAGGCGAATAACCGAAGCTTTATTTAGATTGTTAAGGTGAGGAAAGCCTATGGTTTTCCTCACTTCACTAAAATTCATTCTCGAGCATGAGACAGTTAAAAATCACAAAACAGGTTACCAACCGCGAAACGGCTTCTTTAGATAAGTATCTACAGGAAATTGGTAAAGTGGAGCTTATTACCGCTGAAGAGGAAGTTGAACTCGCACAGAGGATAAAAGCCGGTGATCAAATTGCTTTGGAAAAATTAACCAAAGCAAATCTTCGATTTGTGGTTTCTGTTGCTAAGCAGTACCAAAATCAAGGACTTACGTTGCCTGATTTAATCAACGAGGGAAACCTAGGCTTGATTAAAGCTGCACAACGTTTTGATGAAACCCGTGGTTTTAAGTTCATTTCATACGCTGTATGGTGGATACGTCAGAGTATTCTGCAAGCATTAGCTGAACAAAGTAGAATTGTGCGTTTGCCGTTGAACAAAATTGGTTCTATCAATAAAATCAACAAAGCATACGCATACCTAGAGCAAGAGCACGAACGTCCACCAAGTGCATCTGAAATTTCTAAGCACTTAGAAATGAGTGAATCTGACGTTAAGGAAAGCATGCGTAACTCCGGGCGTCACGTAAGTATGGATGCTCCCTTAGTAGAAGGAGAGGATAGTAACTTATATGATGTATTGAATTCATCAGATAGTCCACATCCAGATGAGGACCTCATGATGGACTCTTTGCGTACCGAAATTGAACGTTCTTTAGCAACATTGACTCCACGTGAAGGGGATGTAATCCGTCTATACTTTGGACTAGGAGGTCAGCACCCTATGACACTTGAGGAAATTGGAGAGAAATTTGATCTGACTCGTGAGAGGGTACGTCAGATAAAAGAAAAGGCAATTCGTCGTATGAAACATACTTCAAGAAGTAAAATATTAAAGACCTACCTCGGTTAATAACCTTGGTATTAACTTTTATCACATACACCCTGCCATAATCGGCGGGGTGTTTTATTTTTATACCAACTTAAACGCAACCTCATGGCTTCACCTATCATCTCTCCCTCCCTGTTAGCAGCTGATTTCGGAAATCTACAAAGAGACTGTCAGATGGTCAATAAAAGTGAAGCTGACTGGTTTCACATTGATGTTATGGATGGTGTCTTCGTGCCTAACATAAGCTATGGTATGCCTATCGTAAAAACTATGGCTGATAACTGCGATAAGGTCATGGATGTGCACTTGATGATTGTGCAGCCTGAGCGATATATTCAGGCCTTTAAAGATTGTGGAGCTGATATTCTAACGGTTCACTATGAGGCATGTACACATCTTCACAGAACGATACAAGAAATTCACAACGCTGGAATGAAAGCTGGTGTTGCGTTAAACCCACATACTCCGGTCCATGTTTTACAAGATATTATTCAAGACGTAGACCTCGTACTTTTAATGAGTGTAAACCCGGGGTTTGGTGGGCAAACGTTCATAGAGAATACCATTAACAAAACTGCTCAAGCAAGAACGCTTATCGACCAAAGTGGATCAAATGCAATTATTGAAATAGATGGCGGAGTAAATCTTGAAACAGGATCTA
>CESE01087996.1_pt1 | contig 14839 bp, 12 predicted proteins | sample 350271 | NCBI WGS metagenome assembly CESE01 (sample SAMEA2621536, study PRJEB7988) | marine metagenome | isolation source: saline water (ENVO:00002010), including | reverse complement strand
TATGGTGGAATGGTAGACACAACAGACTTAAAATCTGTTGACCAAATGGTCGTGAGGGTTCAAGTCCCTCTACCCCCATATTAATTCATTAAAAACTACATTATAAGAATTTGTAAACTTTCTGCTGCTTCTGCTACAAGATAAAGTGTCATTAAGTACTTTTTCTTATGGTTAAAAAGTCGAAAACTGAGTACGGAACACGAAGGTTCATTGAAAATTCTTGACCAAATTCAAAAAGATTCAATTGTTAGCTACCTAGAAAGTGCCCTACTACTGTAAATCAACTCGTAATTTTAGGAAGAGAAGATTCCTTCGTTAGCAAATGTTTCCTCGTTTATGATACCAGGTAGAGGGTAGTTGGTTCAACTCTAGAGTAAGCGCTCCTATAGTCGTTGTAGGTGCTTATGGAGCGCTGCTACAGTTGTGATGTACTCAACAGTTGGGTGGCATACTAGGGCTTTCAAGTGCCTGCTTAGAGCTACATTTAGTTTTTAATGGCTTGTGAACTGAATGTAGTTATACTCGAATGAAATCGCTTTCGTATCTGAATATAAGATTAATTTAAGACTTTTTGCTCTAAAACTATTGATAAAGTTTTCCTTGTTAAAGAGTTTTTTGCTAATTATCCGTCTTGCTTATCTAATCAGCAGAAAACAAAGATAAAAGAACAGTTTATAGAGTCTATAGAGTTGCTCCAAACCTGCGACTTGGTTGTGCCGTGCTTGTAACTTAGACCGTCTAACCCTCTATGAAACGACAATATTGTGATGTTATCATTATAAAATTGCGGACGGAGAGACTCGAACTCTCAAGGGAATACCCGCTAGAACCTAAATCTAGTGCGTCTACCAATTTCGCCACGTCCGCTATAGTTCAATACAAATGTTACCAAACACCTTATTAAAATGCAACTAAAATCAATATTTAGGGTTGTATTTTGTTTAAAATACAACGCTAAATATTGATTTTAATAAGTTAAACCTAAACTACGTGTTGTCTCACTTCCTAGATATACCCGTACACTTAAAAAGTCGGTTGGGCAAGCTGTTTCACAACGCTTACATCCAATACAGTCTTCTGCACGGGGAGCAGACGCAATTGAGCCTGCCTTACACCCATCCCAGGGTACCATTTCAAGAACATCACAAGGACATGCACGAACACATTGTGTACATCCAATACAAGTATCGTAAACTCTTACGCTATGTGACATATGTAACCTCTTTAAAAAATATTTATTTAGTAGATATCATAACAGAAAAGTAGTTAATTTTTGCACAAAGTAATACAAAAATATATTTTACCTAGTGCAAGAACTAACTATCTAGTGTTTTTAACAATTAGCAACTATGTAGTTACCCAATCTACATCAACATTTTCAAGAATAATTGAAGAGTTGTAAATTTGTAGAATAATAACTAAAAATACTAAAAATAGAGCCATAAAAACACCCATAACAGGTGTTGTTCCCCAACCTGGAGCTACCTTACCGTATTCTGCGTTAAGTGGGCGTAAAATTTCCCCTAATCGTGTTCTTAGTGCCATAATTTTGAGTTTGAGAGAATTAGATTATATAATACTAGTCTTTAATATTACTCATAATATACATTATAAACAATGTTTTCTTTTTCAGGACAGCTTATCTAAATATTATTTTTTATGGAAAGTGCAAAAATTTTAAGTATCTTTATTTCGGGCTTATTGTTAGGTATCACAGGTTATTCAATTTTTACAGCTTTTGGACCTGCAGCAAAAGAGTTACGTGATCCTTTTGAGGAGCATGAAGATTAAAAACAAAAAAATCATTCACTATGGTGAATGATTTTTTTGTTTTTATTACATAAAATATACTATGTAAAAATTTTCTAGTTTGTTTACTTTTTAACAATTCTTGGTGGATCTCTAAAGAAAATCGCAAAGAAGATTACGACTAAAGTTCCAATTAATAAAAAAGTATATACTAATGCTTCCATAATTTAATTACTATATTTTAAGCTTGTTTTTTATACAACACCTTGCTTCTTCGTAGTCTTATCACCAAGTTTCTGGAAAGCACCAAAATTAACTTGCTCTAAAACTTCACTACCAATACCTGCAAAAACATCTCGGAATAAAGTACGACCACCGTGCCATAAATGACCAAGGAAGAATAGTAATGCAAAGTTAGCGTGACCAAAAGTATACCAACCACGTGGACTACTTCTAAATACACCATCAGATTCTAAAGTTGTACGGTCAAACTCAAAAACTTCACCTAACTGTGCTTTTCTTGCATATTTTTTAACAGTCGGAGCATCCGTAAATACCTGACCATTTAATTTTCCGCCGTAGAAGTTTGTACTAACACCAACTTGCTCAATACTATACTTTGATTCAGCACGTCTAAACGGAATATCTGCACGAACAATACCATCTTTATCAACTAGGATAACAGGGAACGTTTCAAAGAATGCTGGCATTCGTCGAACTGTTAGTTCACGACCTTCTTTATCCTGGAATACTGGGTGACCTAACCACGCTTCAGCAATACCATCACCTTTGTTCATTGGACCCGCACGGAATAGACCACCTTTTGCAGGGTTATTACCGATATAATCATAGAAAGCTAGCTTATCTGGAATTCGTGACCAAGCTTGGCTTAATGATAAACCTTCGCCTAATGAACTTTCCACACGACGCTCAATTTCTTGTTGGAAATAACCACTATCCCATTGATAACGAGTTGGACCAAATAACTCAATTGGCGTAGTTGCTGCACCGTACCACATTGTACCAGAAGTAATAAATGCAGCAAAAAATACTGCTGAGATACTACTTGATAATACTGTTTCAATGTTACCCATACGAAGAGCTCGATAAAGTCTCTGTGGTGGACGAATTGTTAAGTGGAAAACTCCAGCAAGAATACCTAAAATACCCGCTGCAATATGGTGTGATGCGATACCACCTGGATTAAATGGGTTAAACCCTTCTGCACCCCATGCTGGAGCAACAGCTTGTACACGACCAGTTACGCCATAAGCATCAGAAACCCAAATACCAGGACCAAATGTACCAGTTACGTGGAATGCACCAAAACCGAAACATAAAAGACTAGATAAAAATAGGTGAATACCAAAAATTTTTGGAAGATCTAATGCTGGCTCACCAGTACGAGGATCTCTAAATAGTTCTAAATCCCAATATACCCAGTGCCAAATTGCTGCTAGGAAACACATTCCAGATAAAACGATGTGCGTTAAAGCAACACCTTCAAAACTCCAAATACCGGGATCTGAAACGCTTTCTCCAGTGATACTCCAACCACCCCAAGAGTCAGTTACACCAAGTCGAGCCATAAACGGCATTACAAACATACCCTGTCGCCACATTGGGTTTAAAACTGGATCCGATGGATCAAAAACTGCGAGTTCGTATAATGCCATTGATCCTGCCCATCCAGCAACAAGTGATGTATGCATAAGGTGCACAGCAATTAAACGACCTGGATCGTTAAGTACAACCGTATGAACACGATACCAAGGTAGTGCCATAACTTTTTTCCTCCTATCGAAAAATTTTTTACTTTCTTACTCTTAATTAAATAAAATTTAAAAACAGAAATAACTTCTTAAATAACATTATATATTGAATTCAATATTTTAAACTGATAATTACAAAATATGGGTGGTAAATTTAAAAAATCAACCAGCTGTTAAAGACTGTGTAAATTAAGAAAATAAAAATAGAAACAATTTAATTAAACTTCCCAAAATTTAAATCAAGTATGCTGTAATGTTATTTAGTTATAATTGGTTTGACGGTTAGAACAAAATTTCATGATAGACAAATTAATTACCATATGGTATAATTTAATCTTATAAGTTATTAGATGTAACTTTAATCCTCAGTAGCTCAGTGGTAGAGCGGTCGGCTGTTAACCGGTTTGTCGTAGGTTCAAATCCTACCTGGGGAGATTATAGAGTCAAAAGTATATACTAGTAAAAATGCAAACTAGACGGTGACGTTACCTTATTACGTCATTATTATGTTATTATACATATATCAAAGACAAAGATAATTTCATTAAAATAAAAATTTAATGTTTGAACGTTTTACTGAAAAAGCGATTAAAGTAATAATGTTAGCGCAAGAAGAAGCCAGACGACTTGGGCATAATTTTGTCGGTACAGAACAATTATTATTAGGGCTGATTGGCGAAGGAACAGGAATAGGACCAAAAGTTTTAAAATCAATGGGTGTAACTTTAAAAGATGCACGTGTCGAAGTTGAAAAAATTATTGGACGCGGATCAGGATTCGTCGCTGTTGAAATTCCATTTACCCCACGTGCGAAGAGAACTTTAGAGCTATCTTTAGAAGAAGCACGTCAGCTCGGACATAACTACATTGGTACTGAACACCTTCTTTTGGGTCTAATAAGTGGAGATGAAGGTGAAGGTGTCGCAGCTCGAGTTCTTGAAAACTTAGGCGTTGATCTTTCAAAAATTCGAAGTCAAATTATCCGCTCATTAGGTGATAATAAAGAAGTTGCATCTGGAAATAGCGCAAATCGTAGTAAGTCACCAACTTTAGATGAATTTGGTACGAATTTAACACAAAAGGCACTTGATGGAAAGTTAGATCCGGTAGTTGGGCGTGCAAAAGAGATTGAGCGGGTTATACAAATTCTTGGGCGTCGAACAAAGAATAATCCTGTTTTAATTGGTGAACCGGGTGTTGGTAAAACGGCAATTGCAGAAGGTCTAGCACAACGAATTGCTAACCGTGACATTCCAGATACATTAGATGAAAAGTTAGTAGTTGCTCTAGATATTGGACTTTTAATTGCTGGAACAAAATATCGTGGTGAATTCGAGGAACGTCTTAAAAAAATTATGGACGAGGTGCGCACAGCCAACAATATTATTTTAGTAATTGATGAAGTTCATACTTTAATCGGTGCAGGTGCAGCTGAGGGTGCAATTGATGCAGCGAATATTCTAAAACCCGCATTATCACGTGGTGAATTACAGTGTATTGGTGCAACGACACTTGAAGAGTACCGCAAGCATATTGAAAAGGATGCTGCATTAGAACGTCGTTTTCAACCTGTAATGGTTGGTGAACCATCAGTTGATGAAACAATTGAAATTCTTTATGGACTTCGTGAACGTTATGAAAAACATCATAAATTAGTTATTTCAGACGAAGCATTAACCGCTGCTGCAAAATTTGCTGATCAGTATATTGCAGACCGATTCCTACCTGATAAGGCAATTGATTTAATTGATGAAGCTGGTTCTCGAGTTCGTTTAATGAATTCTCAACTTCCAGAAGCAGCTAAAGAATTAGACAAAGAATTACGCGACATTTTAAAACAGAAAGATGAAGCTGTTCGTGGTCAAAACTTCGAAAAAGCCGGTCAATTACGTGAGCGTGAAATGGAAGTAAAAACCCAAATTCAAGCCATTGCACAAAGTAAAAAGGGAGCTTCTGAATCTTCAGATTTAACACCAACTGTAACTGAAGAAGATATCGCACAAATTGTTGCTGCATGGACAAGTATACCTGTTAATAAATTAACAAAGAGCGAATCCGAAAAGTTACTTCAGATGGAAGAAACCCTACACGGTCGAATTATTGGTCAAGATGAAGCTGTTGTTGCTGTATCGCGAGCAATACGACGAGCGCGTGTTGGTTTAAAAAATCCAGATAGACCTATTGCAAGTTTTATTTTTTCCGGTCCAACTGGTGTAGGTAAAACTGAATTAACAAAAGCTCTTGCAACTTATTTTTTTGGTTCTGAAGATGCAATGGTTCGCTTAGATATGTCAGAATACATGGAACGTCATACCGTATCTAAATTAATTGGTTCACCACCAGGTTATGTTGGTTATAGTGAAGGTGGTCAGTTAACAGAAGCAGTAAGACGACGTCCATACACTGTTGTTCTTTTTGACGAGATTGAAAAGGCACATCCTGATGTTTTTAACTTATTACTTCAAATTTTTGAAGATGGGCGTTTAACTGATTCAAAAGGTCGAACAATTGACTTTAAAAATACACTCCTTATTTTAACTTCCAATATTGGTTCAAAAGTTATTGAAAAAGGTGGCGGGGGTTTAGGCTTTGAACTTCAGGAAGATCAAACAAGTTCTCAGTATAATCGTATTCGTGCACTTGTTAATGAGGAGTTAAAGCAATACTTTAGACCAGAATTTTTAAACCGTTTAGATGAAATTATTGTATTCCGCCAACTGACAAAAGATGAAGTTGGTGAAATTGCAGAAATTATGTTAAAAGAAGTTTTTGAACGTATTGCAATAAAAGGGATTCAACTAGAGGTTACCGATCGTTTTAAATCGCGTTTAATTGATGAAGGTTATAATCCAGCTTACGGTGCCCGACCATTACGTCGAGCCGTAATGCGATTATTAGAGGACAGCTTAGCTGAAGAGGTACTTTCAGAAAAAATTAAAGCCGGTGATGTTGCTATTGTTGACGTTGGCGCAGATAATAAAGTTAAAGTTCTAGTAGGTGAACAAACAGATTCTGAATATACAAATGAATTAGTTGATGTTGGTTAATCTTAATTTGAAAAACTGCCAAAGACCTAGTTTACTTTAAATAAGAAATCTCTGAACCAAAATTATTTGGGCCAGAGATTTTTTTATTCGATTATACCTTTGCTAAAGCCTGGATTCTGGCCTTACATTTACGCAATTCAATTGTTGCTTCAATCTTTTCTTTTTTAGTTGTTGCTTCATCAACTAATAAAGTCATTTTTTCAAGGTCGGATTGTGCTTTCACTGCATCAATAGTACTTGATTCTTCAGCACCGTTACAAAGTACTGTAACTTTATTGTCTTCGATTTCGGCAAAGCCTTCCATTAAAACAATTGAAGTCCACTCTGTTCCAGTCTTCAGACGCATGACCCCGATGTCTAATGCTGTTAATAAAGGGGCGTGATCAGTTAAAATACCTAATTTACCAGTACTACTAGGAAGAATTAGTTCTTCTGAATCAGCATCCCAAACAACTTTATCGGGTGTAATTACACGAACGTTTAAACTCATATTATTTATTTAGTTTAGCTTTGCTGCTTTTTCAATTGCTTCGGCAAGGTTTCCAACTAGATAGAACGACTGCTCAGGTAAATCATCCATGTTACCGTCTAATAGTTGGTTAAATCCATCAATTGAATCCGCTAAAGATACATACTTACCTGGTGAACCTGTAAATACCTCTGCAACAAAGAATGGCTGAGATAAGAAACGTTCAACTTTACGAGCACGAGCAACTGTTAAACGATCTTCTTCTGAAAGTTCGTCAAGTCCAAGAATTGCAATAATATCTTGAAGCTCTTTGTAACGTTGAAGTGTAGTCTTAATTCGTTGTGCAGTTCCGTAGTGTAGTTCACCTACAATTCCTGGCTGAAGCATTGTTGATGTAGAATCTAGTGGATCTACTGCTGGATAAATACCTTTAGACGCTAATCCACGGGATAATACTGTAGTTGCATCTAAGTGTGCGAACGTTGTAGCTGGAGCTGGATCTGTTAAATCATCAGCAGGTACGTAAACCGCTTGGATTGATGTAATTGAACCTTCTTTAGTTGAAGTGATTCGTTCTTGTAGTCCACCCATTTCTGTTGCTAATGTTGGTTGGTATCCTACAGCTGATGGCATTCGACCAAGTAGTGCTGATACTTCTGCACCGGCCTGTACAAAACGGAAGATGTTATCAATGAATAATAAAACGTCTTGCTTGTTTACATCACGGAAATATTCTGCCATTGTTAAAGCAGTTAAACCAACTCGCATACGTGCGCCTGGTGGTTCGTTCATCTGACCGTAAACTAAAGCTACTTTCGAATCTGAAAGCTTATTTTCGTTAATTACGCCTGACTCTTTCATTTCGGCATAAAGGTCGTTACCTTCACGCGTACGTTCACCAACACCACCAAAAACTGAAACTCCACCATGTGCTCGTGCGATGTTGTTAATCAGTTCCATAATAAGTACTGTTTTACCTACACCAGCACCACCAAATAAACCAATCTTTCCACCTCGACGGTATGGAGCTAGAAGATCTACAACTTTAATACCCGTTTCAAAAACCGATGGTGTCGTATCTAGATCACTAAAAGCAGGAGCTGAACGGTGAATTGGTAAACCCGCTTCTGGATCACATGCACCCATTTCATCTACTGTCTCACCTAAAACATTAAAAATACGCCCTAGAGTTGCTGTACCTACAGGCACAGTAATTGGTGCACCAGTATCTGCTACACTTGCACCACGCTTTAGTCCATCCGTTGATGTCATTGAAACCGCACGAACTTTGTTGTTACCAAGAAGTTGCTGAACTTCACAAGTAATAGTTTTGTCATCTGCGGTAACAATTAAAGCGTCGTAAATTTTAGGTAACGCACCATTTGGGAATTCCACGTCTACTACAGGTCCAATAATTTGAGAAATGATTCCTGTTTTTGTTGTAGTATCAACCATATTAAAGGTTTTTAAATAATCAATTTTAGCTAATAAACAGTGTTTCGAAAATCAGACAGTTCATTCTGATTTAGTATGTAGTTTTTTTAGATGAAAGTAAATAAACTATCTCTATGTATAAATTTTAATATTTAATAAAAATAGTTTATTTATGCTCAATTATCTAAAACCTACCGCCGCTTGCCAAACAAACGCTAATAAAAGGAATAGTACAGGAATTGCTGGCATTACGTCCACAATTGGTCGAAACGCAGCGTAAGCTTCAGGTAGATATGCTAATAAAAAATTTACATCCATGTTATTAATTAATCCCTTGTAGGAAATATTACAAAATACTTACAATAGATTATACAATAGGTAGAGAAATAATTAATCGAACTTTTTCAAAAAATTTCTAGTTTGAATACTCTCGATTCATAGAAAGATGTTATAAAATATACGTTAAGTATATTATAGTTTTACAGAAAGTTTACTTTCTAGCCGTAAGAACTGATATTATTTAAATTATTTAAATTTCACGAGAATAATTCGCATGATTGGAATTCTTCAATTTTTCGTTGCTCTTTTAGTACTTGTATCGTTTGCATTAGTAGTTGCTGTTCCAGTTATTTTAGCAACCCCAGGTGAATGGGAAAAATCTCAAGGGATTGTTTGGAGTGGGTCAGGTGTATGGTTCGCACTAGTAATTCTTACAGGAATTTTTAACGTTGTTCCTGCTTAAAATAACAGTAATTTTGCACGATTTTATATAACCCTCTATCAAACGGAAGGTTTTTTATAACTAACCTTAATTTAAAAAAATATTTAAACGTATGATTAACTGGTCAGTTTTTGCTCAATTATTATCGCTTGGTCTGGTCGTTCTTTCTGGGCCTGCTGTTATATTCCTTTTATATTTCAAGCAAGGTAACTTATAAGTTATTTAAAAAATACATAACATATCAATTTAATTAATTGACGCTATGCGATTAAATTGGTATGTTGTGTATCATATTTTAGGCGTCCTTAGTTCAGTTGGTAGAACGTAGGTTTCCAAAACCTGATGTCGAAGGTTCAAGTCCTTCAGGGCGTGCTTATATTAATCTTTTCTATTTTCAAAATTCTTAGTATATTATTATTATATGGGTTAGGAGAGGTGGCTGAGTGGTTGAAAGCTTTAGATTGCTAATCTAACGTACGTTGTAAAATGTACCGTGGGTTCGAATCCCATCCTCTCCTATAATAGAAGTTACAGTAACAATCTTTAATAACTAAAAACAAATGATATAATTTATAGAGTAAATAAATTTATTAACACTCGAAATGGATATTTTAAGTTTAGGTTGGTCATCTCTGATGGTCATGTTTAGCTTTTCACTAGCATTAGTGGTTTGGGGCCGTAACGGTTTCTAATATATTAAAAAACATAATTTTAAGGAATTAAAGAAAAATGGCAAAAGAAATTTTTACTGTAGCCGGAGTTATGTGGGTTTTAACACTAACTGGGTTAAGTGTTGGATTTGGATTATTAAAAATTCAAGGTGAATAAATTTGGGCAACGTATCAAATCTGAAAAATAGAGAGTTAAACCATTATTTAAATAATTTTTTGGTTATTAGATGACGATCATTAAGAACCTTTGGATTCTAAATACGATAGCAATAAGCTTTTTCGTCTTAACTACGGACCCGAAAACTCCATCAAGTACCGGTTCTGGCTCAGTAAGTACCCAACAAAGTTCATTACGAAACCTTACATGGGGACTTATCGCTTGTTTTTATATTTTAAGTTTATTAATCAGTCAGTATTAATAAATTTGTATTAAAAATCAGAAAGAAGTTAAAAATATGACCTCTTTCTGATTTTTTATTTTAATTGAAAAATGCTATATTATTAAGTAGTAAATATGCTACTAACGCACCGCCTAAAGAACCAATAAAAAATCCACTTGTGAATTTTCTCCAACCTTTTGACGATTCTAAACCTTCCAACTGACCATCATCTTGAAATGACGCTAAACCATAAATTGTTAAACCAAGCGTTAGAATAAGTACTAGACCAATTGCTGAGAGTAATCCAGCAAGGAGAGCATTTTCTGTATTTCGCATTGGTCCAAGAATATAAAATGGTCCGATTAAAAAGTAACCATGCGCCATACCGATTTCAAGGCCTCTCATAAGAGCTGACAATCCCTTACGATATATTGGTAAGTTTCCTAAATATAATTTAGTTGCAGTCGACGTTGTTACGGGTGTAGATAGATTACCTACAAATGGGTCATTATTATACGGTTTAATAAACTCTGCCATGTGTTAACTCCTATCTCAGTTTTTAAACTAATTAATCATAAGTCTATAAATAATAATTATAACCTGAAAATGAACTAAAATTGCGAAATATTAAAGAACTGTTTTAAAAATAAAGAACTAGTAGTTGCAGTTTGCGGACAGGTACTGACCTCCTTCCTTGGAGGAATAAAAAATTAAAATTTTTAAACGAAGCCGCTTAAAATAGTGATTAGCGTTTAAATGGTCTTGTAAGAATCCTACGTACGAGATTTGCAATTATTATATTAGTTTTCTCTTTGAAGCCTAGGTCACCACCTCTTTGCCACCCGACACTAAACTGTTTTTCAAACCTCCTGCGGTCCTCGTGTTTTAGCTTTTTGATCGCATCCAATGTGGTCCTAAGTCTGGGTTTCCACCGCTAATTTCTGACTAACCAACGAGTGATGTTTTCATCGATACGCCCAAGCATATTACCTCGACGTCTGTCCAACTTTTCTATTACATCAATAACCGGTTGAGTGCCTGGAAGAAGCGCTAAATTGCCAACACCTAAAAGTTCTCGTTTCTCAAATTCTAGAAACAACGTAGCTCCATATCTGTTAATTGATTCGAGCTTTTGATTAAAAAAGTTGAATTTTTCTGCTAGTAAGCCAAAGTACAGTAACCTAAAATGTCTACAAGCCCCCTCTGCAAAGTTATATTTTGGGCTGACAAGGTCGTTAGTTTTCAAAAACCATCTTACACGACCCCAGTTTCTGATTGATGGCAAAGCTAATCGTTCAAAAGGTTCCTTAACAAAATGCTTAACAAAATGCGTATTTCCAAATCCACTTATAAAAGGTGAAAGATAAGATGTAACGGGCGTAATAATTGGGCTAATATATTTACTGATTACATCAAAAACTTGAAAATGGCAATCTTGCATTAGAGAGCCTACTATAAAGGGTAGTTTAAATGATATCGTGCCAGGCATAAAACATAACTGGATCGTAGTTGCCATTAGCCGTATCGAGTAGCGTAAAACGGTTCCGTTTATACCAGTAATATTAAGGCCATAAAAGCTCCATTGCATCCCATGAAAATTTTCATCTAAGTTGGGGCATGAGCTATGTCGTTTGCGATCTCAACCAATCTCTGCCAGTTTTCTATAACTGTTTTACGAAGCGAATAACCACGACTTAATATGACGCTTGTTTGGGGATCGATTGGTTTTGGTACCATTTGTCCAAAACTACTGCTTGCAGCTCCACTAGACAATATGATTAACTCAGAACCACTTGTCGAAGCCAGAGCGTGCGGGACTAGACGAAACCCATTACTTTGAAATACTTTAATAACACGATCAATAACTAAATCACAAATTTCGTCGAACTGTTTTTGACTTATATCTTTTAGATCGATGTTTCTTTGGTGACTTATAATAACTACACTCTCCGCGATTAAGTATATCTGCTGAACAGAAACCGTAACCGGCAAAATAATGTTTAAATAAATGAGATTGAGGAGTATCAATCCACCGAATATTTTAATTAATCTTTTTAAGCGAACATTTTTTATATTAAATTTCATTTTAGATTTTATAAATATACATACATACTACACCAGTTACTCTTACATGAAGATGACTGGTGGATTTATTAATGAATACCTTAGATTTAAAATCGGGATGACAGGATTTGAACCTGCGACACCCTGCTCCCAAGGCAGATGCGCTACCAAGCTGCGCTACATCCCGATTAGAACACATTATTGTCTTACTGATAGTAAGCGGGTGAGGCGATTCGAACGCCCGACATCAACCTTGGCAAGGTTGCGCTCTACCCCTGAGCTACACCCGCTTTATACATAATAAGATAATAACAAACATAATAGAAAATGTCATGTAGAAATTTATCAAATATTTGATAAATTTCGACATGACATTTTTAACGTCTAACGTTCAAATAAACTAACATTTACTTTTACGTAAATTAACCAAATTTACCTGTTGTTGACGCAATTACAAATGGTGCGAATGTGAAAATGAAACCAACTGTAAAGTGGGCTAGGCCAACTAGACGTGCTTGTACAATAGATAAAGCCACAGGCTTATCACGCCAACGAACTAAGTTTGCGATTGGCGTTCTTTCATGTGCCCAAACAAGTGTTTCAATTAATTCTTGCCAATAACCACGCCATGAAATTAAGAACATAAATCCAGTTGCCCAGATTAAGTGTCCAAATAGGAACATCCAAGCCCAAACAGCTTGTGCATTCATACCCATTGGGTTATAACCATTAATTAATGGTGATGAATTTAGCCATAAATAATCACGTAACCAACCCATGATATAAGTTGATGATTCGTTAAATGCGGCAGCATTACCACCCCAAATTGTCATATGTTTCCAATGCCAGTAGAATGTTACCCAACTAATCGTATTTAACATCCAGAACATAGCTAAATAAAATGCGTCCCATGCAGAAATATCACAAGTACCACCACGACCTGGACCGTCACAAGGGAAACTATAACCAAAATCTTTTTTATCCGGCATTAACTTTGAACCACGCGCATCTAATGCACCTTTTACAAGAATTAATGTTGTTGTATGAAGACCTAACGCAATAGCATGGTGTACTAGGAAGTCACCAGGACCAATTGTTAAGAACAGTGAGTTCTTACCACTGTTAATTGCTTCAATCCATCCAGGTAACCAAATTTTACTACTCGCAACACTTGCCGCACTTGTTGATGATGATAATAAAATATCAAACCCATAAAGTGCTTTACCAGATGCAGCTTGAATAAACTGAGCAAATACAGGCTCAAATAAAATCTGCTTTTCTGGTGTACCGAAAGCAACACAAGTATCGTTGTGAATGTAAAGACCAAGAGTATGGAAACCTAGGAATAAACTTACCCAACTTAAATGTGAAATAATTGCTTCCTTGTGCTGAAGCATGCGCGCTAAAACGTTATCTTTATTCACTTCTGGATCGTAGTCACGTACAAAGAAAATTGCACCATGAGCAAATGCACCAACCATTAAGAATCCAGCAATATATTGGTGATGTGTATAAAGAGCAGCTTGTGTAACGTAATCTTTTGCCATAAATGCATATGACGGTAAAGCATACATGTGCTGAGCAACTAGTGATGTTGCAACACCTAAAGATGCTAATGCTAAACCTAATTGCATATGTAGACTATTCGTAATTGTTTCGAATAGACCACGGTGACCAGCACCTAAACGACCTCTTGGCGGTACATGAGCATCTAAAATTTCCTTCATACTATGTCCAATACCCCAGTTTGTACGGTACATATGACCAGCAAAAATGAAGACGATTGCGATTGCTAAATGGTGATGAGCAATATCAGTTAACCACATAGACTGAGTTTGTGGATGGAATCCACCAAGGAAAGTTAAAATTGCTGTACCAGCACCTTCACTTGTTCCAAAGATATGCTGTGCAGTATCTGGGTTTTCCGAATAAACACCCCAGTTACCAGTAAAAAATGGTGTTAATCCTTCAGGATGAGGTAATGTTGAAGTAAAGTTATCCCAACGAACGTGCTGACCACGTGACTCTGGGATAGCGATATGGATTAAGTGACCAGTCCAGGCTAGTGAACTTACTCCAAAAAGACCAGATAGATGGTGGTTTAAACGAGATTCGTTGTTCTTAAACCATGCAATACCTGGACGAAACTTTGGTTGTAAATGTAACCAACCAGCAAATAAAAGTGTAGTTGATAAAACTAGTAAACCAAGTGCACCTAGATATAAATCAGTATTTGTTCGCATTCCAATTGTATACCACCAGTGATAAACACCGGAAGTTGCAATATTAACAGGATAGGCAACCCCACCACGTGTGAATGCTTTAATCGCTGATTGTCCAAAATGTGGATCCCAAATTGCATGCGCTATTGGTTTAACTTTAAGTGGGTTTAACACCCATTGTTGAAAGTTACCTTGCCACGCAACGTGGAATAAATTACCTGACGTCCATAAAAAGATTATAGCCAGGTGTCCAAAATGGGAAGCAAAAATCTTTTGGTAAAGACTTTCTTCTGTCATCCCATCATGACTT
>CESE01026266.1_pt1 | contig 14899 bp, 14 predicted proteins | sample 350271 | NCBI WGS metagenome assembly CESE01 (sample SAMEA2621536, study PRJEB7988) | marine metagenome | isolation source: saline water (ENVO:00002010), including | reverse complement strand
ATTTAATGTTAATATTTTATAATGTGCAAATATCATGCTATTAAACTGATTAAAAAAATTTATTTTCAAATTTCAACGATTTATCTTCACAAAAAGGTGTCAACCCCTCTATTGCGCTGACTGTAAATACATTTACTTGTTTAAAAAATATTAAAAAAGATGTTATCACATAGTAAATCAATGTTATTTAGGCGTTTTTAATATTCGGTTAACTCCTTTAAAATGTAAAATACCTCCTTTCTATTGTTTCCAGCCCCAAGGCTCACTAGGTAATGCTATTGGGCGTGTAAGATCCATTACTACTTTAAACACGCGATTGGTATCTAGCCTTCTTAGATTATATGTAAATGTAGTATCGTCTATGGTTATCCACCATACGTTTGAAGCGGCAGCGGGAATCATTGACTGTGTTCTAGTATCTGCAGAGAAAACTTGAATACCAGCCTTACCCATATTTGTGGTAATTCCTCCATAGAAATTTATTTCGTCCTCTGTTCCATCCTCAAGCCTATGATCATGTTGTAGGCTAATCTTATTATCCTTGCGGCTAAGTATCCATGTGCGTGACTTGTCTTCTCCAACAAAAAAAGGAATTTTAATTTGATTCTCACCACAAGAACGAACATGCATGACCAAGGGTTTGCCGCCAAAATCTTCATCATCTTCTGGCAGTTCTAACACCCCTTGATAGGCCTTGCCACAGTGTGATTGTAATGCATTCCAAAACTGTGTATTAGGTGTTTGCTCTTGTGCTATAATTTGCAGCGGTAATACTAAAATAAAAAATAGATACCCTAGGTGTTTAATCATAATGAGTTTTTAGTACTTATTGTAGAACCGTAATTCTTACTTTCTTTTTTTTCAAACGAGTGTTGCTTGTTTTCTCAACCACAGCACTTGCTTTATCTTTTGGTACAGACACAAAAGCACAATCTTGCTTTAATTCTATTATACCAACTTCATTTCTTTCTAGATCTCCTTGCTTAAATAATAGCCCAGCAATATCTCCTTTTGAAATTTTATCTTTTCTCCCTCCAGATATAAACAAGGTTGCCCATTGAGGAAAAATTGCAGTTTCTTTGTCTTTTAGTTTTAAAACATCTGTACAGGTAATAAATTCTGGTAGAGGTTCTTCAATCCACTTTAAAACATAAGCAGTTCCAGATGCATGCATCCTGGCTGTCCTTCCATTTCTGTGTGTAAATTCTTCTAGTTTTAATGGCAATTGATAATGTATGATAAAATTTAATTCTGGAATATCCAAACCACGTGCAGCCAAATCTGTGGCAATGATAATTTGATGCGTACCATTTCTAAACTTAATCAAGGCTCGTTCTCTATCTATCTGTTCCATGCCACCATAAAAATGACCGTGAGGTATATGCTGCTCTTTTAAAAAATCACTCACATACTCAATGGTTTTCTTGAAATTACAAAAAATAATGCCTGGCTCATTTCCTATATGATAAATCAAATCTGCTAATGCTTGCAATTTGTTTTTCTCTTGAGATCGAACTATTTTAACAGACAATGCAGCCGTTTTAGTGTCTAAATAATCAATGACAACTTCATCTTTAATGCCTACAAATGCTGGGATTTCTATATCCTGTGTTGCAGATGTTAAAATGCGTTTCTCTATTTGCTGTAGGCTCTCAATGATTTCTCGCATCTCTTTTTCAAAACCAACCTCTAGAGATTTATCAAACTCATCGAGTACTAAGGTTTTAATATACTTTGTTGTAAAACTCTCTCTACGAATATGGTCTGCAACACGTCCTGGAGTACCTATAATAATACTTGGTGTGTGTGCTAGTTCTATTTTATCTTTTGATATTGCTCTACCTCCATACAATGCATTGGCCTTAAAGCCAGAGCCCATTTGCCTAATAACCTGTTCAATTTGTATAGATAACTCTCTAGAGGGAACCAAAATCAACAATTGCACCTCGGCGCAATTAGGGTCTAATGCTGTAATGGTAGGTAGTAAAAAGGCTACGGTTTTTCCTGTTCCTGTTGGAGATAGCAATACCGTGTTAGCAACAGAAGGGATAGCAAGGCTCACCTCTTCTTGCATCTCATTTAAAGATGTAATACTAAGCTTTGCTAGTAGTTCTTTTTGCGACTTTTTTGCGTGCACCATAATGGGTTTGTATTTTTCTAAAAAATTATATGTTCTAAGACTCTATAAAAAGCGGTATGTAATGATGAGCAAAGGTATTCAAAATATAAGTCACACAAGCATTTGTCATTATTTCTTAAATAAAAAAGCTGCTTACATTAGGATCAATTTCCTAAGGTAAGCAGCTTAAATTATTGTGAAAATTATTCTACAATAACATCAAAGCTAGTGGCTACATCTGTTTCTCCTCCAGCCGAGTCAATACCTGTGTTTGGCTTCACTGGCTCGTGACGAAGTGTTACTGTTAATGACCCTTGGCTAGCTACACCTGTAGAAAGTGTTATTTGAACTCCTAGAGCATTACCCTGAGAATCTTGATCTTCATAGGCAGTCTGGATATTCAAACCTTCACTAATGGTGTAAAATACTTGGTGCTCGTCTGCCTCTTCTATAACCTCTTCAGTAATATCCTCTGCAGGAGTTTCTGTTTCGTTTAAGAATGCTACAACTCCTTGATACTGCGTATTTTCAGCAAAACTTCCTGACACTGTAGATACTGGCTCATCTGGCCCATCACCATCAAGATCTTGAGTTGTTAAAACTACTTGTTCACCACTCTGTGGTGTTAGTGTTAAAATTACAGTGGTTATAAGTTCTTCTGCATTGATAATCTGTGGTGTATCATCATCACTACAACCGAGCATTGCGATTGCTAGTATACCATACATTGAACATGTTTTCATAGTTTTTAGTTTAAAATTAGTAATTGATTTGTAGTGTAACGTTTTCATTTTGTTGGCATTAAGGTTAGTAATTATATTTAAGTTGAAGGGTAATATTTCTACCCACATCATCTGCGTAGTAACGTAAACGATTTAAGTAATTTCTGTAAGAGGTATTAAACATATTGTTGAGATATAACCCCAGGTGTAGTGACTGGTTAATTGAGACATTTGCGTTAAAGTTAAGTAGGTGATACCCTGGTGGTGGAGTACTTATATCAACGGTTTGAATAGAATCTGGTAATACAACCTCAAAATTTGTATCTGGAAATTCATTTTGTGCAAACACATAACAACTCTCCAGGGAAACCTTAAGATTATGATACTTTAAATTTGTGTAAACCAAACTATTTTTAGTGCTGGCAGATGGCATACTAATAAGGGCTTGTCTTCTTGAAATATCAGTCCCTTTTATCAAAGAAAATTGATGCATAAAAGTTACATTATCAAACAATGATACACTAGCATCTATATCAATTCCAAAAATTTGAGCCTTGGTCTGTCTGTATTCCCAAACTTGGAAATTACCTCTAATGGTTTGCCTAATTCCAGTGGGCTCAATAAGTATGTAGTTATTAATAGTGTTGCTGTAAGGCATAATTGTAAAATCAAACTTCTCTGCTCTTTGTTGCAGTGTAAGTGAAACCTTATGGGCAGTTTCTGAGCCAAATTGCAAATCTCCTAATTCTATTCTTGAAGCGCTATGATGCAAGCCCTCACTAAATAACTCTGAAGCGTTTGGAGCCCTAGAAGCAATTGAGTAATTAGCAAAGAGGGTGTAAGTCCTAAAGGTGTGTTTAACTCCAAGGGTAATAGCAGGGTTTGTAAAGCGTAATTTTGGATTGGTGAGCACTTGATTCCCTTCTTCTTGAATAACTAGATCAGAAAATTGAGTGTCATACCCTCTCTCTTGCCAGAAAGATCGGCGGTAAAACTTATACACGTCCATAAAGGTTTGGTCAACTCTAACACCTGCCTCTAAGAGCCATTGTGAATTAAGTGAATAATTTCCGCTTATAAAACCGCCAAAACAATACTTTGTATAATCTGGAATAAGGCGTCTCACACCCGTTTGTGGATTAGCAAAATTAGTTTGATAGTTTCCATTAATACCCGCAGTACTTTTTAGTTTATCTGAAATTTCAGTCTTTAAAGCTATGCCTACTGTATGTGTTTTAAGTGCCAGATCTACAGAGGCTTTTTCTTGATCTGCTCCCCTTCTAACATCGAACTCAAGCCTATTGTTTTGTTGAAAATCATACTGTACAGAAATACGCCCTAGACTTTTGATATCTTTAAACCCTTTGACGCGGGCTAAGTGGTGAGTAACATCTTGTCGGGGGGTTCCAATATCATACGTGAAGTCTTTAATTATTAAAGGCCTAAAGCTTGAAATTGCTTGTATTTGATCTTCTGCACCTCCTATGTGCGATGCCCGTAGTATTGCTATTTCATTTCTAAAATAGGAATAATAGGCCTCTACTCCATAATCAATTCTATTAAAACCTAGTCTAGCAGCCATACTTTGCTCAAAAACACCTGTATTACTTAATACGTAGCTTGGTGAGTTAAAATCACCAAAACGCTTTGCGGTTCCTTGCAGTGATGTATACCAACCATTTTCAAAACTTTTTGTTAGAGATGATGTAACAGCACCTCCACGGCCATTACTGGAAGCACTTAAAATCGTTTTTCCATACAGAGAATCTAATAAAGCGACCTTGGGTGCATCTGTTATAATAACACCTCCAATGGCATTTCCACCATACTGGAGCGCTGCAGCTCCTTTAATTACTTTTATACTACCCGCAGTGTTAACATCAATACTTGGAGCATGCTCTGCCCCCCACTCTTGATCTTGCATGCGCACACCGTTATTGATAAGTATGATACGGCTGCTATGCATGCCGTTAATAATTGGTTTTACAACAGTGTTTCCGGTATTCAAGGAAGAAACCCCGCTTATAGTGTTTAAAACGTCTCCTAGTGAGCCGCTGCTATATGGTGCTATGGTTTGTTCATTTATACTGTTTTGATATACTGTTTCTGTTTTTCTAGATAGCGTTGTACCATTAACTATAATTTCATTGAGAGCCTCCAGGTGGTGTTCTAACTTAAAGACCTTTTGTGTATCTGCCTTAATCTCTACTGTAAATGCTTTTGTACTACACGAAGGATGTGAGACTTGTAGTTGGTATATGCTAATGCACATGGAGTAAATGGTAAAGTTTCCTTCAAGATCTGTTTGAACTGCAGCACCAGTTTGGGCAACAATTATAGTAGCCCCTGTTAACACAGAGCCGTCATGGATGTCTAGTAAGGTACCTTGTAATTTATAGCTACAGTCTTGAGTATAGGATAGGGTGCTGCTAGATAGCAGTAATAATAACGCAAGTAAACGCATGGTATTCTTTTTTAAAATTAGGAATAAAGTAAATTTTTAAGAAAAAATAGTAGGCGGTGCGCGTAATTGTTTTGAAGTTAATCTCTGTAAAAAGAAAGGCGCTGCAGCAATCGTAGTTTTTTGACTCTTTGGTATTGTAGTAGAGGTAGTCAATTCTCCTGCTGGAACTGTATATTGAAAAGAAGTACTGTAAAAATCACAGATATGGCACTCTGGCTCATCTTCATGCAAATGTGTTGTTTGCTCAAGGCAAACTTCATGCTCATGATTTTCAAAAAGATGTGAAAAAAGCACAGACATAGGAAGCATCAACACAAAGACAAGTGTCATGACTCCTATATATTTTGATATATGTGCGCTTAGTTTCATTATGTATATTAACAACAAAAATAGTACTTACAAGATATCTATCATATAAATTCAGCAATAAAATAACAAAACATCTCTCAAGGGTAATATACATAAACACTTTGTGTTGCTTTAAGAAGACAGGAATGTACGGGTTTTACTACCTTTGTACTAAATATAATATGTTGTTTACATGAAGACAGAAAATTTAAGAATTGTATTTATGGGAACCCCAGAGTTTGCAGTGGGTGTATTAAGCTCAATAGTTACTAGTGGTTTTAATGTTGTGGGTGTAATAACGGCTCCTGATAGACCTAAAGGTCGAGGACGCTCTCTTCAGGGCTCTGCGGTTAAACAATATGCTATGCTTCAAGATATTGCTGTTTTACAACCTATCAATCTTAAAGATGAGTCGTTTTTGCAGGATTTGAAAAGTCTTAATGCAACCCTACATATTGTTGTCGCTTTTAGAATGCTGCCAAGGGTGGTTTGGAGCATGCCGAAATATGGCACATTTAACCTTCATGCATCACTACTGCCAAAGTATCGTGGAGCAGCACCTATTAATTGGGCAATTATAAATAAAGAACATACAACGGGAGTCACTACATTTTTTATTGATGACAAGATTGATACTGGGGAGATCATTCTCTCTAAAGAAGTTACCATAGGCTCAAAAGAAACTGTTGGCAGCCTGCACGACACCTTAATGAAATCTGGTAGTGAATTAGTACTTGAAACCTTAGCGCTTATAAAGCATGAGAATGTAAAGACTACTCCACAACCCCTAGGAGAGAACTTTACTGCATTGCAAATAAGTGAAGCTCCAAAACTTACACCAAACAACACCTATATAAATTGGAGTGCTACCGCAAATACCATAGATCATTTTATAAGAGGTCTTAATCCATATCCTGGTGCCTGGAGTTATCTTCAACAAGATGACGAAAAAGTGAAGGTTAAAATTTACAGTGTTGCTTGTCTTTCTAATATAGAAGAAGATAAAAAGTGGTTTATTACAGATGATGGTGGTTTTAAAATTTCAGAAAAAAGTAATACGGGTGATCTAAGAGTGATTCAAAAAAATCTTTACCTTCAGCTCGAAAATGAAGTTTTAGAAATTACAGAAATTCAACTTCCAGGAAAACGAAAAATGAGAACGAAAGATTTATTAAATGGCTATAAATTTACCCAAGATGCAAAAATGATTGGTAAGCCCTATGCCTAGTGATTTTATAAAAAAACGTTATTTTTTGACGTGCTTATTAACAATCACCATAAGTTATCAACAAAAATAGGGTTTTAGCTTGGCAATCCTTGCCATTGTTGAATATCCTTTTAAATTTGTATAGGTACTTAACGTATTATTAATCATTTTTTTTAATCTAAACAAATATTATGAACAAATCAGATTTAATCGACGCAATGGCAGAAGATGCTGGAGTAACAAAAGCAGCAGCTAAAAAAGCATTAGAATCTTTTCTAGGTCACGTACAAGGATCACTTAAAAACGGAAATAGAGTTTCTCTAGTAGGTTTTGGTTCTTGGTCAGTTTCTAAAAGAGCTGCAAGAGAAGGAAGAAATCCTCAAACAGGAAAAACTATCCAAATTGCTGCTAAAAACGTTGTAAAGTTCAAAGCAGGTTCAGACTTACAGACTAGTGTAAACTAAATTACTGTATTTCAAAACATAAAGGCCCTCTTTGCATTAGCAGAGAGGGCTTTTTAATTAATGAAAAGTCAGAGCTAAATCAATTTTAGTTGGTTATTAAAAAAAAAAACAGTAGCTTTAATTAACATAACTATTTATAATGACTACCACAAAGCCAGATAAAGGATTTTTATTAGTTGCAGAACCCTCTATTATTGGGGATGTATCCTTTAATAGGTCTGTTGTTTTATTGGCTGAGTATAACACTGAAAATGGTTCTGTAGGCTTTATTTTAAACAAACCACTAAATTATACCTTAAAAGATTTTCTTCCTGAAATTAGTTCTAATCTTCCTGTGTATAATGGAGGTCCTGTAGAACAAGACAACTTATACTTTATTCATAAAATACCAGAGTTAATTCCTGGCAGTGTTGAAATTTCTAATGGCATTTATTGGGGAGGAGATTTTAGTGCTATTTCTGAGCTTCTAAGAGAGGATAAACTTAGCCAGGAACAAATACGCTTTTTCTTAGGCTATTCTGGCTGGTCAACACAACAACTTGACCAAGAATTAGGTTTAAGTAGTTGGATAGTGGTGCCAAATGCTTACAAAAGCACTATCATTGGAAAAAATAATGACGACTTTTGGAAAGAAAAGATGCTAGAATTTGGCGGGACATACATGCTATGGTCTAATGCTCCAGAAAATCCATCTTATAACTAAATACCCTAAGGCTGGAAAGCGGCATAGATTTGTTACCCAAGTCTGGCTTTTACATTTAATTTACCTAGTAATTCCTTTGCCATTGTATTGGTGTATTCTTTTTTTCTATATTTTGTGATTGATTGAATTCCTGTTATAACATTTGTTACAAAAAGCTCATCGGCCTTTTGTAATTCAAAAGGAGATATTGAAGACTCTTCTACTTCATAATCATGCATATCTGCCAAAATACTTAATAATTGTTTGCGCAATATTCCTTTCAAGCATCCATCTGCCAGAGGAGGTGTTTTAATTGTATCTCCTTTCACCAAGAAGAGGTTTCCATTTAATGCTTCTACAATTTGTTTTTTCTCGTTTATTAATAAACAGTTTTCATAGCCATTTTCTTTGGCAAAGATGCTTCCTAAAACATTGATGATTTTGTTGTTTGTTTTTAGTGTAGATAACAATCCAGATGTAATATAGTGGTCTTTAAAAAGTTCTACCTCATAAGGAGTCTCATCCAGTAAGTAAAATGGATTTTTTAAATCACTGCATTGTATTGAAAATTCAATGTTGTTTGTGGTAGGGCTGTAAAACCCACCTTCTTGACGCCATACCAAAATTTTCACCCGATATGCTGCTGTAGTTTTGCCATTAGCCTTTAGAGTTGCAAGAATTTGCTCTTCTAAGTATTCTTGTGTAAAATTCATTGGAATCTCCATTCGAAGAATTCTCATGGAAGCCATTAGTCTAAAGTAATGATCTTCCCAAAAGTAAATTCGGCCTCCGCTAACGCGCAATGTTTCAAAAACTGCATCACCATAACTTAACCCTCTATTAGAAAGAGGTATTAATGCTTTTGCCTTTTCTACTAATGTACCATTGAAGTTTATCATAAAAAAAATGCCACACCAAATTATAATGGAGCGGCACAAAGATACGTGTATCTGTTTTTATTTTTTAGGTTGATCCTAATATTTGTTTTAGTTCAGACACCATATTTTCCCAAAGCATCTTTCCTTCCTCAACCTCACCATCATCTGCAAAGTCTGTAATCATGAGTGAAACATCTTTAGTAATCTCGTCTACTTGAATGCGTAATTCAAAATAGTAGTCTGTATCTACATCAACATCCCACCTAAATTTGATGCGTTCTCCATTCTTCTTTGTTAATAAAACTGCAGTTTCTTCAGCACCATCCCAAATAAACTCGAAATTTTCACCTCTAGAGTTCACGTTGTCTGCGTACCACTCAGAAAGCCCAGAGGGTGTGGATATATAGGTGTATAGTAATGAAGGGGAAACCTGGATAGGAATTTCCATCTCATATTTTATTTTTTCTTCCATTATGATTTGTTAGTTCGTTCAATATAGAAATTTAATATAAAAACCAAAAGAAAGAGGCCTATTATTTGTTTCTATCAACACATATAAAAAACAATATATATTATCGATCTATATAACCTGCAATTATCTCCTAGAGTTTCGTCTATTTTTTGAAGAATCCTGTGCTGGTTTATTTGATTGTGAACGATTGTTGCTGTTTCTACCTCCACGATTATGTGACGCTTTATTTTCTGCTTTTTTTGATTCAACTTCACGCAATGATTCTGTAGGCTCAAACCCTGGTATAATAGTGCTTTCAAGCTTTACATTAAGTAATTTTTCAATACCTCTTGCATAGGCATACTCATCAACACTAACAATTGAAATTGCTTTTCCACTTGCCCCTGCTCTACCTGTACGTCCAATTCTATGCACGTAATCTTCAGGTATGTTTGGTAATTCAAAGTTAATAACATGAGGAAGTAAAGGAATATCTAGTCCTCGAGCAGCAATATCTGTAGCTACTAGAACAGATACGGTTCCATTTTTAAATCCTGCAAGTGCCCTTGTTCTTGCTCCTTGGCTTTTATTACCATGAATAGCAGCAGACTTAATATCTGCTTTCTCTAATTTTTGTGATAACTTATTAGCACCGTGCTTAGTTCTTGTAAATACCAGGACTTGATTCCAGTTTCCTTCTTTAATAAGTTTAATTACTAAGTTGGTCTTTAAACCTTTGTTAGTCCTGTAAATAATTTGATCTACTTTTTCTGCAGTGGTATTTTGAGGCGCTGCCTCTACCATTGCTGGATTATCTAAAAAACTATTTGCTAGTGTTTTAATCTCCTTAGAGAAGGTTGCAGAAAACAATAAATTTTGTCTTTTACTAGGTAAAAGGGCTAAAATCTTTTTTATATCTCTCAAAAAACCCATGTCTAGCATACGGTCTGCCTCATCTAGTACTAAAAATTTAATGCCAGAGAAATTAATAAAACCTTGGTTGTGAAGATCTAATAAACGACCGGGTGTTGCTACCAAAATATCGACTCCTTGACGTAATGTTTTTATTTGAGGGTTTGCATTAACACCGCCAAAAACAACCGTGCTTCTAATGTCTGTAAACTCAGAATAGGTTTTAACATCTTCAAGTACCTGAGCAGCAAGTTCTCTTGTAGGAGTTAGTATAAGTGATTTAATTTTTCTTCTTCCCTGGGTTTGATTTGGTGTTGCCAAAAATTGCTCTAACATAGGCAATGTAAAACCAGCTGTTTTACCAGTACCAGTTTGTGCAGAGGCTAAAACGTCTCTACCGTCTAGTATTTTTGGAATTGCTTTTTGTTGAATGGGACTTGGAGTAGTGTATCCTTTTTTGCTAATAGCTTTTAGCAAGGCATCAGAGAGCCCTAATGATTGAAATGACATAAATAATGTTAAAAGATAAAGCAAGTGCCCATCTTAATGAGCGGTAAAGGTACGGTTTATTTCTTCGGAAATTTTAACATAAATAAATTAGAATAAAAGATGATGGATTGTTTGCGCTAGATTATTTTGTTTTTATCTTTGCAGCCGCTTATAAGTACATTTTGTACCATTAAGCATAACCAGTAATACTTGGCGAGGTAGCTCAGCTGGTTAGAGCACTGGATTCATAACCCAGAGGTCGGCAGTTCAAGTCTGCTCCTCGCTACAAAAAAAGCCCATACAATTTGTATGGGCTTTTGTTATTTTATAGCAGCTACTTCATTAAGTCTTCAACTAGCTTTTCTATGCTTACAGTCTCTTTTTCACCGGTTTGCATGTTTCTTAGCACGTAGGTGCTATCTGCCATTTCTTGCTCTTTGGCCATCACGGCAAATGAAATCCCTTTACGCTCTGCGTAGGTAAGTTGTTTTCTTTCTTTCTTTTGGTTGGTGGCTTGATCTGGATAAAGTTCTGCAGAAATGCCTTTAGCTCTTAATTGCTTTATTGCTTTCATTGCATATAAAGCTTCCTGCTTTCCAAAATTAAAAAATAAAACGGCTGTATTAGCGGTTGCTGTCTCTGGAAATAAATCTAGTTCTTCAAGCACTAAATAAATTCGGTCCAACCCAAAAGAGATACCAACACCACTTACATCTTTTAAACCAAAGATACCTGTAAGATCATCATAGCGTCCACCACCACCGATACTTCCCATAGTAACACCTTGAGGTGCGCTAACCTCAAAAATCGCTCCCGTGTAATAATTTAAACCTCTGGCTAAGGTGACATCTATAGACAAGGTAGCTGTTTGTAATGCTAGTGCAGATATATTTTTTACAATAAAATCTAGCTCTTCTATACCTTGCATTCCCTCCTTAGAGGCAGATAACATATTCTTTAAACTTTCTAATTGTTGAGTAGCTGAACCCTGCATGCCAAACAAAGGCTGTACTTTATTGATAGCATCTTGGGTGATGCCTTTGTCAAGCATTTCTTCTTTAACGCCCTGCTCCCCTATTTTGTCAAGTTTATCTAAGGCTACCGTAAAATCTATAAGCTTATCTTCTGCTCCTATTACTTTTGCAATACCGCTTAATATTTTACGGTTGTTCATTTTAATAACGGCGCCTTTTAATTTTAGATCAGTAAAGACAGCGTCATACAATTGCACTAATTCTACTTCTTGCCATAATGAGTCGCTTCCAACCACATCTGCATCACATTGATAAAACTCCCTAAAACGACCTCTTTGAGGCCTGTCTGCACGCCAAACGGGCTGCATCTGGTACCGCTTAAAAGGAAACGTTATATCATTTTGGTGCTGCACTACATACCTTGCAAATGGCACCGTTAGGTCATAACGAAGTGCTTTTTCACTAATTTGACTAGTAAGTTTTTGACTGTCTTTGTTTGTCAAAAATGCATCATTGGTTTTTTTCAAGAAATCACCGCTATTTAGTATTTTAAATATCAGGCGATCTCCTTCTTCACCATACTTTCCCATCAGGGTTTCACTCTTTTCAAAACTAGGGGTCTCTATAGGTTGAAAACCAAAACCGCTAAAATGACGTTTTATGGTATCCATAATATAGTTGCGCTTTGCTACTTGCGCTGGAGAGAAATCGCGGGTTCCTTTGGGTATAGATGGTTTCATTGGTAATAATTTTAAAATACAAATATCATAATTAGTGCTGTCATCTACTAGTTTTGTAATGCTAATTTTATAGGAAGTGTTAACATTTCATAAGCACAATCAAAAATATGAAGTTAATATACCACAAATCTGTAACTTTACGAAAAGACGTTAGTCTAACAACAAAATACTATTCTATGTTTTCACTGTTTCGCGAAAATGTGCGCATAGCACTAGACTCTATCAAAACACAATTGCTTAGAACCATTTTAACCATCGTTATCATGGGTATTGGTATTTGGTCTCTTGTAGGTATTTTAAGTGCTGTTAAAGCTCTAGAGACTAACATTTCGGGCAACTTTGCTTCCATGGGAAGTAATACTTTTAACATAGAGCGTTATGAGTTTTCGGTAAATCGTGGGGGTCGTGGTGAACGTGAAAAAATTAACCCTATCATTAGGTATGACGATGTAAGAAGATTTATAGATACCTATGACTACCCTTACACTAGTACATCTGTATCTTTTGCTGGAACCCGAAGTGCTGAGGTGCGGTATGATGGTAATAAAACAGATCCTGAGGTTCAGGTCTTTGGCGTGAATGAAAATTACCTTGACAACACAGGTACCATTGTAGAACAAGGGAGAAATTTTACTGTATTTGATATTCAAAACAACACGAAGGTGTGCCTAATTGGGTCAGATTTTTTAAAAGATCTATTTATAAATGAAGATCCTCTAAATAAAACCATTAGCATTCGCGGGGTAAAGTTTAAAATCATTGGTGTCCTAGAGTCTAAAGGCGCCACCTTTGGAAACAATCAAGATTTAAAGGTTTTGGTTCCCATACAGGTAGCTCGAGGTGTTTTCACGCAGCCAAATATTAATTATACCATTAGCATAAAGGTAGAAGATAAAGCCATGATGCAGGGTGCTCAAGATGAGGCCTTGGTAATGTTCAGAAACATAAGGGGGCTTAGTCCTTTAGAGAAAAAAGATTTTGGCATACTGCGTAGCGATGATTTGTTAGCCCGCGCTTCTGATATTAGTGGTATACTTGAAACAGCTGCTTGGATTATTAGCATCATCACCATTTTAGGATCTTCCATAGCCCTTATGAATATTATGTTAGTGTCTGTATCAGAGAGAACTAGAGAGATTGGTGTACGTAAAGCATTAGGTGCTAAAAACGGTACTATATCTACTCAGTTTTTAATTGAAACAATTGTAATTGGACAGTTTGGATCTGTTCTTGGAATACTATTAGGCATTCTCACAGGCCTCGGTTTTTCCTATGCCTTTGATTTTGATTTCACACTTCCAATAGCAGCAATGGTTTGGGCTACTATAATTACATTTTTGGTGGCAATACTAGCAGGTGCATATCCTGCTTTAAAAGCTGCTAGACTAAATCCTATAGAAAGCCTTCGATACGAGTAAAGGATATAATACTAAAAAAGAAATTAGCTATTTAAGATTCCCTCAAAGAATTCATGAAGGGTTCCTTTTGTTATTATAGCCCCTTGCTGTATGAGTGTAAAAATATCTAGGTTCTTATCCTCGGTGTATGCTTTACTCGCTGTGTAAAACTCTACATCATCTGACGCATAGTTTTTTTGAAGCCAGGTGTATCCTTCTTGAGTAGAAATATCGATGCCTTCTTGTAAAATTTTTACAGATATTAAAGACATCTGCTCTGCATCCAGTTTAAATAAAAACAACAACTTAGGAGCAAGGTTCTCTAAGAATTTTGCTTGGCCCAGTGCGCCCTCCCAAACCAAATCACTAAACACGTCAAGTTCTTGTTCTGCAACCTCAGGTTGCTTTTCTTTAATGGTTTGCCACTCATCACCGGTGATAGATTGAGTTGCTAAAAAATGAATGAATTCTTGTTGTAAACTGTCAAGTTGTTCTTTGGTAAGTCTTGCGTATTTCATGGGGGTACTATAATTTCATAAAAAAACCTCTCACATTGCTGGGAGAGGTTTTATATTATTGTAATAATAATTTTACTTGCTAGCTTCAGCAACTACGTCAAAAACGAATGTAGAAATAACACCTCTGTGAAAACGCACACTAGCCTCATATTGGCCAGTACGCTTGATGATTCCACCTGCAATAGTGATAAACTTCTTTTCAAGCTTAATACCTTCTTTAGCGAATGCTTCTGAAAGGTCTGCATTAGAAACAGATCCAAATAATTTATCTCCTTCACCTGTTTTAGCTACAATTTTGAAATCTACTAAAGCCGAAAGCTTATTTGCTTCTGTTTTTGCAGCATCAATAACCTTTTGCTCTTTGTGAGCGCGTTGTTTTAATGTCTCTGCTAACATTTTCTTTTGAGAAGGTGTTGCAAGTACAGCGTGACCATTTGGAATCAAGAAATTTCTTCCATATCCATTCTTTACATTTACTAGATCATCTGTAAAACCAAGATTCTCAACGTCTTTTTTTAATATAAGTTCCATAAT
>CESE01058020.1_pt1 | contig 15069 bp, 15 predicted proteins | sample 350271 | NCBI WGS metagenome assembly CESE01 (sample SAMEA2621536, study PRJEB7988) | marine metagenome | isolation source: saline water (ENVO:00002010), including | reverse complement strand
ACCGCCTTTGGTCCACCAGCATTGTAAGCAAGGTTTCCTCCAATAAAACAAGATCCCCAACTGCTAGGGTCTGGCGGATAAAATAGGTCTTGTTCTTTGCATGCATCATGAAAAACTTGGGTAATGACTGCGGGTTCGACGGTCGCTTGCAAGTTTTTTTCGTCTATTTTTAAAATACGATTCAATCGTTCCAAACTCAATCCAATTCCGCCGTGAATAGACAGCGCCCCGCCACTCAAGCCTGTACGAGCGCCAATTGGGGTAACGGGAAGTTGTTCAACATTAGCCAGCTTCAGAATCGAAGAAATTTCTTTTGCATCAGCTGGTTTCACCACTATTTCGGGTGGAAATGAAAAGTCTTCCGTCTCGTCGTGCCCGTAGTTAATCAGTTGCTCTTGGTCAACAGAAACATACTCTGCTCCTACTATTGATACGAGCTTTTCAAAATGTGCTTTTGTGATTTTTGCGTAATTCATTATTCTAATATCGTTAACCTAGTAGTACTCAAATCTATCCTTACTCTTTTGTTTCGAGCTGCGCTGTCGCGTTTAGTTTGCCGCGTAATACTATGCATGAAAGTAAAAAAAAATGGCCACTAATAAATTAGCAGCCATATGGTTTATCTTTTCTTTCAACAATTTAAGTGCTTAGTTGGTTCTAATTTTCTCGTACATTCTTTCAATCATTTCTACCACCTTCATTCCTTCTAAGGCATTGGTAGCGATTTCAGCTCGTCCCGCAATTACATCAATTACATTTTGAATAATGTAATGATGGTTCGCAGCAGATCCTTTGTAATCTCCATAATCGTTTGGTGGATTAGACGGCGGTAATTCAGGCATTACATAATCTTGTACATGGCAAGCTTCCACTTTATCCATGTATTGTCCCGATACCTTAACACTTCCTTTTTCTCCAATAATGGTAATGCTACTTTCTAAATTTTGACCCCAAATTGAAGTCGAAAAATTCATTGAGCCCATACCACCATTTATAAAATCAAAATTTACAACGCCAGTGTCTTCAAACTCTGTAGACGGATGATTGAAATTGGTACTTCTACCTTCAATATTTTTTATGTCTCCACACAGCCAATACATAATATCTACGAAATGACTGAACTGTGTAAACAGCGTTCCTCCATCCATGTCCATTGTGCCTTTCCAACCGCCCGGTTTATAATATCTATTGTCTCTATTCCAGTAACAGTTGAGCTGTATCATAAACAGCTTACCCAATCGACCTTCATCAACAATTGTTTTTAACCAAGCAGAAGTAGGACTGTAGCGATTTTGTTTCACCAAAAACACCTGCTTACTCACTTGTAAAGCCCGGTAAATAACTTCTTCAGATTCCTGTTTGGTCAAACCCATAGGTTTTTCAATAACCACGTGCGCTCTTTTTTCTAAAGCCTCTAGCGCCAATTTAGCGTGCAAGCCGTTAGGCGTACAAATATTGATAACATCTGGATCGACTCCTGCTTCATACAGTTCAGCAATTGTCTTAAAAGCTTTAACACCTTCAGTTGCTTCAGCATCGGCACGTCTATCATCCATCGGTTCAACAACTCCAACAACTTTACCTTCTTCATTGCCAGAAACCATTGATGCGTGACGTTTACCAATGTGACCGTAACCTACAATTGCAAAAGTTATCTCCTTTTTAGACATGTGTTTTATTTTTAAAATATTCGAAATACCAGTTTATAGCTTCATCAAGACCTTTCTCCAATGAAAATTGAGGATTGTAATTCAATAAACTTTGAGCCTTTTCTATTGAAGCTAAAGAGTGTTTTACATCTCCTTTTCTTTCTGCTACATAATTTATTTCAATATCTGATATTGATGCATCAAATTTTGACAAGTTCGCTATTAACGCCGAGGTGAGTTCGTTCACCGTTGTTCTATCGCCAAAAGCAACATTAAATACTTCACCAATGGCCAATTTGTTCGTGGTTATTGCAGCTAAATGATTTGCTTGAAGCACATTCTCTATGTACGTAAAATCACGAGATTGCTCTCCGTCACCATGCACAGTTGGAGATGCTCCCGATAGAAATGCTTTGATAAACTTTGGAATGGCTGCAGCGTATGCTCCATCTGGATCTTGATGACGACCAAATACATTGAAATATCGAAGTCCAATTACTTCCAAGCCGTGCAAATCAAAAAACACCTTGGCATACAATTCATTCACATACTTTGTAACAGCATAAGGAGATAGAGGCGCTCCAATATTTTCCTCAATTTTAGGTAATCCAGGATGGTCGCCGTAAGTTGAGGAACTCGCAGCATAAACAAAGCGCTTTACGCCCATTTTTTGCGATTGATTCAGCATCATTAAAAATCCGTCAATATTTATACTGTTAGTGAGTATAGGATTTTCGATAGATCGAGGGACCGAACCGAGTGCAGCTTGGTGCAGCACAATATCCACACCTTGCAGTGCCTTTTGGCAATCTTCTTCGTTGCGTATATCACCTTCAATCAAGGTGAACTTAGAGTTGTTTTTTAAGGATTCGAGGTTTTCTCTCCTTCCTGTTATAAAACTGTCTAAACAAACGACTTCATTGTCCTTTACTAGATCAACACACAAGTTAGAGCCGATAAATCCGGCACCACCTGTAACTAATACTCTTTTTCCTATAATTCTATTCATTGGTCTATTTAGCGTAGGATACTGCTCTAGTCTCTCTAATCAAGGTAACTTTTACCTGACCTGGATAGGTCATTTCCTCTTGAATTTTCGTAGAGATTTTATAGCTCAATTCAGAAGCTTGTTTATCGTCGATTCTATCGCAATCCACCATAACTCTGAGTTCTCTTCCTGCTTGAATGGCATATGCCTTTTCAACACCAGAATGACTCATTGCAAGTGTTTCTAGATCTTTTAGTCGTTGTATATAAGATTCAACTACCTCTCTTCTAGCTCCGGGTCTTGCACCTGAAATAGCATCACATACTTGAACCAGTGGTGAAATCATTGAAGTCATTTCAATCTCATCATGGTGTGCTCCAATTGCGTTACAAACATCCGGCTTTTCACCATGCTTTTCAGCAATCTTCATCCCCAAAATTGCGTGTGGCAATTCTGGCTCATCATCCGGTACTTTTCCAATATCGTGCAGAAGACCAGCTCTTTTTGCAACCTTAGTATTCAAACCTAATTCTGAAGCCATTGTAGCACACAAATTGGCTACTTCACGCGAGTGTTGCAACAAATTCTGCCCATAAGAAGAACGGTATTTCATTCTACCCACCATCCGCAACAGTTCTGGATGTAATCCGTGGATTCCAAGATCTATTGCTGTTCGTTTTCCAACTTCTACTATCTCTTCTTCAATTCGTTTTTGCGTTTTAGCAACTACTTCTTCAATTTTTGCTGGGTGAATTCTACCATCAGTTACCAATTGGTGTAGAGCTAATCTTGCAATTTCTCTTCTTACAGGATCAAAACAACTTAGAATTATTGCTTCTGGTGTATCGTCTACAATAATTTCGACACCTGTAGCAGCTTCTAAAGCTCTAATGTTTCTTCCTTCACGACCAATGATTCGACCTTTAACATCGTCACTTTCGATATTAAAAACAGACACTGAATTTTCAATGGCATGTTCAGTTGCAACACGTTGGATAGTTTGAATAACTATTTTCTTTGCTTCTTTATTTGCATTGATCTTCGCCTCTTCCGTCATTTCCTGAATAAGCGCCATTGCATTGGTTCTAGCTTCTTCTTTTAATGCTTCAGTCATTTCTGCTTTTGCTTCTTCAGCGCTCAAGTTTGAAACCTGCTCTAATTTTTGAACATGCTCCGCATACACTTTAGAAAGCATTTTTTCTTTTTCTTCAAGAATGGCCAGCTGATCGTTTAGTCGCGATTGTTTGCGATTATGATCCGCCTCTTGCTGGTTTGATTGTTTCAGTTTTTTGTTTAAACTTTCTTCCTTCTGACCAATTCTATTTTCGGCCTGAGACATTTTATTGTTCTTCTCATTTACCAGTTTTTCATGCTCACTTTTCAAATGCAAGAATTTCTCTTTTGCTTGAAAAATCTTTTCCTTTTTGACTACCTCGGCCTCAGTCTTTGCGTCTTCAAGAAATTTTCGGGCCTTTTGTTGGGAGCTTTTTTTAAGCATGATGTTGGCTCCGACAACACCTAAAACTGCTCCGGGCAGCAACCCTATTAAAATACTTATTATATCCATGTTTAGTTTTAGTTAAAAAAAATGCCCGCATAAAAAGTTCTTGTAAACTCCAATAAGTGCAAGAATGGAATGCAACCTTTCAAGTGCAAGAGTCCAGTGTCCCTTTCGGAATCTCAACACCAAAGCGCGATAAACAGGCCTTCTTTTACTCTAAGTTTTACATTCCCAACGTTTAAAATGTTGAGTTTACAAAACGCAATTATGCGGGCAAAAAGTTCTACCGAAGTAGATTATAATTTAAGAACAACTATGAATCTAGAACTTGGTCAAGCTTTATAATCAACTCATCCAATTCGTTATCCATCAATTTATTAAATGCAGTATTTTCTAATTTTTCGCTATTATCAGCATTGTTGGCCAATTCTAACGCGGTCATTGCAAGTAGATCTACATAATCTGTTACTACGTAATTTCCCTTGAGTTTATTGATATTATCGTTGATCATTTGAGCAGCAAGTAAAACATTTTTCTCCTCTACTTCATTATCCACCTCTATTGGGTAAGAACGTTTTCCTATTTGAACTTCAACAGATTTAGTACCCATTTATTTGGAAATTAGTTGAACGCACTTGTCCAATTCTGAAATAAGTGCGTCTACTTTCTTCTTTATTTGCTCATTTTCAAAGGAATTATCCATTGAACTTTCACTGCTATTGTTTATAGTATTTCGCAGTTTAGAGTTCTCAGCCCGCAACGCCTCCAACTCCTTGACACTGCTGCGATATGCAGTAATCAAACGATCCACTTTTTCTCCTATTTTTTCAATCTTATTAGTAGTCATTGTGCCCCACTTTATGCTTTACAAATTTAGCAGGCTAATTAAGAGTAAGCAAGTTTTTAAGTTCTTTTTGTGTATAGCTATTCTAATTAGAGCATGGTGCGGTATTGGACTAGGGTAATTTTGTATTTTAATCCTTGATTATGAAATCTATACCCCTCGGTATTTTATCCTTCTTTATCTGCTTAACGGCCCTTTCACAAAATAAAGTCAACTTTAGGTCGCCACTAGATATTACTCTTCAATTATCAGGGAATTTTGGAGAATTACGACCCGGCCACTTTCATGCTGGATTAGATATCAGAACTCAAGGAAAGGTTGGGCTAAAAATCTACGCAATCGAAAGTGGTTATGTGAGTAGAATAGCTGCCTCTGAAGGCGGATATGGGAAAGCTATATACATTACTCATCCAAGTGGATACACCTCAGTATATGCGCACCTAAGAAATTATAATGGTGCAATTGAACGCCTTGCAAAAGCCATTCAATACGACCAACGCGCATTTCAATTTGATTCTACCTTGACCGACACGAACCTTATTGTATCCAAAGGCGATATTATTGGTTTTTCTGGAAATACTGGAGGTTCAGCAGGCCCACATTTACATTTTGAAATTAGAAATACCTTAACCGAACACCCCATCAACCCATTGCATTTTGGGTTTGATATCACAGACAATATTGCACCAAAAATTTATGCACTTGGTATTTATCCTCTGAGTGTTACTAGTAATGTAAACGGTAGTAATGAAAAACAAATTCTGAAAACAGTTGGCAATGGAAAAGAATACGAAATTGAATCTGGACAATCGATAACCGTGAATGGTAAAATTGGATTTGGTATTTATACTCGAGATAAAATAACGGGTTCACCATTCAATTTTGGAATTTACTCCATTGAATTATTTAAAGAAAATCAACTGGTTTATAAACATCAACTGGACAGTCTAAACTTTGAAACATCTAGATCTATAAATGCACACATGGACTTTCATGAAGCGACCAAAAAGAACCGTAAAATCCAACGCAGTTTTCTTTTGCCTGGAAATAAATTAAACACGTATTCTAGTGTCGTTAATAATGGAGAATTCTTCTTTTTGAAAGACGATACTGTAGCGATGAAATACATTATTAAAGATTATAGCGGAAACACTTCTATCATTAATTTTAAGGTGATATCAAGCTCCAATCCATTGTCCTATCTTCAAACCAAACCACTTGCTATGCTGAATTATGGAATAGAAAATAAATTTAAAGACTCCACCGTTAGCATCAACTTCCCTGCTACTTGTCTGTATAAAAATACTCCACTGAACATTTCTTATGATCCTGCAATTGGTCGCTGTGCAACGCCAATTGCCTTTATAAATACACTGTACGACCCGCTAAATGATTACATAGATTTAAGCTTTGATATTTCAACTGTTTTAAAAGAAGATCGCTCCAAAGCAGTTATTGTTTCTTTGAATGCACAAAAGCAAATTTTGGCTGCCGAAGGTGGAAAAATAGACAGTAATTGGATTACCTGTAAAACACGAAGTTTTGGTCCTTACACTGTATTTATTGATAAGAAAGCGCCAAAAATCACGGCTAAAAACTTTACTCCAAAAGCGACTTATTTGAGCTCAAAAAGACTGTACTTCCATTGTACTGATGACATTTCTGGTCTGGGAAGTTATGAAGCTTATATTGATGAAAAATGGATTTTAATTGAATACGAAAAAAACAGAAAACAGGTGTTTTTCGAATTGGATAACGTTGCAAAAACAACGGGAAAACACACCCTTAAAATTAGGGTTCAAGATAAGGTTGGAAACACAAGTGAGTTTGCTTCAACTTTTATTTATTAATGTTTTTGCTTTTTACAACAATGAATACACTCCATCATTTACTTCCATAAATTACATTTGACTGTGCGAAGTAGAATTTTAACTCTCATTTTTATTATCGGTGCATCTCTCACCGTTCAAGGGCAAGTAATCAAAAAAGATTCTACGTTGATTCAATTTTCAGGAGTTTTTCTTGACGCAGATAGCTTAACACCTGTTCCCTGGGTGAATATTGTGGTGATCAATCGAAAAAAAGGAACTACAACCGATTACAGAGGTGCATTTTCATTTGTTGCACACCAAGGAGATACCATTCAATTTACCTGTGTGGGTTACAAACCTTTTCAATGTACCATTCCCGATACGCTATCAACTAAACGCTATACCCTGGTTCAGCTATTTAGCAGGGATACTTACAATTTGCCTGAAGCAGTGATCTTTCCTTGGCCTAGTAAAGAGGATTTTAGAGAAGCATTCTTGGAATTATATATTCCTGACGACGATATGGAGCGCGCTCGAAATAATTTAGAGCAGGCAAAACTCAGAGATAAGATAACGGGCATTCCTAATTGGGGCAGTATAAACTACAAACAGTCCAACCAAATGTATATGGAGCGTATGTATTACGCGGGCCAAGCGCCACCGATGACTATCTTTAATCCATTTGCTTGGGCGGAGTTCTTTAGGGCATTAAAAAGTGGTGATTTGAAAGATCCCAATAAAGAAGAACAAGATTGAATTGAAGGTCTATTTTTGAGCTGTGATAAAAGCACTAAATATTTCAAAAAAATACGGGGAACTTAATGTTCTGAATGCGCTAAACCTTGAAGTAAAAAAGGGTGAAGTAGTAAGTATTGTCGGGGCTTCGGGTGCTGGTAAAACCACTTTACTTCAAATTTTAGGTACTCTGGATAAGCCAAATGAAGGTAATTTGTTTATTAACGAAACCGACATTACGCTCCTTAGTAGCAAGAAACTGGCTGCATTCAGGAATAAGGAAATAGGATTCATCTTTCAATTCCATCAACTACTTCCCGAATTTACAGCATTAGAAAATGTCTGTATTCCCGCTTACATAGCAGGAAAAAGTAAATCAGAGGCGGAGAAAGAAGCGCTAGATTACCTGAAATTCTTGAAACTTGAGCATAGAATAAATCATAAACCTGCTGAATTATCTGGCGGCGAACAACAGCGTGTTGCAGTTGCGCGAGCCTTAATTAACCAGCCATCGGTTGTATTGGCGGATGAACCTAGCGGAAATTTAGATTCTAAAAACGCCAAAGAATTGCATGATTTATTTTTTGAATTACGTGAGAAATTTGACCAAACATTTATCATAGTTACTCATAACGACGAATTGGCTAATATGGCAGATAGAAAGCTAACGATACAAGATGGAGTAATCGTTGAATAAAAAGGAAATCAAACTATTTCTAGATGAAAAAGTTGAGCTATACAATCGACCTGATTTTATAGTTGACGACCCTATTCTAATTCCACATAAGTTTTCAAGAAAAGAAGATATTGAAATTGCAGGCTTCCTCGCCTCTACTATCGCCTGGGGTCAGCGAAAAACCATTCTTGCAAACGCAACTAGAATGCTGGAGTTTATGGAATGGCAACCCTACCTATTTCTTAAGGAAAACGAACACAATGATTTTTTCTATGATGGCTTTGTACATCGAACATTCAATTCAACCGATTTTGAGTTTTTTTTGCGTGCTTTAAAGGATCTTTATGCAAATCATGGAGGACTTGAAAATGCCTTTTCAATGGGCAAAAATAATTTTGAAAGAATCGCCAATTTCCAACAGTTATTTTTCAATTTGGACCGTGTATCTGTTCCAGATAAATCTAGGAAACACGTTAGCAATCCCAATAAAAACAGTGCATGCAAAAGACTAAACATGTATTTGCGTTGGATGGTTAGAGACGATAAAAAAGGTGTGGATTTTGGTATTTGGAAGAACATACCTATGGCAGATTTAATGCTGCCATTAGATGTTCATACTGGAAATACATCTAGAAAACTCGGTATACTTAAACGAAAACAAAACGACTGGAAAACAGTTGAAGAAATTACAAGTCAACTTAGAAAATTCGACGTTGTTGATCCTTGTAAATACGATTTCGCTCTTTTTGGTTTAGGAGTCGCTGAAAAATTCTAGCGAATTAGACTCTTAAACTCCGGGATTACACATATCCCACGATAACATTCACGAGCTATTCGGTGTTTAAAAAAGATGTCAAACGTAGCAGTACAATCATCAAGTGCGTTTATTTCAAAAAAGCTAGACAGCTGACTGTAATTGCTCTCATCAGCAAGAAACCCGCACATTACCTCATTCAACTTTACATTTAAAGTCCAATTTCCATAGAAATAACCTTTTTCACATGCACCACTTGTATGAGGAGATGCATCGGGATAGAAGCTACTAAACTTACCAAATAACGAATCATTTACAAATTGACATTCGGAATGTAAGTTACCGTTCTTGTGATAAAACTTAGTGTCGCCGCTTAGCACACCCAATTCATACACTTGCCACCCAAGTTTATTCCCTGAATTATCAAAAGTGAAAATAGTGTCATTTTTTCGCCCTTCAATTAAGATTCCTTTTTCTTTTAGGTTTCCATTGGAGTGAAACAGCTCGTAAGCTCCGTTCGCATTAGCATTTGAGATAGTATAGACTCCCATTTTTTTACCTTTAGAATTCCGAATCTCCCACTTACCTATTTTTTCTTTTTTATCGTTTACTAAACCGACTAATTCATCGGTCTTCACTTTATTCTTTTTCCATTTTTTCTTTATGCTTTTATCCAATTGGTATGCACGAAACTTATTGTCTAATTGATACTTCCAGAAATAAGCATCAACCTGAGTAGAAAATTTGTACAGCTTCTTTTGACCTTCATAAGTTGAATAATTCACTTGATAAAAATCTCTTGTAAATGTTGGTTGTTCCAAGTAGTCGATAATATTGGTGATTCCTTCGAAATTCTTAGGCTTTATACGCTCCATATTCGCAAATTTCATATAACTAAAATCAATCCAAAGCGCAGCCATATTGGATTTAGAAGCATCAGGAATTAAACCAATATCCATAATTCTAGATACCATTTTTCCTCGGTTATTATGATAATACCAACGCTCTCTAATTATCAGTTTATGGGACGTGTTTAATTGAAATTCCTCTATTCTTTTCTTAGCATCTACTTTTGCAACATAGCCGAATTGCTCTGGACCTTCAAAGAAAGCGGAATACTTATCTGCTAAGTAAATTAATACTTCTTGAACTGTTAGGGTCTGATCTTTATCGAATTCAAATTTGTAATAAGACTTATTGATTTCTTTAGAAAAATCAATCAATGAATACGTTTCTTTGTGGAAAGATTTTATTTCGTGGTACATAGGATGGTCTTCCGATATAAGATTATCGACATATTGGTCATCCAATCCATACTTCAAAGACTCTCCGAGTCGCTGATTATTGAAAGATTGTATGTTTTTATTGTAAAATGTCCACGTTACATCAGACATGTGGTCTTTAAATTCCTGAGCACATAAGGATGAAATGCTAGCAATACTGAATAAAACGGCAAAAAATAAATTCTTATTGATCATAAGGCAAATAAAACATGTTATCAAACACAACGCTTATTCCAAAGCTTAAATTTGTACAATGAATCACCTTGCTCATATTTATCTTGCTGGAGACAATGAAGAATTGGTGATTGGTAATTATATCGCGGATTATTTGAGGGGAAATAATTTCAATGCACTTCCTCCTAAAATTATTGAAGGTGTTTATATGCATCGCAAAATTGACACTTTTACGGATAAACATCCTAAGTTTAGAGAAGCAACAAAGCTGATTCGACCAACAATTGGAAAGTATGCCGGCGTCGCTGTCGATATTTATTTCGATTATTTCTTGGCTCAAAATTGGAAAAGCTTCCATAACAGCAGTTTACCTGATTTCGCAGATTCAGTTTATAGTTTAATTGAAAGGCAATGGGTGTATATCCCTGATAAAGGAAGACGGTTTTATACTTACATGGTTGCCCATAATCTGCTTTATAAATATGGCGAAATGGAAACCATTAATAGGGTCTTTAATGGTGTTAATTCCAGAACAAAATTCGAGTCAAACCTAGACAAGGCTGGAACTTTATTGGCATCAAATAAACAAGAGCTAGAAGACATATTTCTTGACTTTTTTCAAGACTTAAAACAATATATTGAAACACTTAATGACTAAATTAGAAATCCTAATAACTGGAGATGGCAGTACTTCGTTTTTTCATCCTGAATTGGACGAAACTTATCATTCTCGTCATGGGGCAATTCAAGAAGCTGTGCATGTCTTCATTAAAACAGGATTGGAGCACTCCATTCAAGAAAACAACTTGAAACAGATTTCAATATTTGAAATGGGTTTTGGAACTGGTTTAAATTGTTTATTAACTGACCTTTGGTCGTTAGAAAACTCGTTTACAATAAATTATACTGGAATAGAAAATACAGTTTTATCTGATGAACAGATCGATAGCTGCAATTATGTAGAAAAACTGAATGACAAAAATGCTGCTGAAATATTCAACAAAATCCATGCTTCTCAATGGAATGAAGAAGCTACTATTTCGGACGATTTTAAGCTTACAAAAATTGAATCAGATATAGAAAAGTTCAAAAGTTCCAAAAAATTTGATCTTATCTATTTTGATGCTTTTGGCCCTAGAGTTCAGCCATTTTTATGGGAAATTACAGTACTTAAGAAAATGTATGAATTGCTAAATTCCGGAGGCTTCTTTGTCACTTATTGCGCTAAGGGGAGTGTGCGGCGAACCTTAATTGAACTTGGGTTTGAAGTTGAACGACTGCCTGGCCCTCCAGGTAAAAGAGAAATGCTAAGAGCAAGAAAAGTAGACTAAAGGAAGCCTTCTCTTTTTCTAATCAGCCACTCGGCTCCTAAAAGCAAAATTACTAGTGCAAAAAACCATTTAAAGTCAATTAAGTCTTTAAAGTTTATTTGGCTGTAAAGAATGGAGCTAAATTGTTGACTTTCCAACTTAGAATTCCATTTGTCATATTCACTTGGCAAATAAAACTGTCCACCATTCTTTTTAGATAGTTTGAACAACACCTTATGATTTGCCTCAAGGTTAGCAAGTTCCATATTTACTTCAGACACGGAAAACTGCCCAGATTTAGAAATTGCAACACCATTGACAATTGTTTTGGCTGTGTAATTATAGATGCCTTGTTCTAAAGCACCCATATTGAGCCGGTAACCAATTTCACTTCTATCAAAACTGTATTCATAATTGAGGCTATCGTTCTTCTTTAATTTCAATTCGATGTTAGGAGCATTAATGGGTTCGTACAATTCATTATACAGTTCTGCCTTTAACACAATATCTTCCGAACTTGAATAGTTGGATGCGGTATAAACGCGCAAACGACTCTTATCTTTTTTAACCGATAAATAGCCAATACTACTCTCAATTAGACTTGTAAACAGTTCTGTATTTCCGTTATTTTTATATTCTGCCAAAGGCCATTTCCAAAACCCCTCACCCATCACAAAGACGGCATTTTTACCATTAAACTCTGTAAAAGTCCACAACGGAATTTCCGATTGAACATTTCCGATTTTCTGAAAAAGAACCGTTGAATTTTTACCTTTAAAACTATACTCTCCAAAAGGTGCCTCAACTGGTGGGTATTCGTTCAATATTGTTGCACTTTCTTTTGGAATGTTGAACAAACTAAAATTACCATTTAAACCAGCTGTCGTTGTATTTACCATTCCATTTGCATTCCCTTTAATTGCCACTCCGGCGTTTAAAGAAGCAAATTGACTCATGTTTACATATTTACCTATAACGTGCATAGCAGGCAATTCGATAGCGTAAAGCGCCTTTAAAAGATGAGCAGGCAATTGAAGCTTTGAGCTTGGTATTTGGTACAATATCAATCCATTGTATTCATTTTTGAGGCTATTGATGAATTCCATCGAAAGGTCGGCACTTTGCACCAAATCAACTTCTAAATTCTCATTTCCAGCTATTACTTTTTGAATTGCTCCAATATCCGGAGATAATGTATGATAAATCAATGCTATTTTTTCTTTTGAGTCTAACACCTCTATTGGAATTACAACCTTGTTATTCAAAATATTAGACTCTCCTTCTATTTCATTTAATTGGATCGTGATTAATTGTATACCAACCTTCTTCGCCTCAAACTCTACATTAAATTTCAGTATTTCGCTCTGTGAATTATAGTCAAATTCCTTACTAAAAATCGCTCCAGATGACGATTTAATAGATAACGCTGTAGATTTTCCTTTTAAGAAATTGGCCTTCACCGATACCTGAATCGGGAACTTATTTCCCAAATAAACGATCTTGTTGTAGCGCGAATCAAGAATCATTTGATCCGGTCTTTTAGAGGTGTCTCCTAGAGCGATAACATCAATGGGAGTATTTGTTTTGGAGTCAACATAATCTGGATCTATGCCAGAATTAACAATACCATCCGTTATCAATAAATGGCCTGCAACATTTCTAAAGCTGTAGTTATCATCAATATGGTTCAAGTATGCGGAAAGGTTTGTCTCTTTTTCGGAAAAGTCAGAATTTTCGACGATCTCTTTTCCAAAACCAATTACGTTTAGTTCTACATTTTCTATGGATTCAATTTTATCTTTGACTTTCTGAATCAGCTGCTCTATTTCACTGCTATCTTTATTTGCTAAAATGGATTCCGATTGATCTACTCCAATTAGAAATACGGGTTTCTCCTCTTCCGTACTTGAATATTTTACAAGAGGATCGAGAAGAAATAACCCGATCAAACATAAAATGGCAAATCGCAGAATGGCCAGCCCAATTCTAACCGTATTCGAATAGCCGTCAGGTTTAAAAAAGTACAACAATGCAGAACCGCCTGCGCAGATCAACAATAATGGCAAAAGCCAACCTATATTTTCTCCAAATTGAATCATAAAAAAAGCCCTTCTCAGGGCTTCAAATTTGCACATTTATTACTGTGCAGTTTTAATAATATTGTTTTAAGAAGTTAACATTCCACCATCAACATTAAGAGTTTGACCGGTAATGTATCCTGACATATCAGAAGCCAAAAACAAAGCCAAATTAGCAACATCATCAGTTGTTCCACCTCTTTTAAGTGGAATTGCATCACGCCATTGTTGAACCGTTTCTTCTGGAAGTTTTCCTGTCATTTCAGTCTCGATAAAACCAGGTGCTATTGCGTTACAACGAATGTTACGCGAGCCAAGTTCAAGAGCAATAGATCGTGTAAAACCTAAGATTCCAGCTTTAGAAGCGGCATAATTAGACTGACCCGCATTCCCTTTAATACCAACTACAGAACTTAAGTTAATAATTGAGCCCTCACGCTGTTTGAGCATAGTTCGTTGAACTGCTTTTGTCATGTTAAAGACTGACTTCATGTTAATATTAATTACGTCATCCCACATTTCTTCGGTCATTCTCATTAACAGATTATCCTTAGTAATACCTGCATTATTTACAACTACATCAATCCTACCGCCAAAATCCTGAATTACATCAGCAATTAATTTCTCTGCCGCATCGTATTTAGAAGCATCAGATTTATAACCTTTCGCTGTAACTCCTAAGGCTTTCAACTCATTTTCAAATTGCTTTGTTGTTTCATCAGTTGATAAATAAGTGAAAGCTACGTGGCATCCTGATTGAGCAAATTTCTGTGCTATTCTTTTTCCAATACCTCTTGAGGCACCAGTAATTATGGCAACCTTACCTTCTAATAATTTCATATTTGTATGCTGTATTGAATTAAAAAACTACAATATTTACTCTTCTATTCAGGATCAATTTTTTAGGATCGCGTCCTATATCTTCCATAGATACTCTTGGTGTCGATTCACCAAAATACTCTTTTCGAATATTCTGCTTAATTCCTTGACTTCTTAAGTACTCTTCAACTGAATCAACACGTTTCTTGGACAATTCCAAATTGTACTTTTCACTTCCAATATGATCAGAATGACCGCTTAAATAAACTTTTGCATTTGGTTTATCCTTCATAAAATCTAAGAATGCACCTAATTTACCTCGGCTATATTCCGTGACGAGTTTAGAGTTGGTTGCAAAATGAGTGGTTTGCTCATATTTTGCAACAAATGGTCCACCTTTGACCGTCTCCTGTTTACCATCAATAGCATCTTTTCCTGGATAATTAG
>CESE01147829.1_pt1 | contig 15101 bp, 12 predicted proteins | sample 350271 | NCBI WGS metagenome assembly CESE01 (sample SAMEA2621536, study PRJEB7988) | marine metagenome | isolation source: saline water (ENVO:00002010), including | reverse complement strand
AGCTACTCAACCGATTGCATGCGAGTTTATTTGGAGCGCGTTGTGGCACCCACCGGTGCACATGTCTACATACGTGTCGTAACACCCAGCGCCACGTAATGCCCGCACAACCCCCCGGTGCCCGGCATGAAGCCCACACTGTGCGTTTGGGCCTCGGGATCTGTGATTATTTTGTCCCATACCAATTGCCCTGTTGTCGGATCTATCGTCCAAACTTCAAAGTTGCAGTTATATGCATTGGCGATAGCAGTTAACGATAGATCATCGCCATACGACAAGGGATCTGACATGTATTGAAAATACCCGCGGTAGGTCGTGCGGATTAGGTCGTCGTGCCGGGTGACGGCTTTGCACTTGTCGCGAAGCTCATAAAACAGTTGCTCCGTCAGATTCAGCATCGTTTCTTGTCTAACCTCCGATGAAGTTTTGACTCCGAGGGCGAATGCAGCTGCAGCAAACTGGCAGCTGGATGTAGTGCCAACGTCTTTCACCACCCTCTCGTGTGCTTTGACCTGCATCGTAAATGACTGGTGCGTTTGTAACGGGTGCGGCAACATCTTGAAGCGTAGTTCAGTAAACGTTTGCTTCACGCCCCCCCCGGGTGTTTCTTGCAGCAGCAACAAATCCATCGTCCCACCAGCGCCATCACGGTTGAAAACCTTGTAGCGGTAAGCCCTGGAAACAGGGGCGCTGGGCTCGTTCTGGTTCGTGTAAGTATATTTCGCGACGCCAGGGCTTTGCCCAGGTTCGTCGATTGAAATACGCCCAGAGAACGTTGCAGGTATATAAATGTTAATTCGTCTGCCCAGGGCCTGGGCGAGGCACACCAATGTATTCTCCGTAATGTTGTTGGGGTTGATTGCTCGTGGTGTTTTGGCGGCCAGCATCTCGTACTCATGCGCCGTGGCCTCATATGTTTTGACCGCATCTTCGAACGCCCTTTTTGCAATCACGTTGCTTGGGTTGGCTGCGAACTTCTCGTAGGCGTTACGTCCCAACACGAACAGGCTGGCTGCGCGCTTAATTACACGCGCCAGAACATCGTCCGTGTCCTGTGGCCACAGACGATGCATTTCGTTTGCGTATGCGGGGTTGGCATACGATAAAGTCATGTCGCCCCCGGGGGCATTGACAGCTGGAGTAGAGAATATCCCGGCCAGGAACACCCCGACATCCGCCACGAATGTGTCCCACCACACCAGGTGCGTTATGTTTTCGAATGCAAATTGTTCACTGACATGCCTTTTAACGTAGTTACAATTACGGTAGAAGCACACCTCGGCATTGTATTGTCTGGCCCCACGGTTAAACCCGTGCAATTTGTTATCGCTGTGGTATTCTTGAAAATAAGGTAAAGCCGGCGGTTGGACACCAAAAACACCCATGTCGGTGACTGCACACACATATCTATAACGCGACGTTTTGCGGGGGGTACCAATGCACCCCAAGTAAACGTGGTCGGCCGTGGTGTAGTCCAGCATACTGATCTCATAAGGAAGGGTTTTGGCATATTTGGAACGGACTAGTATTGCAAATGTGGTTCGTGTCAACGGTGCGTTACCAACCAATCGTTTCAGTTCCCGTTGTCGTTCGGCCCGCGTTGCAAGCTGGGTCATTGTGCTCTGTCGGGGCCCTGGGGTGTTCGGAACCAGCGACTGGTTTGGAACCTCGCCGGTACAAGCTTGCATGATCGACTTGAGCAACTCTTTTTGTGTCGGTGCCGCCGGGTCCCCGCTGAACGCGCATGCCACTGCACGTGTATTATCCCCGGGTATATCGCCCGGTATAATTGACACTGCTGATAGTACCGGATGCGAGTAGCTTTTTTCTGCCTTAATCATATTTTCTAAAAGTGTTTTTGAGAGTTTGCTATTATGCTCACGCTCTGGAACGGGGTTTGTCCACGTAATCCAACTGGTTAATGGCATAGCCAAGTGGGCATACAAAGCTATCCCGTTTTGGGTTTGCTCGCACAAAGTGAGTTCTTCTTGAAGTTTGGCCGTGTTCGCCCCCCCAGAAGTTTGCAATACTTCGGTTAGATGGTTATGCCGCTTTTGTTCTAGCAATAACGAAACGTCATGTTGGTAGTCCAGCGTAACATAATCCTTATCCCCCGACACTTTGTCTAACGCACAACGCACCCACGCATTCTTCACTTCTCGCCAGTCGCCGTGGGCCAAGCTATACGCATTGTCCCCACCCCCCAAGATGCACAATTTGTCAGGGGCGACCACCATGAGAAGTTCTCTTTGGCGGGAGCATCTGGATGCACTGGGGCACTGGTCATAAACCCACGCTGTCATTGCGTGTATCGCTGAAAACAGTTCGCGCGGGGTGTGACATTTTTCCGTTAAGTAGGTGTGTGGGTCTTCATTTGAATGCGTGGCTAGATATTCCTGATACAACCCGTTTACAACAACTGAGTTGACTACCCTTCGTATTTTGGTTTTGACGTGGTGGGCGCCTTTGTCCATAAACGGCTTGTCGCTAAACACCATAATGGTTACACCAAGTTGTAAAAGCTAATCTTTAATAGATATGTAGGCGAATTTCGTATATACGAACCCGTGAGTTTGCCATACTACTGGTGCGTACTATAAGTATTGTATGCGAGCAGATTTATTTTAATACAGTGTCATTATCGCTAGTGCTCCAGCATGGGTACCCCGACATTTAACGAGCTAGCGGCATTCTACAATTTTTTAGACTGCAGCACGCTGCCACCAACGCACAATCGAACATATCTGTCGTGGGGGGAAGTGTACAATCGTACTTTCCGCCTCGGGTTGAACCTGCGCCTGGTGCATCACTGCAGCAGTGAATCAAAAACCGTTCTATACAATCTGATGAGATGGAAAATCAACGAGACGGAAAACTGTAACGATGCTCGTGCAGCAGCCCAGTTGTGGTAGCTTAGTCAGGTTGTCGGGCCAAAAAGACAAGTTGGTCAAAGGGGTATGGATTCGGTGATCGAATGATCTTGAAATTTAAAGTTTTGGAAACGAAACCAGAACGGACCAACTTGTCCTATACAGCGGATTGGGACAGTGTATATTTATACCCGATAATCGACCTTCGGGATGTGACTTGTGGGTTTTATTGTGGTGTGTCCCCACCTGGTTCTGCAGCGTGCCGCTTGGCATTGTCGGTATCGGTTGGGTCACGCTTGCGTTTTGCAGTGCCGTCGTCAGTCATCTTGAGCACGCCCAGCGCAGGCAACGAGAAGTATTTTGCCGGGACATTGTAGGCCAACGAATACAGTTCGGGCAGTTCTGTCGTTTTTATTATCGGGCTTAATTGTGCAATCTCGAACGGGGAAAGACATGGTTTGAACAATAAGGTGGCACCAGCGCTGGGGACCGACGTAAACATGTCTGCGATGTGTACTCTGATCCTGCTGGCGTGCGTAAAAAACGATGTCAAAACCATCTCGTTCAGCCGTGGATTTACGCCCGTCCTCTCTGCGTTTATATTTCGCCTGTGGACGCAGTAACAGTCATGTTTTATGTTAGCCCCCAGAAAATATACACCAACATAAGTAAATAAACACCTTCAACAAACTCACCCCATGACCTGTGGCGGTACCTTAAAGTGAAAACAAATGTTGTACATGCACGTGTTCAGGACTTGATGTCCATCAGTCAGGGATAGCAATGCCCGTGTACTGTGTGCTTCACGCCCGTCCGTCACCACGTGTTCGGTGTGCTGCATATTGCTGCCATATTTCTCTAAATTTGTCTTCGTCCCCGCTAAGATTGTTTTAATTGGGGTCAGGCGTTCGCGGGCAATCGAAGACGTTTCTTCCAGACGTTTAATCGATTGTGCTCGGTTGTGTACCAACGACTGGAAATTGCTATCAATAGAACTTGCCCGCGAAGCAGCCACGTCTGACGCCGTTGATTCTTGAAACCATTGTTTTGTTGATCCAGACTGATTCTTTAAATTCTTGTCAACAGAGGTAAAACAACTCGGTCGACTATTAAAATGATCTCGCCTTCTGCAATTTTCATACATTTCATCATAGATCAATGTGTCGGCCATCGCGTGACTGGCCGCACTGTTATAGTTTGCGCTACCGCTCGCAAGTTTAAACGGCGGGTCAATAATGACTAACGACCATGAATGAATATCATCGTTATTGATAATGTGCCAATCAGCATCGTAGAACTTCAAGTCCAGCGTGCATGGGACAGATATTTCGACTTTGTGTCCAATAACTCTCCACGCGAAGTAACCCAACACGAGATAACTTTCAATTGCTTCTTGCACTGCGCCCCATGCCCAGCTTGGTGTTAATTTCCGGTTGGCAGTTTTGCCGTTTTTGCTCCACAAAAGCGGGTGGCGGATTATTTCCGCGTACAGGGCATTGCATGCGTGGCGGTGGACGGTGTGGGTTCGTGTAACCTCACGGAACGGTTTGGCGTGGGCCCCGTACAACGTACAATCAGTTGCCTTTTCATCCTTTTGAAACAGGTTCAGTGGGCTGAATAACGACATAACTGTTGCAGTTGTGTAGCGCAAGACCCGTGGCGAGAACGGCGGAATACACTGTGGTTCCGCTTGCTTGCCCGAGTGAACTAATAACTACAGCAGCGCCAGTATGCCACACGTTTGGCCGTGCATATAATGGCATGGTCAATAACGCCCACCAAAGAATGATGTCGTGTATTTGTGGCTCCAGCGTCAACAGCGCGACTGCACACACGTGTACGATTGTAGTCGCCCTCATGTCACATTAATACGGAACGCTGGTTATATAAAGGTTTGGCGGGTTTGCCTCTGTCCGTAAACCCCACCGTCGACGTCGCCATGCCTGTCACCGTATCCGTGTAATCTAATGTATCCATTTGAAAAGTGTCGTACTTCCAGAGATATGCATGCAAGTCGATGTGAATATTGTTAATGCCGCTGGGGAACGGGTAAACGAATGGGTAATTATATATTGTTGGTGTCATACATTCGTCGTCGTACAATACGTCGTACTGTTGGTGCAACCTCACTTCACCACCTTTGAACTCAATGGCCTGCAAGTTGGTGGAAGACACGTGGTCCCTTTGTTCGTTGGTAATTTTAATTTGCTCCATCGATTTCAACTTCTTCATAAAGGGGCCTGGATCATGCACAGTTTTATGGTGTAACCGCGTGACTGACCGCCCGGAGAGCGCAAAAGCGCGAGTTCTCGCTTCGTCGCGCATCAACTTGTCTACCCCCGCCACAAGAACTAGTAGTGTCGGTATGACATCTGCGTGGGGGGTGGGGGGATTATGCATGAAAAAATGCTTGAACACCGCCTCCAAGTGGGATAAAGGTGGCATGCTAAGTGTGTCGTCACTCATGTTATAATTGCGTTATACAATCCGTTTTACCACAGCGCCCTGGTAGGCTTATACTGGCACGCTCAAGTGATATCACGCTTAGAGAAGGAAAAAACGAAGAAGGAAGTCGCCGCCACGTTGAATGGTACGGTGTATTTTGCAACCGACATTACTACCCACTACGGGAGTCTTATCTTTAATTTAACGAATACTTGCATTATAACATTCTCACGATGCGGTTATGCCAGCGACAGTACAATGATCGCTGTTGTCTGGCACCGCACAACCGAATGCGGCGTGGGCGTTAACGGCACCAAGTGCGTGTAGCACACGCTCGCGCCCAGGCGAATGAACATCGTGTACGTCAGGCCTGACCCCAGCGCCAGTGCACCATGTTTGTGAGAAATACACATAAAACTGCTGCAGTGACGTCAGGTCGATGCACTGCGGGTTACATACACGTATAGGCGCTGTCGGCACGTGCTGTTGCACAGCATGTTTGGCAATCCGAATTCCAAGGTAGTCAGCTGCATCCTCATTTACAGTTCTCCCGCTCGTGTTAAACTCTTGTTCAAGACACAGTGTCCCGGAATTATACTTATGCTTATTACTCGTCGACACAATGACAGTTTCGTGTGTATATTCGCCAGCGCTGTCGAAATAAATGCCTGCGCTATCGATTGCGTGTATAACTGTGCAAGGGTGTGGGTAAATGTTAGCTTGGAATGGGGGGTTGGTGGCGTGCCACGATGCTGTACAACACAATTGATTACTTACGCTCGTGTGCAATTATGTAGCCAAGGCGGCCGTAGATAAGGGGGTTGTTTCCGGCACCCTCTTCCAGGTACATGACCATGCCGGGGGTAACAAACAGGTTGTTAATATAAGGATCATAGTATGCATTGACCTCTGCCGCATGCATTTGCCATGATTGCCGAACAGACGTATCCCGCACATCGCGCATAAACTTTTCGTTGTACAACTGTCCAATACGGGCAACAAACGTTGCATTGGGGGTAACCGCGGAGTACACCTCCAAAGCGAGATAATGGCTTGTTACACATGCAATGGTGCCTACCTTAGATGCTAATTCTGTCATGCCAGCATCACCCAGTTTTTGAAGAAGTGTCTGTTTTACACGTAGGAACGTATCGTGCACCGCAAGCGCCGGACTGGCAAGGTCTTTTGCAATGGTCGAAATCACACCAGGCCACAAGTGTTCAACGTAGCTAAGGCAATGCTCTGAAGTTGAACCAAGTAAGGTAGTAACATTCTCATTTATGGACGAGGACGCCTTTCGTACCACTGTGCACAAGTTGCTTACAGTCCCGAACACCATCAACGTCGAGAATTTGGTGACTAGTGCATCTGTTAACACCTGCTGTGCAAGTGCAATCACATCCTTGGCGCATTCTGCAGCCGGACCAGTGGCAGTGTCCTGTAACACATACAACGGGATTAGCGCAGTCCCTGGTTGATCATCAACGTAAATGTATGGAAGTGTCTCGGTATTCACTTTGGGGTTTCGAGCCCAGCCGAACGAAACGTTAACTTCGGTGCGCCCCTGCTGCCAGGAAGATAACACGGTCTGTTCTATGAACGACGGCCGAGCAGCCGCCGTACATTGCGCATAAAACGCCCCGGCCTGCGTGTCACGCCATTTCGCGGATTTCAGTAGCGTGATAAGTTTGTCATTGAGATGTGTCTGAAATTCCCCAATCGCATATGTGGACTCGTGGGTGTCGGCGTAGGAGCCACACATGAATGACCACATGTCGGTGCACGGATTAGCACTTGTGTTCATTGATAGCGCCAGGTGGGCGGTGGCTACTGTGATTCCGTTTAGCCGGTTTGTGTAATGACCACCTATATAAAATCCAAACATGGCGGAAACAATGAGCAAGATCATACCACTTAGTAGTGTACGCGTGGTGTTCGACGGGGTGGGTGGCGGGCCCCCACCCCCAGTCACCTCCATTTCCACATAAGCAACACTGCTCTCAGGCATTGCTAGCAATATTGTTTTACGAACGGCATGTATATACATAGTCTGCAAAGTAAGTTATCCAACTGGTTGCGCCAGGCCTGGGGTGGATGGCTGCGCCGACCCTGGGTTGGATGCCCACAAAATACAGATCACAGCGAGTGCAATAGCGAGACCCCGGTTTGCAGCGGGTAACCATGTCAAATGTTGCACTGCCCCAGCTTGGGCAGCGTATGTAATCTCGAGATGCCTTCCGAAAGTGCCAAGCATCGCTGTAAGATCTATGATGTTTAATGGATCGTTCGGGCGTGTCTTGCCACTGTTTGTATTCAAGATAATAGCTTTGTTTGTCTTCTCGTACCGCCTCAAAGTCCCATTTACGTTTGCAATCGCTGCTGCATAGAATTGCGTGCCAGTTGTACTGGTGATGTTTGTAAACATGATGTTTCCCCGTAGCATGCGTGCCCCTGTTGTTGGGAATACGCCAAGGCCACATGTGTAATTCGTGATTACAAACACGTGTGCTTGAATAAACACGCGTATTGCCGCCTCTGTACGGCGGCGTGTCGTAACCACTATTGCACACTCCGACACGGCATTCAGAGCTTTTTCAGGGGCCATTTGTATCTGCCCACCGCCCTGTATCACCAGGGCCCCCGCAACCACCAGTGCGCCACCCGTTAGCTTCAACGTAACATTAGATGCAACGTAAATGGTTAAGTCCCCATCCATCACCTGCCCGTGGGGTATGGGCACTGTCACAATGCTAGTCGGACCAATGTCACTGAAGTGCGTGCATTGTTTTGACACGAACCATACCCCACTCACCGGGAGTTGCGACACAGTAGCCGAAGTGACCGTTACATTACTGCAGAATAGGCACGACCGGCCGATGCAATTTGGACGTGGTTCTTGGGCAATTGATGTAAAGTTGACAAATGCTTCTGACTCGGCAGTGTTTGTGGCGTTGCATTCCTGTAGTGGTTCTTGGCATATTACGCAACCTGTGTTGTTGGTAGCCCGTCTACCAATTGCATGACATTGTAGGCCACACTGATCCAACGAACATGCCTTCCAAAGTTCCTTGAGGATTACAAATCTTGTTAAACAGCATAGTGCCATCTTGTAGTATACATTGTTAGAGCCTGTGCACATATACAAAAAGTACTAGTGGCAGGAATCGAACCTGCTACCCTGGGCGGGTGCCCGCACTTAAAGCGGGTCGCTAAACCGTTCGCATCACTAGCTTGCGTGTCAATGCATATGATCAATTAAGTGTTTATGTATGGTACGATTTATTGGTAAAAAATGCTAAGGTACGGGTTTTGCCGCTAGTTTTAGACAGCCTTGACCCTGTACACAAACAAGTGCGCGTTCAGGCGGTTGGGAGCTAAACCTTCAAAATATTGTCGACACTTTCGTAAGCAAGTGTCAGTTTCAATCCGGACCATGTTTGTATTGGCCCCCCGCACATACCCGAGGTAAGTGTTGTAAGAACCAGTTATCCCCAGGGTTTTTCTGATTGTAGTCACACTCGCTGGCAGCACTATTGTATGCTCGTTTGGAGATTGCATTAGTGAGAATATCTGTTTCTTGTCAACGACGATTCCAGGGTTTTTGTTTTGCACCGTGATCGAATGGTGCGGCGCGAACGGATCGTTTGGAATGAAACGCGCCCCCAGCTGGCAGTCACGGCCAACCTTGGCAACACGAACAATGACACCCATCGGGTACAGTCGATTGGATTTGGAGTGAACTGTCTCTACATTGTCTAAATCAGGAAACGCCGCCCGCTGTTCTTCCCGGGTTGCATAATTGTCCATCCCCATCGTTTGTCCTTGTGTAAAGCATGTGTGCGCGGCAGGCCCTTTTAGCATCGCTACCTCAAGCACCAGGGATACAAAGTACTCGTCGATGACTGAAGTGTGCGAGTATAACTCTAAAGCGGCATATTCATAGACCCGGCTCGTAAACACACGGCCAGGGACGACGGTTTTTTTGCTTGTATTATCAGCCACCACTGTTCTCCCTGTCTGAATTGAGACTTCCCCTGAGCCCAAAAGTCCACCGCCTGCAATAATTTCCAAACATTTCTCCTTTGTTGTTCCATGGAATTGTCCACGCTCGAGGAGGCCCTGTCTGTGCATGTCCACCGCAACAGGTGGTAACTTCAAGCCGACATGAATGTATGACACATGGTCGCATGGACCCGGCCCGCTGCCACACTTGCACACCCGCTCGGCCAGTGTGGGGTTACCAAAGATATCAGCCACGTGGCTGCAAGAATTTTCGCCAGAGTCGAAATTATATGGGGACACCGACTTTCGATTCAAGGCCAACCAGGCTGCACACTTGCTGCATATCAAACCTTTCTTTTTTTTCGCCGCGCCACCACCACCACCAGTATCTCGGCATCTTTTCAACGTTGCTATCTCCCCCCTGACACCCGTCAACGCAACCCTTGCTTCGGTCAACTCCCGAGATTGTTCTTCTGCATTCTTTGTGACGCGTGCCAACTTGCGTTTAAGTTCAGACGTCACCTTCACCTTTTCTGCAGCTTCTCTTTTGGCGTTGTTTTCAGCGACTTCAGCTCTCACACAATGCTTTCGGGTTTGTTCTTTCAACGTAGCGATTGTCTCCACGAGTAGTTGAGTAACGTCTGTTGTGGGTACGTAAGTAGTTTTGCCATTGTCATCCAAAAGCACGTGTTTGTGTTTATCTTTATCTCTACTGTAGGCATGAATGATGCTGGGTGGTCGTGGTCGTTCAGCCATTGCACTTCGGAATATGGTATATTTGGTGGGGGGTGGAGGTCGGTAGTCGAGTACAATTGTGAAGAATAAATCGGAAACAAGTCGATATTTCGTCTCGAAAAAAAAGTGCAGCGTCAGCAGAAAATCGGAAAGAGGCGATATTTAGTCTCTTTTTGACGCGAACCGTCGACAAAAAAAATGTTCCATGTGCACCGGCGTCCGATTCATAAGCATACCGATTGGTGTGCACCCGGTCGGTAGCACGCTGGTTTCAGTTTGTGGGGCAATGCCGGCATGTTTGTATTACTCGGGCGTGTAGCTTGCAACTGCTTGTAGACCGAACGAGGCGGAGTCGACAACAGTCGCGACATCGTGCCTGCAAAAGTGCATGCGTTCTGCATATTCGCTGAGCTGGGACGATGACAAGCGATTGCAATCTAGTCTTAATGTCAAAACAATTCGGTTTTTTTTTATTCTTTTTTTTCTTGAGGGTTTTCCCTGCCATCGATTGCTGTACCACGCATGATGCACATGTTCCTATTATATGTGCATCAGGTGCTTTACCGCCTGACCGGCAACCCAAGCAAGGCATTTCCGCACTACTGTATACGTGACACACAATATATGGGTTCAAACAGTATACTGAGAGAACGTATTATGACGATTTCAACTTTATTAGGACAGTTTAAACTATTAAGTTTGGCTGATTGCCAAAATACAATTAAGGGTCTGCAACACTGTACCCGGGATGAGCTATCTAATGCTAGTGTAACGACCGGTTTGACCCCAATGGGCGTGGCCTGCTCATACCGCAATGCAAACGTGCTAGCAGCACTTGTAAAGGCGGGAGCTATTTGCAAGAAAGACGAATTCGGCATGTTCCCACTTGATTGGTGCCATGGCTCCTTCCGATCTGTTAAACCGGTATCATTAGACCTGCAACGTGCCGTTAGCAGCTCAAGCAGTGTGCTGGACGTCCAAGTGTTGGCAATTATCAATGTCCTCGCCCAAGCAGGATTTGTACGTGCAGCAACAGTACCAGAACAATTCAAATTGCAGCCACACTTGCATGCGTTTTTAACAAAAAGCGTGTGCACATGCGAACGATGCGACTGCAACTGCAAGTCCACCTTTTTCCAACAACAACTGAATGCGCACAACGTTGCACATGCTGGCAGTACTGCTGGCACGAATGCCCTGCTTCAGTCACTCCTCGAGTAAGTCTTCTGCCCATTTATAACAAGCGTGAATCGCAGGCGGGTTGGCCATCCAAGATTGGTCAGGGTGCACAGCCGTCACTGCAACTATCGCGGAAGAAACGCTTCGAACGCCCCCCGGTGGCTGCACCCATGTTGTTGAACGCCCTAGCTTGGACTTCCGTTTTAGGTACCCGCGAGCACCGCCTTCATGGACTAGTTTTAGTACGCTGACGTCCGCCCGACAATAGTCTATAATGCGGGGCAAGTCACGTGACGTTGCAGCAGCTGCACCGCTCCACGTCTTTGTCCCGCCAAGCTCGTCAGCGAACGACTGCAAAGACGCACGGTAACCAAAGTCCACTAAGAACGCGAACATGATGTCGGTGTGTCGTGCCAAACAAATGTTGGCAATGCCTGTCGCGAGACGATTGCGGCCAGCCGACATGCACTGCTCGCTTATTAACCGAAAGTCGAAAGCCAACCCATTGTAACTTACAAAATGGTCGGTTAATGGTCGGTTCAGTATAAATAAAGCAAGAGTAGTGACGTCCAGGAAAACGTACTCAGTCCCATTTGCCAATGCAACTGCACACTTAAACTCTGCTAAAGTTGTGTCTAGCCCCCCCGTCTCTATATCAACATATACCATACACATACTAGATTCAACTGTGCCACACAGAATGTCAATTTCATATTTCACCTTGTTCGAAATTCTAGTATTTACAATTGCATTAATTACACAAGGAAACATTACGCATTTTACATGGTGGGCGGTTTGTTCCTTAATTTGCTCCGATGTTGCCGAGTTGGCTAATGTGGCGTCTCCACGCGGGGAAATCATGGCCGCAACAATTAGCGTGCTAGTGAGCGTTACCGTTCCGATCATGAGTCAGTTATCATGTTCTTTGTTTTCAGATACGCTCACAGAAGTTGGTTACGTTGTTTACGTTTTTGGGAACTCGGCCTTGCATTATTGGCCCAGTATTCGGCTCACTGGTCGTGTACTCAACGACAAGCGGTCAACTAGCATCTGCGCAGATGCTAGCAGAGTTGTTGCAATATATATGCTATTGAACAAGCCGCTCGTGGTCTACGGATGCAACAATCTGCAACATTACATGGTTGCACTGGCTGGACCAACTGCAGCATTAATTATCGAAATCATTATTACTAGGCTTGTCTGAAGATGCAACTCACTTTTGATGACATCGCGGGACCATGCAATGCTTGCCAAACAATCACCCAATCATTAACCGGTTCCGCAGTGCAACCAAAAGTCGGCGTGGGGTCGACCCGGCACACGTGTGCGATCTTGCACACTGCTCGTTCTGGAACGAGCGCCCCAGCACCGCGTACGTTTGCAAACGTGGGCTTCATGTACACTTCTGTAGCAATGCTGCGTGTACGATGGCAACACAATCGGTAGACAATTGTGGCACTGGCTTCTACACATGCCCCCTTAGTGGCATCGAAATGAAATCACGCGATTTTGTTGCAAACATGGTTACCAAAATCGATGGCCGCGGTGGTGCCCGCTGGCTAAAAGCCGGGACCACAATGGGTACACGAGGGAAATCGCTCAAGAAAGTGCTGCGTGTTCATACAAATTCCATCTCGCACGCGCTTGTCAGGCAAGTAATCAATAGTATCACTTCTGCACAACCGCCAGTTACCCCCGCAATTGAACGCGTAGCACGAAAAATCAACAGACGCACATCGTTCGCAACTGCCATTATGATGGCGGCGTCAGTATCTCATGTGTACACGAGGACTGGCGACGCCCCCCTGTCATTGCAAAAAGCAATCGCGAGGTATTGTAATCATGTTATTAACAATGTTGCCCCAAAGCCATCAGTGACGGTGTTGATCGCGGTAGTCTTTTCGTTGTTGGCAGTTGGCTTGGAATCAAACGGGGTCCAGATTTTCCCTGTCAATGCGTGGGTTGCATCCGCCGCACCAACACTTGTAAATTACGCCCACGTACCGCATGTTCAATGCCGCGCCATGAGCACGTGCACACGAGCGCTCAAGCGCCTTTTGTTCCAGGGTGGCGCTATATCCGCAGCATCGGTATTTCCAACGCATGAATTACAGAGCAACGTAACGAAGCATGGGAAATAGTGACAGTAAAACAACGGGGGGAAAGGTGCAACATAAGTTAGATCTGTATTTAACGCAACTGAGGGCTGACCGACGATGCTTTGAGGCAAGGGCAGTCGAAGCGGAGCGGCTGCGCGACCATTACATCAGCACGAGCAGTATGTCGTTGGCCAAAGGACAGTGGGCAGAGGCCAGGGGGCACCGGCTACAGGTAAAACTGGTAGATGGTTCTATACAGGCCGTCAATGCACAGCTGCAAGCTATCTATCAGCAACAAATGAATCAGGAAACAATGGCGTTGATGAAGCAGTCTGCAGTGGCTCTGCTGAGCACCAATGCACGGAACAATTCAGTGGAGGCAGCGATCGAAGTTGTTGACAGATCAGCGGAACAAATGTCAGAAGTCGCAGAGGTCGCAAATGCGCTGTCTACCGCAGTTGCTGATGCCGCACCCAGCAACACGGAGGTTGAATGGGACGCGTTCCTGCAGAACACTGCGGTGACTGCACCCCCGCCAGGGAACCCCACACAGTCGGACAGCGCTGGTGTGCCGCCACCCGCGTACCCAAATGCACCAACATCTTTGCCAACAGTACAAAACCTGGCAAACTCGAACACGGTCGCTTTACTGATCTAACCATATATGCGCCTGCCGCATTATTATACAACAGCCTTCCGACAAACCGCGCTGATGGCCACGGCCGATCCGTCAACGGGGCCAACGCCTCCGACGGTAATGAACGGCGGGAACTTGAAGTATACACAAGAATGGGCCACAAGCATCGACCTCTGGTTACATAGCTTTAAGAGAGTATACAATGTCGTGGAGCTAGATCACTGGGCTTTGGACACAAAAGGCGCTCTAGAAGGTCTGCAAGAACGCCTTCGATTGAATGGGACTCATATAATTTGGATTCCGATGGATCTTGCCACCTACTTCATTTTAAAGAACCAATTCTCAGAGGATATCAATATCGGGGATGAAGTGACACCAAAGCCCATGAGTCAAACGGTAACGGGGGGGTGGCATGTAGACGGGGGCCTTATTCCGGGGTTAGACGTTACGAACGGAAAGAAGATTGAATATTACACGTATAACACGGTAGAACGCGACAATAGCAGATTGCCGCGGGAGAATAGATTTCGCGAACTCGGGGGTGTGATCATTGGGTTGAGTGGTGCATTTCTCTGTTTGAATCATAACTCTAACAGTGATATGTGGGAATTTACATCTGGTTTTAATCCGATCTACGTGTGCAATCCTACGCAGACGCAACCGAACCTAGTCGACGACAATGAGAAAGCTCCCCATGCTGTAGTGATTCCTCAAATAAGACACCCGTGCAAATACGATTTTGCAAACGATCAACATCGTGGCACGTCGTATAATCTTAGTATGGTGGTCAAGCTACTGAACCCGGTGGCGTATGGATGGTCAGAAGGGGTTCAAATGACGGTGGAGCAAGCAGGTGCTGCAGTTAAATTTATTCGTGACCTCAGTAGACTCGGGTGGAGTGCCCTTGTAGCTGAAGAAACCCCAGTTGGCACATTCACAGGTAAACACAGCGGCAATACATATCCGTTTCGTATGTCGCCACGCAACGATAATAGCAAATCTTGGCCCGGCATTGGCCGGGGGGGATTTGAGTGGCCACAGGGGGTTGGGGTACACGCAAATGAGATCGAGTGCCCTTCTCGCCGGCACATCTTGTTGAGATTGGGTGACGATTGTTGTCAGAGCAACGAGGTT